>ENA-OQHF01000934-OQHF01000934.1-human-gut-metagenome-genome-assembly--contig:-NODE-934-length-16654-cov-2.335088_pt1 | contig 16654 bp, 19 predicted proteins | sample MGYA00242559_ERZ504709 | MGnify/ENA primary metagenome ERZ504709 (study PRJEB26092, sample SAMD00036203) | human gut metagenome | host: Homo sapiens | study: EMG produced TPA metagenomics assembly of... | reverse complement strand
ATACAACAAAAGTTTTTCGCGAACTTTCGGGAGTTCCTCATATGCACCGTGATGATAAATGCAAATTGCACGCATTGGGGTCAGTACGACGATATGTTCGCCGCTGCTTTCAGGCGGTACGGCAACACAGTAAGAAATTTCGTTGGGTGCGGACAATGAGTATTCTAAAAAATACATTCGCCTTGTCATATCGGTACCGTATTCACGCATGGCAAGTATTGCGGTATCGCGCAGAATATTTGTTTTATCGAGAATACTTTCCGTAGTAAAAGTGCGTCGATAAATCGTTTGCTTGTCAATGTGGATTTCCTTGATTTGTGTGGGATTGGTGTTTGCTCTTTCGTACAACTTTTCAATATTCAAATTTATTTCGTCACGCATAGCTTCAAGGCGGCGGATAAGCGGTAATAAATCGGTTTCGCCGTCTAAATAGGCGTGAATTTCATCAAGCGACAGACCGAGCTTTTGCAAAATACGTACTGTACGAATTTTAGTGAACGTATCTACGGTATAATAACGATTTCCGTTTTTACCGTCCTTAACGTCCGGAGTAATCAATCCTTTTGCTTCGTAATTCAATATGATTTTTCTTGTAATTCCGATTGATTTTGCCATTTCACCGATCGTAAACATATTTTTTTCAACATTCATATCATCACCCCTAAAACATATATTAATACAAAAACGGAAAAATGCAGACATAGAAAAATGTTGTTTAAAATTCGTGTATAGTGGTATATATTATATATGAGTAAATTTACGGAGGTAATATAAATGGCAAACAAATATTCGGGAACAAAAACAGAGGAAAATTTAAGAACTGCCTTTTCGGGTGAGTCGCAAGCGCGTAACAAATACACATATTTTGCATCGAAGGCAAAGAAAGACGGCTTTGAACAAATAGCGGATTTGTTTTTGAAAACAGCCGACAATGAAAAGGAACACGCAAAAATGTGGTTTAAAGAATTAAACGGAATCGGAACAACGGCAGAAAATCTTGTTTCGGCGGCAGAGGGCGAAAATTTTGAATGGACAGATATGTATGCCGATTTCGCAAAAACTGCCGAAGAAGAAGGCTTTACCGAATTGGCTGAAAAGTTCCGTATGGTAGCCGCAATAGAAAAAACTCACGAAGAACGTTACCGTGCATTACTTCACAACGTTGAAACAAAAGAGGGTTTTTGAAAAGAGTGAGGTCAAGGTTTGGGAGTGCCGTAACTGCGGTCATATTGTTGTAGGCGTAAAAGCTCCGCAGGTTTGTCCTGTGTGCAATCACCCGCAAGCATATTTTGAAATTCACGCAGAAAATTATTAAAAATTTCAGCATATCATTTTTGGAAATGATATGCTTTTTTATTTGAAAATATTAATCGAAAAGTCTTGATTAAATGAATAATTAATGATAAAATGTATGTAATGGCGGTTGAAATTTGTATGAATTGAATTTGCTAATTTTACAGACGCTATTATTAAAGTTGGTTTTTATTTGAAGAAAGGCTATGGAGTTGAAAATGAAAAAAATTACGGCTCTTTTAACGGTATTGATGATGTGCATGACATTCGGTGCGGATTTGTATACGCAGCGGACAGTAATTCGGCACGCAATGCTGTTTTGCAAATACGATAAGGAGATAGACAGTCACAAGTCGAACATTCAATCGAAAAACGGTGAACTGTTTAAACTTACACCCGAAGAAATCGCCGAAGCGGATTTTAAGAATTATGATACGTCATCAGTACTGTTGGGAACTGACTTGTATGAGTTTTCTGCCGGCAGTGTTTCAAACGACATAAAAGGCAAAGACGGAACAATAAACACACTTGCTCCGAATGAATACAAAGTTCACAGTACGATTAAATACGGAAAATATCCGTCAATATTCAATTCAGACACGGTGATAAAAACTTCCGGCGGAAAACGGGCAACATTTGTTGCAGATTATTCGGACGATGTGCCGTCATATCAGATTGTGAAGAATGTTGAGAATTTATATGTCGAAAATATAGATTTTGAAAATTTTCCTATGATAAAGTTTGAAAATTGCGATAATATTATTTTCAACAACTGTTCTTTTACCGATTTTGAAAACAACGGAATTGTGTTCAGAGATTGCAGTAATATCGCGATTTTGAACAGTAAGTTCACAAATTGCGGCAATCAGATTTCGGACAGTTCAAACAGCGGTTACAGTATAAGAATAGTCGGTGATGCACAAAGCCCGGCTGAAAATGTGCTTATTGAAAATTGTACTTTCGAGAACAGCTGCGGTAAGACGATAAGTTTTGTCGGCGATGTTGACGATTATGTTATAAGAAATAACACGATTAACAACAGTGTTTGGGGGGCGATTGATTATTGGACTCCGACTGTTTCGGGCAAATATGCAGACATTATTGAAAATAATGTGTGCAAAAATATCGGTTTCGGCAAACCGTCCGTAAATGATACGAATGCACTTACAAGCGGTGTCGGTTGTGCGGCGATATTCGCGGGTATGGGAACATCACTCCCTAATACGATTGTGAAAAATAATGTTGTACAAAATTGTGTTGAAACGGGTATCGAAGGTCCGTATGAATTGGTTTATCACAATACAGTAAAAAATACAGGCGAAAATTCCGTTGTGCGTTATACCGGCTCTACAGAGGCGATATATATTAAGCTGACGACTGAATTTGAACAGAAATATATAGGAAATACTATCGAAACAAGAGGTTTGAGATGCTTTTCTTCTTATTCGAACAGAGATGATGAGTACAAGGGAATATACATTTTGAACAATTCTGTGAATTTGGAAAATACAGATGCAAGTATTACTTGCAATTACACTCGTTCGGACATTGAAATCAACTGTAAAAAAATAAAGAAGATTGTTATTGAAAATAATACGGGAATGATGAAAGACAAAAAGAGTGTAAACATCTATACCGACAAGGGTTATGTTATGGATTATTTCAGTATTCATAATCCTTGTATGATAGGCTCAGTGCCTGAAAAGGCGAGATATTGCTTTAATATCAATAATAATTAAACAGAATGCAGTCAAAATCGTTGCGGATTTGTCTGCAGACTCAATTAAGCTAATTATTGGGGAACATATAAACAATGCGTATGCTTTGTTTATGTGTTCCTTTTTTGGTGCAAATATATAAAAATTATAGGTATATTTAATAGATAATTACTAAAAAGTAAAATATATGTTGAAATTGCACGAATAAAGTGATATGATAAAAGTATAATTTGTACAAAAGGGATGATTGCTATGGAATATATTGGACATACATCAGACGACGGACGGAAACAACCGCTTTTGGACCACTTGAACGGAACATCGAAGTTATGTCGTGAAAATGCGAATGAATTTTGGGCGGATATAGCCGAATTTGTGGGGCAAATACACGATATAGGCAAGTATACAGCGGGTTTTCAAAAACGTATAAACGGTGCGGAAAAATATCCGAGTGGAACACGCAATATGCGGTGCAAAAGAAGTTGCGAAAGCACCGCCGAAATCATATGTGCCTATGATTGAGTATTGCGTTGCGGGACATCATTCGGGTTTACCTGACGGCGGAACGAAAGTTGACGGTGAAGAAGATTCGACATTGCACGGCAGAATGAAACGAAAAACCGGCGATTATTCTGCGTATGAAAATGAAGTTAAACTTGAATATCCCAAAGATAATTTGAGAGAACTTTTTGATGTCAGTAATCAGAGAGAAATTATTGAAAGGTATTCTTTTTTTACAAGATATTTGTTTTCATGCCTTACGGATGCGGATTTTATAGATACGGAGCGGTTTGTAACTCCCAACACAGACAGAGGTATAGACGGAGATTTTCAAAAAGCATACGAAAAAGTATGCGAAAAACTTAATTCTTTTAAAATAGAAACCAAACTTCAAGAATCAAGAAGTATTATACAAGAACAGGTTTATAAAAGCGTTGAATCGAATGCGAATGTGTATACATTGAATATGCCGACAGGCAGCGGAAAAACTCTTTGCAGTATAAGAGCGGCTTTGAAAACTGCGATAGAGAATAAGAAAAAACGTATTATATATGTAATTCCGTATGTCAGTATAATTGAACAGACAGCAAAGGTATTCGATGGATATTTTCGGTGATGTACTTCCTGTGTTGCAGCACCATTCAAATTATGATTTTGATGATGATAAAAATGAAGATGAGAACGAAATCACTTCGGAAAAATTAAAACGTTCCTGTGAAAATTGGGACGCAAAACTTATAGTAACAACGAATATTCAATTTTTTGAATCACTGTATCATTATAAAGGCAGACGACTTAGGAAACTTCATAATCTGGCGGACAGTGTTATCATATTTGACGAAAATACATATGCTGCCGATTGACTATATTCAGCCTTGTTTAAGGGCGATAGGGTATGTGACGAAGTATCTTAACAGTACAGCAATTTTGATGTCGGCGACAATGCCGAATTATGATAAATTTATGGAAAAGGTATATGTCAGGTGTCAAAAATAGAAAAATGCGGTTAAGGATACGTCGTTGTTTAACGTATTTGATAAGTGCAGATATGAGTATATCGGGAAGTGTGAACTTACTTCACTGGCAGAAAAGGCACAGGAATATGACAATGCACTTATAATTGTGAGCAAAGGAAAACGGCAAGGGAATTATATGATATTTGCAGCGGTAACAAGTATCATTTGTCAACATATATGACGCCTTTTGCACCGTTCGGAGATTATTGCAAAAATAAAGGAAGATATAAAGAACGGAATTAATACGACCGTGATTTCAACATCACTGATTGAGGCGGGTGTTGACCTTGACTTTAAGGCGGTGTTCAGAGAAATTGCAGGGATTGATAACGTATTGCAGTCCGGCGGTAGATGTAACCGTGAGGGTAAGATGGATATGGGCGATGTGTTTGTTTTTGAAAACAGACGGCGGAAAAGGTGAAATTCAGCTTAAATCAAATATAACACGAAATTTATTTGAGGAATTTGACAATATTTCAACCGACAAATGTATTGAAGAATATTACAGTCGCTTATTTGCGTTTAATGACGGCAATATAGACAAAAGTACTATAACTTCGCTTATGGGTGAAAATTTGAAATTTGATGAAATACCGTTCAGAACGTATGCCGAGAATTTTAAGTTTATCAAAAATCAAGTTATAGGAATAGTAATTCCGCATGATGAAAATAAAGATTTGATTGAACAGCTCAGATACGGAAAACTGTCCGTAAAACGAAAATTACAGCAGTACAGCGCGTCCGTACATATTTGGGAGCTTGAAGAAATGATTAAAGAGGGGATTATAGAACAGCTTGATTGTGGTGTTTGCATACTTGCAAATACAGATTATTATAAGTCGGACGTGGGTTTGACGTGGGAAAATGATGTAGATTATTTTGTATGAGGAGGTTAAAATGAGTTACGGATTTAAAATTATGGTTAAAGGCGATTATGCCGCGTTTAACCGCCCTGAAATGAAAGTTGAACGTGTTAGTTATGATGTTCCGACACCGGGAGCTCTTGAGGGACTGATAAAGTCGGTGTATTGGAAACCGGCAATTCGGTATGTAATTGATAAGATTATCGTTTTTAATCCGATAACATTTATCAATGTTCGCCGTAATGAGGTTAAGGAAAAAATAAAATTGCAGTCGGTACAAAAAAGTATGAAAAACGGTACAGGTGATGCAACGATTTATACTAAGGATATGATAAATCAACGCGGAAGTATGATTTTGAAAGATGTATGTTACGGCGTGGAATTTCACTTTGAACTTACGGGTATACAGAGTGACCATGATGACGAGTCGGAGGAAAAGCATTATAATATTCTTCTAAGACGTTTAAGAAACGGTCAACAATTCAGACAACCTGTGCTTGGGTGTCGTGAATTTCCCGTAAAGAGTATCGAGCTTGTGGAGGAATTTTCGCTTGAAAATGTTTCGGATACGTTAAAAGGTGATACGGATTTAGGATTTATGCTGTATCATATGAAGTTTGAGGACGGCGGACATCCGAAAGATAATGATTGGGATAAACGTAATTTTTCGGACAAGGCAGACGCACTTTTTTACAGACCGCATATGATTGACGGTGTTATAGATGTAGCAAAATATAGGGAGATGATGAAATGCTGATAAAGGCTTTGAATGAATATTACGATATTCTTGCGAGAAATGACAAGGTTTGCAAAGACGGTTTTTCAAGACAGAATATCACGCATATGATTATGCTGAGAAAAGACGGTACAGTAAGCGATATTATAAACGTGGAGCAGGAAAGTGAACCCGACAGTAAGGGTAAAACCAAACTTCAGCCTATATCGGTGGTTTTGCCGGAGAGAACGCAGAAACCCGGTATAGACGGAAATATTGTCGAACACAGACCGTTATACATTTTCGGACTTAATTACGACAATAAGAGCGGTACATATTCAACAGAGGACAGTACGGATAAGGCGAAGAAATCGCATAAAGCATTTGTGGACAAAAACCTTGAATTTACAGAGGGTATGACATCGGATATAGTTACGGCATACAGAAACTTTCTGCAAAAGTGGAATCCGCAGGACGAAACCGAAAATGAGCTGCTTGTAAATCTCGGAAAAGCATACTCGACGGGCTGAAATTTTTATTTTCGGTCTTGACGGCACACCCATGAAAATAAAATTGCACGATACTGACGGCGAAATTGCATCAAAAGATAACGGAACTGAAAAAATCAGTCGGACCGGTGCAGGGTAATGACATATGTGCCGTTACGGGAGAAAAAGGTGAAATATCGGTAACGCACGATAAAATCAAGGGTGTAAGAAATGCAAATGCAACAGGTGCGTTAATGGTTTGCGTAAATAATACGGCAGAGTGTTCATACGGCAAAGAACAGGCGTACAACAGTTCCATAACGCAAACTACTATGAAACACTACACAGAGGCATTAAACACTTTAATCGCAGACAAAAATCACAGAATATATCTTGATGATATGACAGTTGTATTTTGGGCGATGTCAGATGACGATTCAAAAGAAACGGATTTGTTTGCTTCAATGCTTGGGTTTGACGATAAGATTGATGCAGATGAAATGAACGGTATTTTGCTTAAATCGCTTAATGACGTAAATCAGGGCAAAAGTCCCGATTTTACAGAACTCGATATTGATAAAAATGTTGAGTTTTATATTGTGGGAATTGCTCCGAATGTTTCGCGTCTTGCACAAAAGTTTATATACCGTGATAAATTCGGCAACATATTTTCACATATAGCAAGACACCAAGCAGATATAATGATTGTTAATTCAAAAGGAAATATACCGATGTGGCGAATATTCCGAGAATTAAAACCGCCTCAAAGCACAAATTACACCACACCGCCGCCGCTTATGGCTTCGGTGTTCGGTGCGATAATAAACGGTACACGTTATCCGGAGTCTTTGCTTGAAAATGCCGTAAGACGAGTGAAAACGGATAAATCGGTAAATTATGTTCGTGCAGGCATTATCAAGGCTTGCATAAACAGAAAAGATAGATATTCAAAAAATAAGGAGGAGATAAAAATGGCACTTGATATTGAAAATAATAATCAAGCGTATCTGTGCGGCAGACTTTTTGCCGTACTTGAAAAAGTTCAATCGGACGCATTGCCTGGATTAAACAGAACGATTAAGGATTCATATTTTGCGTCAGCTTGTGCAAATCCGTCAACGGTATTTCCGAAACTTATAAAGCTTTCGCAATACCACATTGAAAAACTTGAATATAAAGTTAAATATAAGATAGTTACGGGTGAAATTATGGACAAGCTAAACGGCAAATTTCCAAAGACATTACCGCTTAGTGAGCAAGGTAAGTTTATTATAGGCTATTATCAGCAAATGCAAGATTTATATAAACCAAATGACACAAAAACTAAGGAAATATGAAAGGAAGTAGAAAATTATGGAACCAATTAAAAACAGATACGAATTTACAGTTATTTTTGATGTAGAAAACGGCAATCCCAACGGTGATCCCGATGCAGGCAATATGCCGAGAATTGATCCCGAAACGTCGGCAGGCCTTGTTACAGATGTGTGCTTAAAGAGAAAAATCCGCAACTTTGTGGAAATTTTTAAAGAAGATGAGCCGTATTATAATATTCTTGTAAAGCCTGATAAGGCACTTAACACAAAATTTACGGAGGCATATGAGGCAATAGGCGAAAAGACAGGTCAAAAGGGTAAAAATCCTGAGGCGGTAAGAGCGGCAAGAGATTACATATGTCAAAATTATTTTGATGTAAGAACATTCGGTGCGGTTATGAGTACAGGTAACGACCCATGCGGTATTGTCAGAGGTCCTGTTCAGATTAGTTTTGCAAAGAGTGTTGATCCGATATTTACACAGGATATAACAATTACAAGACAGGCAAGAACAAATGAAAGTGATAGTGCTACTATGGGCAGAAAGAGCATAGTACCGTATGGCTTGTACAGGGCGGACGGATATGTGTCGGCTATGCTTGCACAGAAAATTACTAAGTTTTCGGAAGAAGATCTTGAACTTTTGTGGAAGGCCATTATCAATATGTTTGAACACGACAGAAGTGCCGCAAGAGGTAAAATGTGCGTAAGAAAACTTTATGTATTCAAGCATGATTCCTTACTCGGAAATGCTCCGGCGAATGTGTTGTTTGACAAAATTGTTATCGGCAAAAAAGACGGAGTGGAAGTTCCGAGAAGTTTCAATGATTATGAAATCACTGTCGATAAAAATATGCCTGAAGGAGTAGAACTTCAGGAGAAAGCATGATTAATATAAGGACAATACAGCATTATATGTATTGCCCGAGAAGATTCGGATTGCTTGAAATTGAGAATGCCTGGGCTGAAAATGTTTCGGTTGTGTTGGCGAATATTATGCACGAAAACGTACATTCGGGCAAACACCAATTCAAAAGCAATAACAAGGTTGTTTTAAGCTCGGTTACTTTGTATAATGATGAACTTGAATTGTATGGTGTTGCGGATTGTATAGAGTTTTGCAAAAATAAAGACGGCGTACCGATAGACGGTCTTGACGGAAAGTACACTGTCAGACTTGTGGAATACAAGCCTACACAGCCTAAAGACGGCTCTATAAGAGAAACTGACGCGATACAGGTATTTGCTCAAAAATTGTGTGCGGACTATATTTGGAAATGCAACAGTGAGGGGTGCATATATTATGCCGATACAAGAAAACGTGTGAAACTGCCGTTTGATGAGGAGTATGACAGGTATAAAGTTTTGCTTGATGATTTGGTCGGTAAAATGCAAAACGTAATGGAAAGCGGTGTTATTCCTCCAAAAATAAAAGGTCAAAAGTGCAGTGGTTGCTCGATTAAAGATTTGTGTATGCCTAAAACGAAAAAGTACAGCATTAAACAGCTTATTGAGGAGGATTGCGTATGAGAAAACTTTTGAATACTTTGTATGTCACGAATGAAAATATATACATGACTCTCGACGGCGAAAATGTTGTATGTAAGGAAAATAATGAAGTTAAATTACGACTTCCGTTTTCAAATATTGAGGCAATATTTTGTTTCAGCTATCTTGGCTGTTCGCCTGCACTCATGGGGAAGTGTGCCGATTACGGCATACCTATTAACTTCATATCTCCGTCAGGCAGATTTTTGGCTCGCGTGCAGGGTGCGTCACACGGAAATGTGTTGCTGAGAAAACGTCAATACGAACTTTTTTCAAAACCGCCTGCACTTTTAAGACAAAATACCGTTGCCGCAAAATTGGCGAATACAAAAAGTGTTGTGAAAAGAACGCTTAAAGATTATCCGCAAATTGATGAGGACGGCAAGCTGACTCATTGTATAGAACGCTTGGACGGTTGTATTAAAAGCGTGTATATCACAGATGATTATGACGGCATACTCGGTACGGAGGGGAACGGCGCAAAGGCATATTTTGATGTGTTTGACAGCCTTATTCTTCATCAAAAAGACGATTTCTGTTTTGCAATGAGAAGTAAAAGACCTCCGCTCGATAGGGTGAATGCAATGTTGTCGTTTTTATATACGATTTTTACCCGTGAATATGCGGCGGCACTTGAAAGTGTGGGCTTGGACAGTTATATGGGATTTTATCATTCGCTTCGTCCTGGACGTGAATCGCTTGCGTGCGATTTGGTCGAGGAGGGGAGATGTATTGTTGAAAGATTTGTGTTGACATTAATAAATCTTAAAATTATTAAACCTGAAGATTTTGATGTACAGGTAAGCGGTGCAGTTTTCTTGAATGATGACGGCAGGAAAAAGGTACTCTCAAAATGGCAGGAGAAAAAACGTACCGATATGATACATCCGTATTTGAAGGAAAAAATTCCTATGGGACTTTTGCCGTATGTGCAAAGTATGTTGCTTGCAAAATTTGTGCGTGGTGAAATTGACGAGTATCCGTGTTATTTGGCGAGGTAGGTGATATTGATGATGACTTTGGTAAGTTATGATGTGTCAACTGTCGATGCGGCAGGTAGGAAAAGACTTCGCAAGGTTGCAAAGGAATGTGTTAATTACGGACAAAGAGTGCAAAATTCTGTGTTTGAAGTTGATGTTGATTACGGAACATTCTTGAAATTAAAAGATAGACTTATGAAAATTATTGATGAAGAACAAGATAGCCTTCGATTCTATTATTTGGGTAATAATTGGAAGAGGAGAGTGGAGCATATAGGTGCAAAGGAAACATATGATCCTGAGGGCAGTTTGATTTTGTGAGCGAACGTGCAGTGATATTGGTTTTATATGGAGGTTCGCTGAAAAAATAATACATATTATGTAAAAAATATCGTTTTTTTAAGTGATTTTTAGTAAAATGTCCGCTCTGTTGTGGTGGTGTGACTTCGCATATACAATATGTAGAGTCACGCTCCCCACGGAGCGTGTGAGTTGAAATGTTAAATGCCATTATTCCAAGTGATTGATTTGCGTCACGCTCCCCACGGAGCGTGTGAATTAAAAAATCCACTATTATGTAAAAATGGATTTGATAAAGGTCACGCTCCTCGTGGAGCGCGTAAGTGGGGCGTCGAGGCACAGTCCTCTCCTCAAGGAGAGGCATAAAAGGCCCAATTAATAAGGGGCAAGCAAACCAAAAAAATGAGCGGTGAATAACCGCCCGAAGAATAACTAATTTTTAGATTTATTAACCATAAATATACCGACTGAAACAAGGACAAGTGCTACAAGACCCTGAACACCGAAAGCCTGATTTTCTCGCCGAGAAAACAGCCGAAAGGATAACGCCGAAGATCGGATTTGTAAAACCGAAAACGGCAACTTTACCGACAGGGTTATATTTAAGCAATATTCCCCACAAAGTATATGCTACGGCTGAAATCATCGCCATATATATAAGAAGCGCGATAGATGCAAGAGTAAATCCGGAAATTTTACCGCCTGTTGCTATTCCGACAACGACAAGAATATACCGCCTAAAAAGAAACTGATTAACCGCTAAGAACAACAGGGTTTTTCAATCTTTAGAATAGTTTTTTTAAATCATACCCGATGAAAGTGCATAAGCTGCCGCTGAAAGCAATATAGCACCTTCACCGGAAAGTTTTATACTCATATCAAAACCGCCGTTCGCAAGGTTAATTACAACAACTCCTAAAAATCCTACAACACATCCCAAAACTTTTAAAACCGTCATTTTTCGTACTTAAATATGAATACTGCGAATAATATTGAAAGAAATACGTTTGCGGCATTTATAATAGAAGATTTTACGCCTGATGTATTCGCCAAGCCTATGTAGAAAAACACATACTGCAAAACTGTTTGCACCATAGAAAGTTTAAAAACAGAAAAAGTGATTCTTTTTTCGGTACAAGTATTTTTTTGCTTAAAATACTTCCGAAAAGAATTGTAAGTATACCGGCAAGTGTGAAACGAATACCGGCAAAAAGAAATTGTGAGCCGATGGCACCGGACGGAATGTTAAACATCTGATAACCTATTTTAATACAAGGAAAAGCACTTCCCCAAAGCAGACAGCATATAATCGCGAGTCCGCAGACGACAGGTGTTTTTGTTAATAATTTTTTATTCATAATATTACCCTCCTTAAAAAAACAACCATTCGATTGTACCACAAAATCACAATTAAAACAAGAAAAATATTTAGTTTTTTATAACTTTTGCGATTATTTGATAATTTTTAAAAAAGGTATTGAAAAATAAAAACATTGTGCTATTAAATAGTTCAGGACATTAAACAAAGAAGAGGAGATTACATATGACTAAACGATATGACTAAGGGTAGTCCGATAAAGTTGATATTAAGCTTTATGGTACCGCTTCTTATAGGTAATATATTTCAGCAATTTTATAATATGGCGGATACGATTATTGTCGGAAGAACTATAAGCGTTGAGGCACTTGCAGCGGTTGGTGCGACAGGTTCAATCTCATTTTTGATTGTGGGATTTGTGCAAGGTGTGACGAGCGGTTTTGCGGTTATAACCGCGCAGAGATTTGGCGCAGGAAGTGAAAACGGCGTAAGGCGTTCCGTTGCGACAAGCATTATTTTAGGTATAGCCGTAACGATTGTTATGACTGCGATAAGCGTATTGGCGGCAAGACCGCTTTTGGAGATTATGAAAACTCCGTCCGACATTATAGACGATTCGTACAACTACATAATAGTAATTTTTGAAGGTATTGCGGCAGCGGTATTTTTCAACTTGTTTTCAAGTATACTTCGTTCGCTCGGTGACAGTAAAACACCGCTTGTATTCTTGATAATCGCAAGTATTATCAATATTATACTTGACTTTGTGTTTATTCTTACATTTAAAATGGGTGTTGCCGGTGCGGGTTGGGCAACTGTTATCGCACAATTTATTTCGGGTATATTGTGCTTTGTATACAGTTTGAAAAAATTCCCGATTCTAAGACTTACAAAGCACGATTGGAAATTCTCTTGGAAATTTGCTTGGCAACACCTTGAAGTCGGCTTGCCTATGGCGTTTCAGTTTTCGATAACCGCCATCGGTACAATGGTAATCCAATCGGCACTTAATTCGCTCGGTTCAACTGCCGTTGCGGCATTTACAGCCGGTTCGAAAATAGACCAATTTGCAACACAGCCGCTTGCGTCATTGGGCGTTGCGGTTGCGACATACACCGCACAAAATTACGGCGCAAGAGCGCTTGAAAGAATTAAAAAAGGTGTGACGGGTGCGGCGATTATCGCAACGGTTTGCGGTATTGTAGGCGGATTTGTTGTTATTACGTTCGCAAAACCGCTTGTTGCATTGTTTGTCGGCAGCGGTCAGAATGAAGTTATGTCGCTTTCAAAAGAATACCTTGTTCTAAACGGCGTATTCTATGTGATACTCGGTTTACTGTTCGTTTACAGAAATGCTCTGCAAGGTATAGGCAGTAGTATGATTGCGTTTTTCGGCGGTGTTTGGGAACTGGTTATGCGTTCGCTTGTTGCATTTGTGCTTGTGTCGTATTTGAAGTTTGCGGCGGTATGTATTGCGTCACCTGTTGCATGGTTCGGGGCGACAATTTGGCTTATGATTGCTTACTTCGTTATCATAAATCGCATTATTAAAAAAGCAAATTTCGCTAAAATTAATTATTGATGTATATTTAATATTGCAAACTTTATCCTTTTTTGATATAATGAGTAGTATATTTAAAAAAAGAGAGGTATTAATATGACATCACAAAGTATAATACAGGGTATTGTATTACTTCTGTATCTTATCGTCTATGGTAATGGTCGGATTTGTTTTCTACAAAAAAAAAGTTCAACACATTCCGATTATGTACTTGGCGGACGCGGTATGAACGTTTGGGTAACGTCACTAAGTGCGCAGGCTTCGGATATGAGCGGTTGGCTGTTGATGGGTACTTCCGGGTACTGCATATTTGTTGGGCTCGGGTGCTACAAACGCAATATGGACTGCAATAGGTCTTGCACTCGATCACATATTTTAACTGGTTAATCGTTGCAAAACCGCTTAGAAAATATACGCAGATCGCAGGCAATTCAATTACAATTCCCGACTTTCTGCAAAACAGATTTCATTCAAATCAAATGTACTTCGTATATTCTCGGCGTTGTTTATTTTGATATTCTTTACGGTTTATACATCGTCAATGTTTGCGGCAGGTGCTAATTTGTTTGACTATGTATTCGGTATCGGATATATACCTGCACTTATTTTGAGCGTTGTCGTTGTAACGGCATATACATTCCTTGGCGGATTTAAAGCGGTTTGTTGGACAGACTTGTTTCAGGGATTGCTTATGTTTGCCGCAATAATCGTTGTACCTTGCTTTATGTATAAAGGTCTTACTTCAAATACATTTGAATGGTCGGAAATCGGTAAAATTACACTTGGTGTATCGGAAGGTTTCGGTGCAATGGGTATAGTCAGTGCTATTGCGTGGGGGCTTGGATATTTCGGTCAGCCTCATATCCTTACAAGATTTATGGCTATAAAGTCGTCAAAGGATATTAAGCCTGCAAGAAGAATTGCTATGGTTTGGGTTATTGTAAGTCTTGCTATGGCTGTATTGGTTGGTATATTGGCATCGCCGTATATTCAATATATGTTCAAAACAGGTCAGATTACAGACCCTTCATCACTTAGCATTTTGAATGCAAACGGTATGCTTGAGGGCGCAAATACACAGAAAGTATTTATGGTACTTGTACAGAATATGTTCCCGACAGTTATTGCGGGATTGTTGCTTTCGGCTGTACTTGCGGCTATTATGTCAACAGCCGATTCACAGCTTCTTGTTGCGTCATCATCATTCTCATCGGATATATACAACACGCTTTTCAACAAGAATGCTTCGGAAAAGACATTGCTTAACGTAAGCCGTATCACGATTGTGATTGTTGCAATTATAGCTTGCTTGCTTGCGCTTGACCCTAATTCGTCGGTGTTTGAAATCGTTGCTCACGCATGGGCAGGTTTCGGTGCGGCATTCGGTCCGGTTATTCTTTGCAGCTTGTTCTGGAAACGTTGTAATGAACACGGTGCATTGGCAGGTGTTATATCCGGCGGTGCGGTAGCACTTTTGTGGGCATACGTTCCGACTGCTATATGGGGTGCGGATAATCCTCCGGGTATATTTACCGTATATGAAATTATTCCGGGATTTATTGTATCGCTTGCACTTTATCTTTATAGTGTCACTTGCCACAAAAGCTCCGTCAAAGGAAGTTATAGAAGAATTTGAATCGGTTAAAACAGCAGATGTATAATATAAAAGGGTTGTCGGCTAATGCCGGCAACCTTTTTTTGAAAATATTTAATAAAAATGCTTGACAGGGAATAAATAATCTGATATAATATTTCAGAAAAGAAAACAAGCAGAACAATCCGTTCTCACCGTACGGCGAAGGCTTTGCGGTAAATATACAGATACTTTAGGTATCGGTGTATTGTGCGGGTGCGTTTTGCAGCCGTTTTTTTTGTTTATGTTTTAAGGAGGGATTAACAATTAGTAAGAATGATTTGCAGATTAACGAACAAATTCGTGATAACGAAATTCGAGTTGTTTCAGCTGATGGCGAACAGCTTGGCGTAATGAGTGCAAAAGAGGCACAGGATATTGCGTATGAAAAGGGAATGGATTTGGTTAAGATTGCTCCGCAGGCAAAGCCGCCGGTATGCAAGATTATGGACTACGGAAAGTACAAGTTTGAGCTTAATAAGCGTGAAAAAGAAAACAGAAAGAACCAAAAGGTTATTAACATCAAAGAGGTTCAGCTTTCACCGTCTATCGATACAAATGATTTCAATACGAAGTGTAATCATGCAATAAAGTTCCTTAAAAAGGGCGATAAGGTAAAGGTTATAGTTCGTTTCAGAGGTCGAGAGGTAAGTCATTCACAGATTGGTTATACCTTGCTTGAAAGATTTGCAGAACAGGCTAAAGAAGCCGGAACTGTTGAAAAACCGGCTAAGCTTGAGGGCAGAAATATGACAATGTTTCTTGCTCCCTTGTCATAATATTATTTAATTCGGAAGGAGTGTGCATTATGGCTAAGACTAAGATAAAGACTCACAGAGGCGCCGCTAAGAGATTCAACGTAACTAAGAATGGTAAGGTTAAGATGAACAAGGCGTTCAGAAGACACATTTTGAACAAAAAGACAACTAAGAGAAAAAGACATCTAAGAAAGCAAGCTTACTGCTCAAAGGCTAACGCAGCAGTTATTAAAAAGCTTATTCCTTACAAATAATTCGAAAGAGAGGTAGAAACTAATGGCAAGAGTAAAAGGTGCATTAAATACAAGAAAAAGACATAAGAAGATATTAAAGCTTGCTAAGGGCTTCAGAGGTGCTGAAAGCAAGCAATTCAGAATTGCTAACCAAGCTGTTATGCGTTCAATGCAAAATGCTTATGTAGGCAGAAAAAGAAGAAAGAGAGATTTCCGTCGTCTTTGGATTACAAGAATCTCTGCTGCTTGTAAGCAAAACGGTATGAACTATTCAACATTTATGAACGGTCTTAAGAAGTCAGGTATCGAAATGAACAGAAAGATGCTTTCTGAAATCGCTATCGCTGACAGCGTTGCATTCGCAAAGCTTGTTGAAACAGCTAAGGCTGCTCTTTAATTTGGAGTACATTGTG
>ENA-OQHF01000931-OQHF01000931.1-human-gut-metagenome-genome-assembly--contig:-NODE-931-length-16668-cov-3.086996_pt1 | contig 16668 bp, 16 predicted proteins | sample MGYA00242559_ERZ504709 | MGnify/ENA primary metagenome ERZ504709 (study PRJEB26092, sample SAMD00036203) | human gut metagenome | host: Homo sapiens | study: EMG produced TPA metagenomics assembly of... | reverse complement strand
CAGCCGTCTTGGAGAACAGATAAAAGAGCTTGATGAAGCCGGGGCACAGTATGTCCATATTGATGTTATGGACGGAATGTTTGTTCCGAGTATTTCATTTGGAATGCCGGTCATCCGTGCTATAAGAGCATGTACAGACCGTATTTTTGATGTTCATCTGATGATTGAGGAACCGGGACGCTATATTGATGAGTTTGCCGAGGCAGGTGCAGATCTTATCACTGTTCATGCAGAGAGCTGCAGACATCTTGACCGTACTATTGAAAAAATCAAAGAAAAAGGACTTTTAGCAGGTGTTGCCATCAATCCTGCAACACCAGTTTCTGCAATATCCTGTGTCCTTGAAAAAGTGGATATGGTTCTTGTTATGACGGTAAATCCGGGATTCGGAGGACAGAAACTGATTCCCTATACGGTGGAGAAAGTCCGTGAATTAAGAAAAATCGTGGATGAGAAGGGATTAAAAACGGACATTGAAGTAGATGGCGGCGTAAATCTGTCAAACGTGGAAGAATTGATGGATGCAGGAGCAAATATTATTGTTGCTGGCAGTGCAATTTTTTTCCGGGGATGTGACCGAGAATACGATTCGTTTCTTAAATATTATTAATGAATGATGGGAGCCGATGGATGAAACATTTTTTTATCATAGCGGGTGGAAAAATTGAAGATGCATTTGCGATAGAGGTTTTAAAAGGCTTTGCTGAAAAAACAGTGATCGCTGCAGATTCCGGTATGGAATTTTTGCGGAGAAATGAAATTGTTCCACAGGTCATTATCGGCGATTTTGATTCGGTAAGCAAAGAGACACTGGAATGGTTTCAGAAAAAAGAAGGGATCGTCTGGCACAGATTGAATCCTCAAAAGGATGACACAGATACAGAATTCGCGCTGCGTCTTGCAATTTCCATGGGAGCGGAGTGCATCACAGTGCTTGGTGGTACCGGTTCAAGGTTAGATCATGTGCTGGGGAATATTGAACTTCTGGGCATAGGGTTAGAGCTGGGAGTTGAAATTGAACTGCTGGATGCAAATAACCGTATCCGTATGACAGATCACGGCATGGTACTAAAAAAAGAGGAACAGTTTGGAAAATATGTTTCCCTGATTCCGTATACCGCGCAGGTAGAGCATCTGTATCTTGCGGGATTTAAATATCCGCTTGCCGATTATTGCTTAAAGGGTTTCTGTTCAATTGGTGTGAGTAATGAGATCACTGAAGAACAGGCAGAAATTACATTTGAAAATGGAATATTGATCGTCATTGAATCGCGGGATGATGCGGCAATGGCGGATGAATCATAGAAAAAGACGGAATCAGCCAATTTTTATGGCGGATTCCGTCTTTTTGCAAAACAGTTATTGTTTTCGGCAGCCAGTGTGGTAGTCAGCGGAGGATTGGTTCTTCTGCTTTACAGGTATATCGGGCTTACAGGTGCAGCAAGGGAAAAACTCTGACGGAGAATGGAGTTCCAGTTGCTTTTCTGATATAGAAATCGTACAACAATTACCGTTTGCTTTTCTTTATCAATAGTGTAAAAGGCAAGGTAATTATTGATTATAATAAAACGAATTTCCCAAACTCGCCAGAACGGGGTCATCTACAAGATAATATTTTTCGGGCATATCCGAGAGTGAGTTGATTTGTTTTGTAGCTGCATCAAGCAGATGCTCGGCTGCGGTGGGGTTCTTCAGTGTAAATTCGATGTAGTCAGCGGCACGCAGGATGAATGTGAGAATATTATATGTCAGTTTTTGTAACTGTATTCGATTGACTTCCTTTGGGGAGCAAAGTTTTAAAGTATCTGTAAGCAGTGAGTCATGTTAAGTTAAGAACATAAAAAATAAGCAACAAAAAGGAATGTTACAATATGAAGCCAATGAATAGACTTATCTGAAAAAAATGATGACCCAGAAATATGCTTCTGGGTCATTTCATTTACCCTATGGTGGGGAGGATTTTTCTTGAATATTAGCACTAGCCATGTTAATATACTATTTGTCATATGGTGGCTTCCTTTATTTAATGAAGGGAGCAAATAAGAATATGGGAGTTGATTTAAAAGGAAAAGATTTAGGTCCAAATCTAAGCCAACGAAAAAAAGATGGTAAATATAGAGCGCGTTTTATAACGGCGAGTGGAAAAAGAGTAGACAGGATATTTGATAATGTAAAAGAAGCCAAACAATGGCTTGCAAATGCAAAATATGAAGATGCCAATTCTATATTAATCCTTAATAATAAAACATCTGTAGATTGCTGGTATAAACAATGGAATGGATTTAAAGAAAACAACAAGAGACTTAATACGGTTAGAAATGGAAACTACCCAAAACTAAAAAAAGAAATAGAACCATTTGCAACACGATTTCTGGAAAGTGCATCAGGAGAGTATGCAAAAAGTTATAAAATGCTATCCCAAATGATGGAACATAGCTCAATAAAAATCACATTAGATTTATATAGTCACTTGACCGAAGAAACAGTGAAAACCGAGATAGATAAGTTTTCCAATTATATGGATAGAATGGTTTTTGCATAAGTTCATGAAAGGTCATAAATGAAATATATAAAATGGGGGACAAGATGGGGGACAACCACATGAAAAGTCCTTGAAACACTAGAAAATAAGAAAGAAGGAAAATAAATGAAACTTGGAATCGTCGGACTCCCAAATGTCGAAAGTCTACATTATTTAATTCACTTACGAAGGCAGGCGCACTTTCGGCGAATTATCCATTCGCTACGATCGATCCGAATGTGGGAATTGTATCCGTGCCGGATGAGAGAATTGTAAAGCTTGGTGAACTCTACCACACGAAAAAAGTTACACCAGCAACGATTGAATTTGTTGATATTGCAGGACTTGTGAAGGGAGCATCCAAAGGAGAAGGACTTGGAAACCAGTTCCTTGCAAATATCCGTGAGGTAGATGCAATCGTTCATGTCGTACGCTGCTTTGAGGATACAAATATCATCCATGTGGATGGATCCATTGACCCGGCAAGAGATATTGAAACGATCAATCTTGAACTTATTTTCTCAGATATTGAGATCCTTGACAGAAGAATCTCAAAAATTGCAAAGCAGGCAAGAATGGATAAGACGCTTGCGAAAGAGCTTGAACTTGTAGAGGCAGTAAAGAAGCATCTTGAAGATGGCAAGATGGCAAGAACGTTTGAAGTACCGGATGATGATGATGCACAGATCTGGTTTAAGGGATACAACCTTCTTACAGCAAAACCTACGATCTATGCGGCAAACGTGGCAGAGGATGATCTTGCAGATGACGGAGCATCGAATCCGCACGTTGCGAAAGTCAGAGAGATGGCGAAAGAAGAAGGCGCAGAAGTATTCGTAATCTGTGCGCAGATAGAGCAGGAACTTGCAGAGCTTGATGAGGATGAGAAAAAAGAATATCTTGAGGATCTCGGTGTTGAGTCAAGCGGACTTGACAAGCTTGTAGCTGCAAGCTATTCACTTCTTGGACTGATATCCTTCCTCACTGCCGGGGAAGATGAGTGCCGTGCATGGACGATCAAAAAAGGCACAAAAGCTCCACAGGCAGCAGGAAAGATCCACACGGATTTTGAACGTGGATTTATCAAGGCTGAGGTTGTAAACTATCAGGATCTATTAGATAATGGAAGTCTTTCCGCAGCGCGTGAAAAAGGAATCGTCGGAATGGAAGGAAAGGATTATGTGGTCAAAGACGGAGATGTAATCTTATTCCGCTTTAATGTATAAAAATAGTCTAAAAATATACCGGGACGCATATGGTTTTCTAAATGAACGGATTTGGAAGACTATATGCGTTTTTGTGAATTTCAGAAAAAGAAGTGATCAATGTCTGTGACTGCAAGTGTCTTGGAAATGTCTGTGATCTGGAGTTTGATGAGCATGACGGATGTATCCGGACGATTATTGTTCCTGGACCGGCAAAGTTTTTTGGATGTGTGGGAAGAGAATTTGAACTGCATATTCCATGGTGCAAAATCGTAAAAATCGGACCGGATATCATATTGGTTGATATAGAAGAAAAAGAAGTTCGTAAGAAAATACAGTAAAACAAAAATATTTCGAAACTTTTCGTTGAAATAACCAAAAGCAGGTGGACATAACAGGGGAAATTATGTTGACAATTACAAAAACAATGGATATACTTTTAATAAATGGGGTCTGTGCATAGGAGGTAGCTTATGAAGTGTCCGTTTTGTAGCAGTGAGAATACGAGAGTCATTGATTCAAGACCGGCAGACGATAACAATTCGATTCGCCGCAGACGGTTATGCGATGAATGTGGGAAGCGCTTCACAACATATGAGAAGGTTGAAACGATACCGCTTATCGTGATTAAAAAGGACAATAACAGGGAGCAGTATGACCGTTCCAAAATTGAAGCAGGGGTACTGCGGGCATGTCATAAGAGACCAATTTCTGTCAATCAGATCAATCAGTTAGTCGATGAGGTTGAGACGGAAATATTTAATCGTGAGGAGAAGGAGATCCCGAGCAGTCTGATCGGAGAACTTGTGATGGATAAGCTGAAAGATCTCGAGGCAGTTGCATATGTAAGGTTTGCTTCGGTATATCGTGAGTTTAAAGATGTGAATACATTTATGAGCGAATTGAAAAAGATGTTAGACAAGTAACGGAACGCTAAAATTATGCTAAAGTATTTACAAAGGCAGACCGATATAGTTTTTGCCAAGAAGAAGATGCAGATGGATGGGATTGGGTGGTATGAATATTTCAGGTATCCGTATACAGGCGGGGTTTTATGATTACAATACCATAAAGAATACTCAGATTCAGGAGGAAAGTGTACCAAATGTCATAGATACGGCGGGGGAAGATACCCGTGTGGCTGAGGTTACAGAGAGTGAGAGGGATAACAAGCCGGATCATGGTGCCACAGAGTATGCGAAACAATATCAGCCGGATGCAGAGTATGATCTGAAAGGAATCGCGAGCGATATTACGAGTCTGGATGTTGAGAAAGCTATCTCCGATATGAAGAAGGATCAGGTGTTACAGCAGTATCAGTTTTTTGTTGGAGAGCGTATGAGCCAGACCGGATTATTATATATTCGTCCGAATGAGAATTTCTCATTGTAAACAGAACATTGATGATGGAAAGGGGATTGCCTGTGGGTGATTCTCTTTTTTACTGGATATTTTTTGGAAAGTATAGTACACTGTACTTTGTATGAAAATTTACATGAAAAAATATGTATGCAGACCAAATTTGCAGGCAAATAAAAATATACATACAACCCCAAATTTGTATGAAAATGAGGATAAGAAAATATGATGGAAAAGTTCTATCCGGATGAGTATCTGGATTCAACCTACGAGATAGATTTTGATGAATTGTATGCACAGGGGTATCGCGGTGTGATTTTTGATATAGACAACACACTGGTGCGGCATGGAGCACCGGCGGATGAGCGTGCATGTGCCCTGTTTGCACATTTAAAAGAACTTGGATTTGCGTGTATGCTGTTGTCAAACAATAAAGAGCCGCGCGTGAAAATGTTTAATGATGCGGTCAATGTTTCTTACATCTATAAGGCGGGCAAACCGAATCCGGCAAATTATAAAAAGGCGATGGAGGAGCTGGGGACAGATACCGGCAACACCATATTTGTCGGAGATCAGATATTTACGGATATATATGGTGCGAAGCGTGCCGGTATCCGCTCGATTCTGGTAAAACCGATTCATCCGAAAGAGGAGATACAGATTGTATTAAAAAGATATCTGGAAAAGATCGTGCTGTATTTTTACAGAAGAGATCTGGCAAAGAAAAACAAAGAAAAACAATAGACGGCATACTTTGGGCAAACCGATTGTCATGAATAAAATGCTCATTTAAGAGCAAATAAAATAGAAAGAAATGAGGAATACAATGAAAATCGCTATTGGAAATGATCATGCAGCAACAGAATTAAAATTTGTCATCATGGATTATCTGAAAGAATTGGGACATGAAGTCATTAATTTTGGAACAGATACGTCAGACAGCTGTAACTATCCGGAGTATGGTGAAAAAGTCGGACGTGCCGTTGTGGCAGGGGAGGCAGACTGTGGAGTGCTGATCTGTGGAACCGGAGTCGGTATCTCAATCGCTGCAAATAAAGTAAAGGGAGTCCGTGCGGCAGTGTGTTCTGACTGCGCAACTGCAAGACTTGTCAAGGAGCATAATAATGCGAATATTATTGCATTTGGTGCAAGAATTGTCGGAACCGAGCTGGCAAAAGATATCGTAAAAGCATATTTAGATGCAGAGTTTTTAGGTGGAAGACATCAGACGAGGATTGATCTGATCCATGAGATAGAAGAACGAAACTCATAAATAACCATGTTTTTGTCAATTTGATGGTGCAAAACGAAAAAAAGCTTGAAATGTACAGGCATTTATTATAAAATAGAAAAATCAGAGAGTCCAAAACTCGGGCGTATGTTTAAGGAGGAAGTTACATGATTTCAGCAGGAGATTTCAGAAATGGTATTACCATCGAGTTAGAGGGTAACATTTACCAGATTATTGAATTCCAGCACGTTAAACCAGGTAAAGGTGCAGCGTTTGTTAGAACTAAGTTAAAAAATATTAAGAGTGGCGGTGTTGTTGAGAAAACATTCCGTCCTACAGAGAAATGCCCACAGGCACGTATTGATAGAAAAGATTATCAGTATCTGTATGCAGATGGAGATTTATTCTACTTTATGGATGTTGAGACATATGATCAGATCGCTTTATCCAAAGATGATATCGGTGATGCCTTAAAATTCGTAAAAGAGAACGAGATGGTAAAAATGTGCTCTCACAACGGAAGCGTATTCGCAGTAGAGCCACCTCTGTTCGTAGAGTTAAGAATTACAGAGACAGAGCCAGGTTTCAAAGGTGATACAGCAACAGGTGCTACAAAGCCGGCAGTTGTTGAGACTGGTGCAACTGTATCTGTTCCGTTATTTGTTGAGCAGGATGATGTGATCAAGATTGATACAAGAACAGGTGAGTACTTATCCAGAGTTTAATGGGTACGGGTGCTGATTTGTCATAGAAGACCCCGGAAGCATTTTGTTTCCGGGGGTTTTTCGTTCAATATAGTAATTTTGCAGGGATTAAGGTGGACAGGAGAGAATCATGAAGAAAATTGCACTGATTATGGATGGCTGGAAAAGGTGGTTTACTTTTGCATGGCCGGCAGGAATTCTTCAGAGAATCAGACAGACCGGCGAGGAAGTGAGTCTGTACATCTTTAACAGTTCGGGCGGATGGAGCTGTGATGAGGAGTATAATACCGGTGAGTATAATATATACAGGCTTCCAAATCTGCGCGAGTTTGATGGGATTATTCTTGATCTGAATAATATTGGATATCCGAAGGTGCGGGAAGATGTGATACGGCGCGCAAAAGAGTCCGGCGTACCGGTCATTTCCATTGCAAAAGAGATCGAAGATTTTTATTATGTCGGGATCAACAACGAAAAAGCAATGCGGGTGATGATCGAACATCTTTATGAGAAACATGGGTGTAAAAAATACTGGTTTGTGATGGGACCGGAGGATAATTATGAGAATGTAAAAAGAATGGCTGCATTAAAAGCATTCATGGATGAAAAGCAGCTTATATATTCAGAGTCGGATTTTTACTGCGAGAGCTTTGAATATCAGTGCGGTGTCAATGGATTTGAAAAACTGTTAGAAACACATGATGCACTGCCGCAGGCAGTCATCTGTGCGAATGACAATATTGCGGTTGGCGTATGTGAGGCGGCAGCGGCACATGGATATCAGGTTCCGAAAGATTTCTGCGTGACCGGTTTTGACAATTTTGATAAAGCGGCATATTATGTGCCGAGGATCTCGACGATCAGTCATATCCGGGAAAATGTGGGGGTTGCATGTGCAGATTTATTCCTGCGTATCTGGAAAGGGGAAAAACCGGATCGGTTTTATTATACAGATACAGAAGGTGTTTTCTGGGACAGCTGTGGGTGTACGGCGGCAGAGGTGCCAGATCAGTCGGCTTATCTTAAGGGACAGATCATGTATGGAATTGAGACAGCAAAGTTTGAGGATGAGGTGTTTTCTTTAGAATATGAGCTGCTCAAATGTAATACGGTGCGTGAGATGATGTACTGTATACCACAATGTATTCCGTCTTTAAAATGTGACGCAATGTATCTGATCCTTGATTCACATATGGATGTATATAAGGAACAGGTAAAATTACACCGGAGTCTTAGTTTTTTTGATGAGGACGATTTTCATGTAGAGGGGTATCCGAAATGTATGCAGGTAAAGTTTGCATATAAAAATGGCAGAATGTTAGATACAGACCGGATGGAGATTGAAGGTATTTTTCCTTTTTTTGAACCGCACAAGGGTGGAACAGATTTTTTATTTCTTCCGATGCATTTCAGAAACCGTACGGTTGGATATTTTGTCATTGAAAATGCAGTTTATCTGATGGAAAAAACAGTATCTGTTCCAGGTGGTAAAGACACTGACAAATGCGATGGAAAATCTCCATAAAAAAGAAAAGTTAGAATACATGAACCAGGTTCTGTCAGATCTTTATGTCAAAGATTCCATGACAGGATTATATAACCGCATGGGATACCAGAAGCTGTCGGTAAGCTATTTTTCTATTATGAAAGAGAAAAAAGTACCGGTATTGGTAATGTTTATTGACTTAGACCGCCTGAAATATATTAATGATACCTATGGACATGAATATGGTGATTTTGCAATCGTTTCTATTGCAAAAGCAATGTTAAAATATTGTGCTGCGGATGCGATTGCAGCGCGGACCGGCGGTGATGAATTTATTGTGCTAGAGGGGGCAAAAGATGAGATGACAGGCAGACTGTTAGCACAAAAGATCAGGGCAGAATTAAGTGAAGTACAGGAAAAAATGCAGCTGCCGTTTCAATTAAGTGCCAGTATTGGTGCCGTTGTCGCGCAGCCTGGAGAGGAAAATGTGCTTGGCAGCTATATAAAACAGGCAGAGAAGCTGATGTATGAGGAAAAAGCGGAGAAAAAAGTAAGCAGGGATAATTGACAGATGAGAAAATTTTTATGCGGCAGACTGCGTGAATATGGCAGGGCATGCCGGTTGAATCTGAAAGATACCGGATGGGGAATGAAATTGGTGGTGCTGGTGATCACAGGATTTTTCTGCGGTGCACTGGCATCCGAATATTTTGGGACGAAACTGATTTTTTTTGCTGGAGGAGTGTTCTTAGGTGATATGCTGCTCATGGTGGCAGTATGTCTGCTTTCGCGTTTTGGTGACCGCATCTGGCATCGCAATATCGGAAATATTCTGTATGGGATTGTGGGATTTTTGATATTTGTCTGCTGTTGTGTATATGGAAGTGTTGGCAATGAACATATGGTCAGCACTTTTTTTCTACATTCCTTTATATTTTATTGCTGTTAGCGGGAAGATTTATCTGGGCATGGCTGGTAAAACGGCGGCATACACTGATTGGCGGAATCCATTTTGTACTCGGCTGTGTTATATGGTGTGTGTTTCTGGCATTTTTGTTTGGACAGGGATTTTTGGATGATTATATTTCGGATTATCTAAAGAACAACATTTATGTGACACAGGCGGATGAAGTGGCTGGATTTGCGGATTACTGTGCGAAAGGAGAATATACGCCTGCCTGTGTGACCTATGGTCCGGATGGTGGAACAGATATGACAACAGGCACAGTGGATCTAAGTCCATATGTGGCAAAAGAGAAAAAGTGGCATAGAATCTACCGGAGATTTTTTTACGAAACACACCAGAAAAGATGCGCCGGTCGCGGGGAAAATCTGGTTTCCCAAAGAAGCAGAAAACTGTCCGGTTGTGTTTATGGCGCACGGCAACCACAGCATTACGGCAGAGTCGTATCTGGGATATGATTATCTTGGAGAATATCTGGCATCACATGGCTATGTGTTTGTGTCTGTGGATGAAAATATTTTAAACGAGAGAAGTGGGGAAAATGATGCGCGTGCGGTTCTTCTTCTGGAAAATATCGGGGAGATTTTAAAGAAAAAATGGGGATGATTCACAGCCAATCTATGGTAAGCTCGATGAACAGAATATTGCATTGATGGGGCATTCGAGGGGCGGTGAGATGATCGCGGATGCATATCTTTTCAATGAGTATGATGCATATCCGAGCAATGGCATGTTTACGTTTGATTATCATTACAAGATCCGGGCGCTCATCGCGGTGGCACCGTCAGTCAACCAGTATCTGCCGGCGGGACATGAGACGGAACTTTCGGATATCGATTATCTGGTGCTGCAGGGAGCGAATGACCAGGATATCAGCGTTTTCCTTGGGAATGAGCAGTATGAGAATGTTTCATTTTCAAAAGACGGGTATTACATTGCATCCTCGCTCTATATCGCCGGTGCGAATCACGGACAATTCAATACGGAATGGGGAGAGTATGATATCGGAAGACCGTTTTCCCTGTGGCTGAATGTAAAGAATTTTATTACGGCAGAAGAACAGCAGGAAATCTTAAAAATTGCTTCACTTGTTTTTTTAGATAAGAGTTTGAAAGGAAATGACACCTATGCAGATTTCCTGACAGATTATGCAAAGTATGCCGCATATCTGCCAAAAACACTTTATGTACAGCAATATGAGACTTCGGATATTTCGTTTATTACCGACTATGAGGAGGACTCTGATTTAGAGACTGCGCCGGGAGGCAGTATATCTGCGGAACATTTTACGATGTGGACAGAGGAAGAATTAGCATATTCCGAATTCGCGATGGGAAAAAGAGAAAATCATGCGGTGCGGCTGAAATGGAAGGAAACAGAAGCAGCATATTATGAGATCGCATTGGACGAGCCGATGGCGATGGGAGAGGGCGGAATCTGTTTTGATGCCATGGATTTAAGGGAAGAAGCAGAGAGTGAGCCGATGGATTTTTCTGTGGTGCTGACAGATATCTATGGAAATTGTGCAGTCAGTTCCGTGAGTGATTCTGTAATCCTTTATCCGGCATTCCCGGTAAAACTTTCAAAGATTCAGTACCTTACCGGGAAAAATGAATATAAAAGGCAGCTTCAGACGGTACATATCACGGCAGATCAGTTTGCAGACGAAAACGGATTTGATAAGGAACAGATCAAAAGTATCCGGTTTGTGTTTGACAGACTGGAAAACGGTGCAGTAAACTTAGATAATATCGCTTTTGTAAAATAGAAAAAAGAAAATCTTTCCGGAAAGGTGCATATAATAGTGGAAAGAATGCTACAAAGGGGAATTTATGCAATTTTTGATACAGGGGGACCGCGGTGTGTGGGTGGAATATTTACAGCTTGCACTCACCAGAGCGGGACATCCGACCAGGATTGACGGCATTTTTGGGGAACGCACCTGTCAGGCATTGAAGAATTTTACCGGAAATACGGATGTATGTACAGTAAATCGCGAGGTATGGGAGAAATTAAACCCATATCTGACCGGATACCGTATGCACACGATTGAAAAAGGAGATACGGTTTTTGGACTATCGCGCAGATATGGGACAACGGAGGAGGCAATCCTTACGGCGAAATCCGCTGATTGATCCGGATGATCTGGTTGTTGATGCCATTTTAGCGGTTCCGCTCGGATTTCCGTTGGTTCCGCAGATGGTAAAATATACGTCGGTCTTAACACAGTGGATCATAGACGGGCTTGTGGTGCGCTATCCGTTTTTGTCGGCTGGTGTCATAGGAAAAAGTGTGATGGGAAAGGATATTCACAGTCTTTGGATCGGAACCGGTGAGAAGCAGGTATTTTACAGCGCATCTTATCATGCCAATGAGAGCATTACAACGCCGGTGCTCTTAACATTTGTGGAGGAGTATGCAGCAGCTTATGCGGCAGGTGGAAACATTGTTTTTTCATCGGCTGTCCGGGAGGAACATAGTGGACAGACGGGCATGGGGCAGGAATCCGTCGATGCGAGGACGTTATTTGATGAATACAGGCTCTGCATGGTGCCGCTTGTGAACCCGGATGGGGTGGATTTAGTCAATGGCCTGTTAAACAGCGGTATTTATTACCGCAGGGCAAGGCAGATTGCGGATGATTATCCGGCAATACCATTTCCGGATGGTTGGAAGGCAAACATTGATGGGGTGGATTTAAATCTGCAGTTTCCGGCGGGCTGGGAGATGGCAAAGCAGATCAAATTTTCCCAGGGGTATGATAAACCGGCACCGAGGGATTTTGTGGGGGAGGCACCGCTTACCGCACCGGAGAGTGTGGCAGTATATGAGCTGACAAAAGAGAATGATTTTTACTGATCCTTGCATATCATACACAGGGTGAAGTCATTTACTGGAAATATCTTGATTATGAACCGGCAAGATCAAAAGAGATCGCAGATTATTTTGCCAGTGTGAGTGGTTATGCGGTGGAAGAGACACCAAGTGCCTCCGGTTATGCCGGATATAAAGACTGGTTTATCGAGGAATATGACAGACCGGGTTATACGGTCGAGGCGGGTATGGGAGAAAATCCACTGCCAATGACACAGGTTGAGAGGATTTATCATGACAATAAGGGAATTTTGGTTGGTGGTATGACACAGTTGCGCTAAAATCAGAAGAAAAGAAGCGGCAGAATAAATAAGAATCCTGTCCCACAGGATTCTCTGCCTGCACACAAACCTGTGATACAAATGGAAAGGTTATTTTCATTGAAAAGTGGGTAAAAATGGAAATTTAAAACAGCGTAACAGGCGGCTGAAAAAGGAGAATGTGAAATATGGTAAAAATAGATCTGATTACCGGATTTTTAGGTTCCGGAAAAACAACATTTTTAAGAAAATATGCTTCGCATCTGATTGCACAGGGGCAGAATATCGGAATATTGGAAAATGATTTTGGGGCAGTCAATGTGGATATGATGCTGCTTGGTGATTTAAGGGGGGATAACTGTGAACTTGAGATGATATCGGGTGGCTGTGATACTGACACGCACCGGAGACGTTTTAAGACCAAACTGATCTCCATGGGAATGTGCGGATATGACCGTGTGATCGTGGAGCCGTCCGGGATCTACGATGTGGACGAGTTTTTTGACACACTTCATGAGGAGCCGTTAGACGGCTGGTATCAGATTGGAAATGTCATCACAGTTTTGGATTCAAATCTGGAAGAAGACCTGCCGGAAGGCGCAGAATTTCTGCTTGCATCGCAGGCGGCAAATGCAGGGTGTGTTGTTCTTAGCAAGACACAGGAGACAACAGAAGAGGAACAGAAAAATGCCGTTTCCCATTTAAACCGTTCCCTGAACAATATTGGATGTAAGAGACAGTTTGACGAAGTTTTTGCAAAAGACTGGGATAAGCTGACGGATGAGGACTTTAAGCAGTTGTTATCCTGCGGATACCACATGGAAAACTATCGCAAGCCGGATCTGACACAGGAAAAAACATTCCAGTCCCTCTATTTTATGAATATGCACCTGACGGAGAAAAAATTACAGGAAGCCGCAAAAAAATTGTTCCTGGACAAGTCCTGCGGAAAAATATTCCGTATCAAGGGATTTATGAAGAATGAAAAAGAGCAGTGGATCGAGATGAATGCCACCAAAAAGAATCTGGTGATCTCGCCGATCAAAATGGGGCAGGAAGTCATCATTGTGATCGGGGAACAGCTGGATGAGGATGCGATACGCAGCTGCCTGGAAGCATAGAATCTTAATTGCATTGAACAGTACAGAAATGAGGAGTACCATGCAGACATATTATCAATGTTACTGGAACAAAACCAGTGAGGAAAATATAAGGATTTTGCGCATGTTTGGTGAGTCAGAGGAGGCAGTTGTGCCGGAGATGATAGCCGGACGTGCGGTGGTGGAGGCAGGAGATTACTGCTTTGCGGTGTCCGAACATCTGCCGGCAGAGTATGGGTGCACGGTCTGCATCTATGACACAGAGGAAAAAACATGGCAGGAGATACCGGCAGATGGGGCGGACTGGAACACACGCCTTGTGGAACTTAGTGGTGCCAGGTTAAAAAAGCTGACACTGCCGGATAATATGCGCAAAGTGGGAAACTATGCATTTTATAACTGCACTGCCTTAGAGATGCTCGTGACCGGAAAGTATCTGGAAGAAATCGGAAGCGATGCCTTTATGAACTGTAAAAAGTTTCACTTTCTGACGGTGCGCTGTGATGTGGGGGAGCGCAGCGGGGCAAAACAGATCTTAAGCCGGATTTCAGCGGATATGGAAGTGACATTTGCCGGAAAAACAGGGCAGACGGTTGTCTTTTATCCGGAATATTACGAGAGCTATGATGAGATCGCTCCGGCGCATATTTTCGGGCGGAGTATCGAGGGCGAAGGTTTCCGGGCAAGGCAGTGTTTTAAGGAGGGAGTCCCGGATCTAAGTTTGTATGATACGATTTTTCCAAAGGCATGTGCAGAAGAAAAAGAGCACACGCTGCTTCACATTTTAAGCCTGCGGTTACGGTATCCGGTCAGTCTCACGGATGAGGCGAAGGAGCGTTATGTGGCACATTTAAGGGAGCAGGAATTATATATCATACCCAAACTTGTAGAGCAGAAAAATATGGAAATGACCGCATTTTTCTGTGAAAATGGCTGGATCTCGCAGGCGGCAGTCAAAGCCGGATTAGAACAGGCTTCCCGGATGGAGTGGGCAGAAGGAACAGCAGAACTTTTGCACCTGCAGAGTAAATACTTTACGGAGCAGAAAAAAGAACGCTATTCATTTGATGATTTATGGTAAAAAATGTTAAGATGTTGTTAATGGCATATTTGTCCTAAACATCATCTTGATCTACCGTAATTTAAAGGAGAAACACAAATGGCGCATATACAGACAGAGTCAGAATGGCAGGAAGAGATGTCGGCGAAGATCATGGAGTTTGTACGGCACGAATTATATATGGAACTGCGGTATTTGAAACTGGCATTATCGCAGTTACAGTTAAAGACCGATCCGAATCTGCGGGCATTTGCGACGGACGGTGCATATCTTTATGTGGCACCGGAATGGCTGATCGGAATTTTTGAGAAAAATGCGCAGTATTTGGACCGTGCGTATCTGCATACGGTGCTTCACTGCATTTTTTCCCATCTGTGGATCGGCGGGAACCGGGACAGGAAAACGTGGCATTTAGCGTGTGATATTGCGGTGGAATACACGATCGACTGGATGCAGGCAGAGTGTACCAAACGTATTTTAAGCTGGACGAGAAAACAGATGTATAACAGGCTAAAAGAGCAGAAAATGGGAATTTCTGCGGCGGTGATATACCGGATAATCGAGAATGAAGAACCGGTACAAAAGCTTTTGCTCCAAAAGGAATTTTACACGGATGACCACTGCTACTGGCCGAAAAAGAGGACGGACAGGCAAAGCAGGAGCAGGCGGTAAGAAATCAGAACCAGTGGAATAAGATCGCAAGGCAGACGAAGATGGAACAGGAGTTACGCGGCGGCGAGACAGCGGACGGCGAAGATTTATTTCTGGCGCAGGCGACAGCGGAAAAGAGCAGAAGAAGTTATAAGGATTTTTACAGCGGTTTTCCGTGCTGCGTGAAGAAATCGGCGTGAACCAGGAGGAATTTGATTTAAACTATTATACCCTATGGATTAAAATTATATGGAAAATATGCCGTTGATGGAGCCGCTTGAGAGCCGTGAGGTAAAGAAAATCAGGGAATTTGTGATCGCAATCGACACCAGTTATTCAACGAGTGGTGCACTGGTAGAACAGTTTTTAAAGGAGACATTTTCTGTCCTGACACAGAAAAACAGCTTTTTTGCGCAGTCAAAGATCCGTGTGATCCAGTGTGATAATCAGGTCCGGTCGGATGTGGAATTAAGAAGCGAGCGGGATATTGCGGCACTGATGCAGAAATTTACGGTTGCGGGCGGTGGAAGCACGGATTTTCGTCCCGGTATTTTCGTACGTCAATGACCTGATCGAGCGCGGAGAGTTCAAAAAAATATTGGTGGGCTTTTGTATTTTACGGATGGCAGGGGGACTTATCCGAAAATGAGACCGGACTATCAGACGGCATTTTTGTTTTTAGAGGACTATGATGATGCGGCGGTTCCGCCATGGGCAATCCGGCTTAAGTTAGAGCCGGAGGAATTTTGCAGGGACGCCATAAGGGGGACACGAATCAGAAAGTTGAATGAAGGAGAAGGGAAAATGAAATCAAAAACAGATTTGAGCGGAATGTGGGAATTTTGCCTTGACGGGGACAAAAAAGGCATGGAACAGGAATTTTATAACAGACATTTTTCGGACACGATCGCATTGCCTGGAACGACCTCGGAGGCAAAAAAGGGTGGGCGGAGAGAGAAAAGAGAGATAGGATATCTGACCGAACCTTATCATTTTGAGGGGTATGCGTGGTATGGCAGAGAGGTGGAAGTAAAAGATTATCAGCCGGGGGATCAGGTCATTTTAAAATTAGAGCGCACAAGAAAATCTTATGTGTGGATCGATGGCGTGTTTGTGGGAAGCCGTGAGAGTTTCTGCACAAGCCATATCTATGATCTGACTGCATATTTAATGCAGGGCAGGGGACACCTTTCTGTCATGATCAGCAATGTGGATTATAAGGCGCCGGGCGGTCATATGACAGTCCCCGGATA
>ENA-OQHF01000930-OQHF01000930.1-human-gut-metagenome-genome-assembly--contig:-NODE-930-length-16676-cov-11.392350_pt1 | contig 16676 bp, 10 predicted proteins | sample MGYA00242559_ERZ504709 | MGnify/ENA primary metagenome ERZ504709 (study PRJEB26092, sample SAMD00036203) | human gut metagenome | host: Homo sapiens | study: EMG produced TPA metagenomics assembly of... | reverse complement strand
TTTATGAAAAAATTGAAAATCAAGATCATGGAGAGTGATGTTTTTCATTGCTTCCATTTGGTCTGCATGATAAGATGAAATAGCAAAAAACAAATCCTTTAATGAAAGAAAAAGGGGATTTTATGTGATCGAGAGGTAAGAAATGAAATGCAATTAAATATTACGACGGATTATGCAATTAGGATAGTTTATTACCTGGCTTTGCATAAAGAAAATGTTACGGCATCAGAACTGGCATCTGTATTAAAAATACCTGTAAGCTATATTTCGAAAATAACAAAAAAATTAAAAGCAGCGGGGATTGTTCAAGCATGTGAGGGGATAAAAGGCGGATATGCATTGGTGAAAAATCCTGAAATCATTTCTCTATTTGATATCGTATCTTCTATGGAAGTAACTATGAAGATCAACCGTTGTTTAGAGTCGGATGGCTTTTGTTCCAGAAATGCTACAGATTATTGTAATGTGCATAAAGCGTTGTTAAAGGTACAAAGGACTTATGAGGATGCATTAAAGAGTGTAAGTATTGCAGATCTTATATAGACAACAGATGAGGGAAACGTTGAAATAAATTGTTATGAGAAAGTGAAAGAGTGCAATTATGAGATATACAGTAAAAGACCTGCTTGAGTCAGGACAATTTCCAGAAATGAAATTAATTAGCGGTGAATCGGAACTCAACCGGGAAATAAAGGGTGCAAGACTTCTTGAAGTTGCAAATATGGAATGCTTTTTAAGCGGTGATGAAATTCTTTTCACAAGTTTAAAGGCATACGAAAATGTAGATCTACAGGAGTTTGTGAAACATTTAGAGGGACTTAAGAAAAAGCAAATTAGTGCGTTCATAGTAAAACGAGATCAGCAAACAGAGCTACAAAGAATTCGTTTTAATATTTTGCTACAATATGCAAAATCGCAACAAATCCCTGTTATCGAAATCCCAAAGACGTTGTATTACTGGGGAATTATCAAGCATATTTTAACTCATATTTACGATATGGAAACAGCAAAATTAACATATTTTAAGACAACGCATGACAGCTTGGAGGGGAGAGGGGGGGGACTACTTATCTTGTAGACGAGAAAGATTCTGTAGAGAAGATTTTTGCTTTGATTTATAGTATGCTTGAAAATCCGGTCGCTCTATATGATGAAGAGTATGAATGTCTCCATTCAAATGATCCAACCCTGTCGGAGTTTACAATGAAGGAAGATGCAGAAGTATTTGTGCCTAATATCATTACTAAATATCAATACTGGCATCAAAAAAGGGAGCAGTCAGAGTACATTCATAAAATTGATGTGTTTGGTTATAGAACCTTTTATCTCGTTGTTACGGAGCAGAACAAAAAAATGGAAACATTGGATTTTATTGCTCTTGAGAATATTGTTGTTGTCTTACGCCATATCATTATGAGAAGCTTGATGGAAAAAAATATTGCCAAGTACTATCACAAAGATATAGCATACCGATTACTGAATGGAACTCTCACAGAGTTAGAAAAAGAGGAAGCAGCAAAGATTTTAAAACTTGAGAAAACGGATGAGGTACACGTTGTTATTTTTCGTGTTATCCCGAATAATGACGAAGGAAAATTTGCGGACAAACAAAGAAAAGAACTTGAGATTGCTGAAAAAATGTTTTTGCACCTACTGCAAAAAGATTATGTGATACATAATACGAATCAGATCATCTATATCTATAAGAAACATATAGGGGAAACCAAACAGGAATTTCGTAAGAAATTAGAAGTTTTGCAAAGTGAGGTACAAGAACAATTAGATCAGAAAGATGCGAAAATTGATTTTTTGGTTGGTATTGGAAAAAAAGTGATCGGATATCATGATATCAAGGAATCTTTTGTGGACGCAAAACGGGCGCTTGATTATATTAATGTGGTCCGAAAAGTTGTAGGCGATTCAAAGCGTTCCATTGTGGATTGCTCTAAATTAGGTTTTTTTCAAGTATTTGCTGAGATTAAAGATAAGAAAAAATTATGGTCCTATATCCCGGAATCTTTGCAAATAGTTTATGAATATGATAAGAAGAAAAAGAAAGAGCTAATCGATACGTTAGAATGTTTTATGAATAATAATCAGAGTTATAAAAGGACGTCTACCGAGATGTTTGTGCATTACCGTACGATTATGTATCGCATGAAGAAAATTGAAGAAATTTCTGGAATGGATTATGAGAATGTAACAGAGATGCTTGCGGTTCGAAACGGATTAATTATTCTTCGAATCATGGAGGCATTGTAAAAAAGGAAGAGTCACTACACGGATTGTATTTTGTGTAGTGGCTTTTTAACATAAAAATAACATTAAAAAAACAGGAACTATTTGAAAAATCTTAGAAAGATATGCTAAAATCTATCAATAATAAAATACTGTGAAACATGGGGGTATAAACCACTAATGAACTACACGATAAAAGAATTTATAGAGTCAAACAAATTCCCAAAGATGCAATTGATTAGTGATAATTCCGGAATAAATAGAGTAATAAGAGGAGTACAAATTCTCTCAGTTCCAAATATGGAAAAATTTCTTGGGGGGGGGAACTACTCCTTACTTCTTTGGTTGTTTACGAAAACCAGCTTAATGAGCGTATAGTATTAAGTCACTTGGAAGAATTAAATAAAAAGCAGGTAAGTGGATTAATCATTGCAGAGGATAATGAAAAATTCGTTCCAAACATTTTTACACAATATGAATATATCAGGCAAAAAAGAGAAAATATTGAATATATTAAAAAAATCAATATTCTTGATCAGTGTGTATTTTATCTGGTGATTTCCGAAGTAAACAAACCGTTAATAGAACTTGATTTTATAACTTTAGAGAACGTGATTATAAAGTTGCTATATATTTTAACTCAAGTTGTGACAGAAAAAATATTGAAAGAAAATATCATAGAGATTTGGAATATCGAATGTTAAATGGTTCGTTGTCTGAAGCAGAGGAAGATGATGTTGCGAATCTCCTTAATCTTGATGCAACGGAGGAGTATCGGGTGATTACTTTCTATTTGAAACCGGAGATGTGCGCAGGTAATTTTAGTGCCGATCAAAGAAAAGAAACTGAGATTGTAGAAAAAACAATTTTAAATGTTGTACCGAAAGAGTATATTTACTGCAACACGAATCGAGTCATATATATTCACAAGGAAAACAAGAAGGAAGAGAAACTGGATTTTCGGGTGAAACTAGAAAAATTCCAAAAATAGACTGTTCAAAATTAGGTTTCTTTCATATCTTTACGGACATTAAGGATGAAAAACAGTTGAGAATGTATATACCTGATGCAGTGAATGCGATCCGTCAATATGATCTTCAGAAAAATGGAGAACTGATAAACACACTGGAATGTTATCTGAATCAGAAACAAAGTATTCGGAAAACGTCTGAGTTAATGAATATACATGCCCGAACAGTTTCCTATCGTTTGCAAAAAATAGTGAAGCTAACAGGAATGAACTTTGATAATATAGCAGAAATGTTAGCTGTTCGAAATGGCATTATAATATTAAAAATATTGGAGCAATTATAAAAAAAGCGAATCACATGCTTTGTGTGATTCGCTTTTTGGACATATTGAACATAACTGGTACGCTTTGAACAAAAATAATAAAATTTTTTTTCGTTGGTTGCACATTATATTAGTCATTAAAAAAATGTATAATTTTAAAGATAGTGATAAAGATGTTTGGAAAAATACTGAAGGTATAAGCAGTAAATATTTTTTGATACAAACTAGAACCTTGAAAGGTTTAGTTAAAAAGTAGATTAAAAGTAAAAGAGTAGAGGACCAGATATGAAGAGAAACAGAAGGCTGGCGAATAGAATTATTTCGGTAATACTATGTATAGCTATTTTATTTTCACAGGTGAATATCACGGATGCAGAAAATTTGAATCCATCGGCCGGCAATACGAATCAAGTGACAGCTTCTAGCGATGCTAATGCGGGTAGTGGTGAAGAAAAAGTTATAAATGACTCTTTAGATTCAAATGAAACAAGTGGCACCGCGGAATCTGCCCCCTCGGTTTCCGAGAAAACAGGAGAAGATTCAAAAAATGACGAAGCGGAAACTTCCAGCGAGGATGATAAAGCAGAATCAACAGATCATATAGATGCTTATTATAAGGATAGTAAAATATGCATTTATAATTATGAACAGTTAAAACAGATCGGTTCAGATGCTTATGTTTACACAGGTGATAAGGATGGGACGATAGGTTCTGGAGATGTAGTAAAGAGTGAAGGCACAGAGCTGAAATACGGTGCAGATGCCCAATACATTTTGATGAATGATATCCAGATGAACTTGGAAGCAATCTGGACAGTGTCAGATTCCTTTACCGGAACTATTACAGGTACGAAAGTGGAAGAAAACGAAACACCAACGCTGTATGATAAGGAAACGGATACCATCTACATTTATAACCCATATCAGTTGATGGTGCTTGCACAGGAAGAATCTGAGTCGGAACCGGTTATGTCATTAGATTATGATGCACCACAGTTTGGTATGGGACAGATGATCTATCCGGATGGTGAAGATCAGGAGTATCTGACTTATAGTAAGTCTCATAATTACGTGTTATCGCAGAAATTTAATTCGGATAAACCGGAACTGGTTGCGGATCAATTGAGTAAAGTAAGTGCAGAAGGAACAGAAGGCCGAGATTTCAAGGGACAAGTTGTTAAGACCATTGGAGATAAGACCTACATCTTGATTGGAAATGAGCAGCAGCTGAGGAAAATTGGTACGGATGAACAAGTTAATGGTGCGGTTTATCAGGCATATCTAGATGGTTTGGTATGGAAACGTGATACAGATTCAAGTGGCAAACCGATCATGCTTTATAGTGGTGATGCTGATTTGACAAAAGACCAGAATGGAGTAGCAGATTTTACTTTTGGACAAATTAAAGATGCTGATAGCAAATACAGTCAGCATAATACAGTGCTATATCCAACCAGAGGCAGATGTGGGGTTAATCAGGTAACAGGCGAGATCAATCCAAAACTTAATATCAAAGATGCAACAGGACAGACATATAAAGCGAACGCAAATTATATCATTTTCCGAGATATAGATTTGAGCAGTGAAGAGTGGAAGCCTCTTACTTTTCAAGGAACAATGATTGGTGCTAAATCTGCAGAAAAAGGTGGACTTTGGAAAGATAATGTTTTAAATACAACTGATAAACCAGTGTTATCGAATGTAACTGTAGATCAATCAACTAAGATTAATGTTGGAGAACAAATGGGTGTTGGATTCTTTTCAACAATATCGAGTGAAGTAAGTGAAAAGGATATTGGTCTTAGTAAAGGATTAGTGCGAGTTTCAAATATTAAGTTTGAAAATATTAGTGTTCAAACATCAACTTCTGAAACATATTATCCGGACACTCTCATAAGTACCTTAACAAGTACTCTGGGTAAGTTGCTTGGTGGAGTTTTAAGTGGGTTAACATTTATTTTAACGTTCGGTCAGGTGAAAATTGATCTTGGAAAAACATTAGGAGATGTTCTTGATGCGAGAAAGAAAGATCCGACAGCATTAGCAACTGGCGCGATTGCTGGTCGTGTGGAAGGTCAGGTAGAAGTTTCTAATCTTGAAGTGAATGATGCTAATGTTAAAAACGTGAATAACAATACAGGTGGATTTGTTGGATATATCGTTGGTAAAACACAGTATGATGGTTTATCAAACGCACTTGGCGGACTTGTTAAATTACTTACAAATATATTGAATGTAATTCCAGGATTAGGCTTAGGTGACTTAATCACGATTCTGCTTGGAAATGCTATCCCTTTAGAAAAACTGATCCCGACAGGTTATATCAATGCCAAAATTATGAATTGTACTGTAAATGGATTAAGTATTTCTACAGCTACTGATAAAGAGTATGCAGGTGGATTCATTGGACAACAGAAAGGAACGATTGTAGAAAATTGTTCCATTTCCAATAGTGATTATACGATAAACGGAAAGTCTTTTGCAGGTGGATTTGTTGGAATAGCTCGTGATGATGTGATTGAAGGAACACTATCAGGGGCATTGGATATAGAGACAAAACTTCCTAAGATGAATACGGAAAGTTTACTTCTAAATTGTTCATTAAATAATGCAGTTGTGTCTGTTTCTGGTGAAAGTTATATTGGTGGTTTTGCCGGTGGATTGGCCAATGCATCAACTGTCAATTGTAATGTTGAATCGGATAATGCACTCACTGTAACAGCTTCTGAAAATTATGCTGGTGGTTTTGCAGGAATTGCATCTCTTGGATGGGCTGCAGACCTAGGTAAAGATGACACAAAAGATAATTTACTTGGCGGTTTAGTTGATCTTGTTGTAAAACTTTTGAGTAGTAATCCTGGAGCAACTTCATCCTTACTTTCTCTTGCTGGCGTAAATCCATCACATATCTTAGGATGTTCTGTAAATGCTCCGCTGCAAGTTAGTGGAAAGGACTATGTTGGTGGTATTACAGGTCGAGGCAATGGTGCATATATAGCACAATCGAATGCGGATAATTTACAGAAAATATCATATTGGAAAAATAGTGTTTATGATGTTGGTTCGGTTCCAGTGGTTGATGTCTCTTTAACCGGATTATCCAGTGTTACAGGAAATGATTATGTTGGTGGAATTGCTGGATCAATGGGTACGGCCAGTGTTGCCGGTTTATTAAATACAACGCTTGGCGTTGCATCTTATCTTGCGTTTACTGTAGATAATGTTCATGTAAATGGTGCAGAGAATGGATTTACTATTACGGGAAATGAACGTGTTGCCGGTGGATTTGGAGATACGATTGGTGGTTCGATAACAACTGTTAGTATCAATAATTTAGCTTCTATAGAAGGCAATAACTTAGTAGGCGGATTTATAGGTCTTTCTGGTCCTGGTGATTTGGCGGGAGCAGATGGTGGATTAACTGTTAACCTGTTAGGTTTGAATTATTTGTTGAAATTGAATAATTTGCTCTCTCTAGGACAAGCAATTGAAGTAAAGATTAATAAAGTAAATGTGAATGGATCCACAAATGGATTTACGGTACACGCAAAGGGTAGTCGTGATTCTAATTCTGTTCGTGATTATAGTGCTTCTGGTTTTATCGCAAAAAGTGGAAGTACTAAAGTAGAGGATTCTCATGTAACAAATCTAAAATCAGTGAAGGCTGCAGATGATGGCGGATATGCTTCAGGATTTGTGGCTATTTCAAAAACGGGTGGTCTAGCAGATGTTGCTGATGATACTTCAATTAAATCATTGATTGAGGCTAATGGCTTAGTAAATGCTGTAGGATATTTAATTCCTAAATATACAAATTGCACGGTTTCTTTTGTAAATGGTGGAAGTGTTACAGCAGATGTTGCTGGTGGTTTTGCAGCAGATTTTCAAAGTGGTACAGTTGATAACAGTTCACGAGGAACTAATGATTATTACGCAGTATACAATTTAGATTCTGTAAATGGTCAAACCTATGCTGGTGGCTTTGGCGGAAATGTTTATTCTGGAGCATTGGCGGATGCTGGTAAAGGTATTAGTGTTCTAGGAAATATTAATGGTTTAAATATAAATATTGGAGAATTGTTAAATTTAGTAAATGCATATGTTCCAATTATAAAGTATGCAGGTGTTAAATCTGATAATGGATTTACAGTATCGGCTAATAAATTTAAATCGGATGATACGAATTCTGGTAGTGCTGGTGGCTTTATTGGTTATGGCAGTGGAGTTCAGGTTAGTCATTGTGATGTAACAAATTTAAAACATACAACGGTAACACCTCCTAAAGATTTAGAGGGTGAAGATAGTTCAAATTATTTTGGAAAGGATAGTACATATGCAGTAACGGGAGCTAGATATGCTGGTGGATATATTGGATATATGAATATTGGTTCTGCTGCTTCGGTTGGAAAAGGCTTGAAGGTTTTAGGTGCAGCGATTGGCTTGAATGATGTATTGAATGCATTAAATGTTGTGGTTTCTACAATAGAACATTCGGATGTTACTGGAGGACCTGGTGGTTTTGCGGTTAGAGCCTCTATGAAAAATACAGCTTCTGATGCTTCGGATAATGATGTATTAGGAGATGCCGGTGGATTTGTTGGTAAGATTTCTGGTGGTCATATTCAGAATTCAAATTCTTATAACTTCTCATATATCATTGGTCAGATTACAGCTGGTGGTTATGTTGGAGATTTACAGCCAGGTAGTGTGGCAGATGCTTTGGGAGAAACAAGTATACTAGGTGGTCTTGTCAATACTAAAGAAACACTGGCATCTCTTGCAGAAGATTTTGTTCCTACAATTCGAAACAGTTCTACAACATGTATTCCTTGCGGTGGTGCAGTTCGTGCAGATGCGGCTTCCACAACACAGGTACAACGAGGTATGGCCGGAGGTTATGCAGGACATAATGAAGGTGGTCACATCTGGGGAAACAATACAAAGAATTGGAAAGGTAAAGAATATACCGAACCAACAAGTACTTGTAAAGCAGTAAGAATCCGCTCGGTATACGGAAAAGAAATCGCAGGTGGTTTCACAGGACTTATGGAGTCAGCTGATACGGCAAGTACCGGAAATCTGTCCTTATTATGGGGACTGGTAAAAGTAGATAACATCCTGGGAGCACTCAGCGTTGTCTATCCAACGGAAGAAAATACGGCAGTTTACGGTCCGCTTGCCTTGATGGATTCTAAAACTTGGAATGATTGGGTAGAATTTGTCGGTAAAAAAGGTGGTTACGGAAGTGATCTTGCAAAGAATGGTAAAGTAAACAGTCAAGATGAACTTGATACGATCATTGGGAAATATATATATGGATATAATGTTGTCGCAGGAAGAGCAAATTACCGGGATGAAACAAAACTGGCAAATGGCGGAGCCGCTGGCGGTTATGTTGGATCAATGCAGACCGGAACCATTACAAATGGACAGGCTTATCAGGCGAAGACAATTAAAGGAATCCGATGTGCTGGCGGTTTTGCAGGAGAAATGATAAACGGCGGAGCAGCAAAGCTTGGAGGAGTTGATATCCTTGGTCTTAATCTGCAATTAGGACAAATGATCAATGTCCTTAATGTATTTGTTCCAGTAATCAAGCAGTCTTCTGTGGAAGGATATCAGAGTGGACTTAGAGTTCAGTCAAATGGTACTTCTGAAAATGAGTCTTGCGGTTATGCCGGAGGTTATGTCGGAAAACTGATTGGTGGACAGATCTGGGGCGAAAATAATGTTCACTGCCAGGTCACAAAGCTAAGACGAGTTGACGGAAGCAGTTATGTCGGTGGATTTGTCGGAAGCTCAAGACCGGGAAGTGTTGCGACACTGAATCCTACTGCAGGAGAAGGATTGCTCAGCCAGCTTCTGAATAAACTGTTAAGTACACCGGCAGATTTGATCAAAGTATTAAATGCTACAGTCGCAACGATTCGTTATGCAGATGTGGTGTCCTGGGACGACTGGGGAATCATCGTAAATGGTGCTTATGCAAGTGGAAGTAATAACACTTCTTATGCAAAAGCAGCCGGAGGATTTGCCGGAAATCTGGAAGGAACAGTACTTGGCGAGAAGGGTAACGAAGACGCAGGAATTTCTGCTCAGAATATCCGTTCCGTAATCGCAGGTGAATATGCCGGAGGATGCTTCGGAATCGCAGATGTAGCCGGAGTTGCCAATATCAGTGCAGAAAGTGATACCTCTCTTCTGGATAAACTTTTGCAGCTTGGTAGAACCGATGTGCTGGATGCGTTTAGAAGCTATGTATATTACGGGACTGTAAACGGAAGTAAAGATGCTGGCTTAAGTGTCAGTGCAAACACGGCGATAAGATCCGGACAGAACAATCAGGTTACCTATAGCGGAACAGCCGGAGGATTTGGTGGATCGCTGTTAAATGGTTCTGTGAAAAACAGTAAAGTAACGAACTTAAGTAATGTAAGAGGGTTAAATAGCGTCGGAGGATTTGTAGGCTATTCTGGAAAGAGCGGAGTGGTTAAGGCAGATAAGATCGATGTTCTTGGAGATAATAAAGGACAGTTGCTCGGTGGAGCACTTGGAGTTCTGGATATTTTTGGTTCTCACATTGATGACTGTACAGTTACAGGAACTGATGATGGTTACACAGTACAAAGCACTGGCGGAGAGGAGCAGATTGCCGGAGGATTTATCGGATATGCAAATCTAGCAAGAATGTCGAATTGTACAGCAGGTGACAAGACGAACCAGAAAATTGGATTAAAACAAGTGGCATCAGGAGGAACAGCCGGAGGATTTGCCGGACGAACAAGCTTTGCTTACCTTGCAGATCTGAAAGTGGATTCAGGAGCAGTGAATGTAATATTCTCACTTGTTAATGAACTTATAAAAGCATTATATCTGGACAAGCTCCAGGATTCCAATTTTTTGAAAATCAATCTTGGAATTATTAAAGTGGATGCACTGTATGATGGCAAACTGCTTCACGTAAATCTGCTTGGATTGGATATCTCTGTAGGACTTTCGAAGAGGTCAACAGATAACAAGCAGGAGACAGATCTTGCAATTATTACGATCGGAGATTCATCCATCAAACTTCCATGTAATGAAAATGGACTTTTGAATGATGATGATGCGAAATCTAATATCAGTGTAAACCTGATCAAAGCGAATCGTACAAAAATCACTGACAGTAATGTTTACGGTGTAAGCTACGGATACGATGTCTATGCAGGTGGAGCTGGAAACGACAAAGATGGTTCTAAAGATGATGGACGAAGCGGTGGCTTTGTTGGATTCAATGATGAAGGGCTTTTAAAGAACAACAACATGTATTACTGCGATGTGGTTCGTGGAACAAAAGATCTTGTCGGTCCATTTAGCGGAAAGAGTGAGTTGGATTCTGTATATGGAGCTGTCACACAGGAGAAGGTGGAAGGCGAGAATAACAATTACCGTATTTACAGAAAGCTGGATGTGGCGCTGAAACAAATCAAAAAGGGTTCAGACCAGCTGAATCTAAGCTATGAAAAAGATACTTCCAGTGGATGGGATATTTACACGCTGGGTCATATGAAATCGATAAAAAGCTATGAGACTTTGCAAAATGCAAAGCTGACAGATGATATTTCATCTACGACAGCAGAGCTTAAAGCATATGAATCATCAGCAAAAGCAGTATTGATGGCAGATACTAAAACAACATTGAACACAGGAGATAGTGATACACCGGAGCCATCCGAGTCACAGGATCCATGTGATGAGTTGATCAAGCTAACAATCAATAAAGTCTGGAAGGATCTAAATAATAAAAAACGTCCGAATAACATTACGGTAACGATATCTCGTACCTGGACAGATGCAGCAGAAAAAGAACACACAGAACCTGTTCCAGGATATGAGGACTATATTATAAGTGGTTCTAGTGATAAATCTACCTGGCAGAAGGTCATCAAAGGATTTCCAGCATATACGATGGATGCAAATAAAACCATTCACTATTACACATATTCCGTTACGGAAACGGAAATAAAAGGATATACAACTACAATCGAAACTTCTAAAGATGGATTTACGTTTACGATAACCAACAAACATTTCCCAGGACTTCCGGATACCGGAGGACAGGGAAGAAACTTTATTTACCTGATAGCTGTTCTGCTTTTCCTGATATATTTCGTAATGAGATATAAAAAATGCAAGGAAAATAAAAAAGCAGAAAAACTATAAAAAAGAAAAAATTCTCAAAGAAAGGGAGACAAATGTTATGAAACGAATGAAAAAAATCATGGCAGTGCTGCTGGCAGCGATTATGACAATGGCGATGGCAGTGACAGCATTTGCTGACAATGTAGCAACAACGACTACAGGAACAAACAAACTTACGGTTAATGTGAAAACAGGAGATGGTGTTCCAACACAGACACTTAAAGATCAGACAATTAATCTGTACAAATTGTTTGATGTGACAGAGTCAGGCGAAGGACAGAACAAGAACTATGCGTACACAGTGAATACAGAAGCTGGATATAAAGATGCGATTAAATTAGCCCTTGGAGCATCATTTGCAGGAACAACAGATGAGCAGTACGCAGCAGCAGTTTTAGCTCTTGAAAAAACAGGAGGGGCAGTACAGAAATTTGCAAATGATTTTACTGCAGAGGCACTGACAAAGAATTTAATAGCTACAGCAAATTCTGGAACTACAAAACTTGGAGATGTAACATCTTATACATTTAATGATTTAGCAGCTGGTTACTATCTTGTATATGTAACAGGTGGAAAAGAGATTCAGTCTTCTTTAGTTACAGTAGATTCAACAACAAGTACAGTAAACTTAAAAACAGAAGCACCAAGCATTACAAAAAAAGCAGATAAAGATACAGTAAGCATCGGACAGGTAGTGAAATATACCGTAACAGGTTCTATTCCGGATACAACAGGATATAAACAGTATGTATATAAAATCCACGATACATTAACAACAGGTCTTGATTTTGTAAATGATGAAAATGGAACAGCTCTTACAGATAAGACAGTTAAAGTAAAAGTAAAATTCTCTGAGACAGATGTTACAGATAATGGTGAAGCACCAATAACAGCAGCAATTGACACAAGTAATAGCAAAAAAATGAGTCTTGACCTTTCAGAATGGGTAAGAGCTAACCAGGCAAATAAAGGAAAAACATTCACAGTTACATATTATGCAAAAGTAAATAAGGACGCAGTAGTAACTAATAATAACCAGGCTTCATTAGAGTACGGTAATAACCCAAATGAAACAACAAAAACAACACCAAGTGAAGCAAAGACACCTACTTATCCACTGGATATCTTAAAAATTAAAAAAGGAAGTAATCCAGAAGAAAAGTTAGCTGGTGCAAAGTTTAGTCTTTACACAACAGAAACTGATGCAAAAAATGGAACAAATCCTATTAAGGTTACAGGAAGCAATGGAAATTATGTAGTAGATCCAGCATCTGAGAATACAGTATTTGAATCAGTAGCAAGTATTGAAGGAAAAAATTATAATCTTCATGTAAATGGTCTTGCAGCAGGGGATTACTGGCTGGTAGAGACAGAAGCTCCGGCAGGATACAACAAGCTGACAGCTCCGATTAAAGTAACAATCGAAAAAAGCACAGATGCAACGGATGAAAACAGCTGGACTCTGAAGAATGCTGACGGAAATAAAATCGAAAATAAAATTGTTAGAATTGAAAACAGCACAGGATCCCTTCTTCCATCCACAGGTGGTATGGGAACAATCATCTTTGCTGTAATCGCCGCAATTCTTGTACTTGGTGTAGCAGTAAGCTTTATCCGTGACAAGAGAAAAAATGCTTAATCAGCAGATGAATTAGAAAAACAAGAAGTAAAATAACAGAAATTGCGGTTATCTTTTCAGGAAGATAGCCGCAATTCCAAGTATAACAACAGGGAGAATGGAATGAAGAGTAAGGAAAAGAAGAAATTTACAATAAAAGATATCATTCGTTTAATCGTGCTTTTGGTTGCATTCTCCGTATTGTTATATCCGACGTTTAGTAGTTATCTGAATGAGAAGAATAGTTCAAAGGTCGTATCAAACTATGATGCAGAAAGTGTGAAATTAAGCAATGCTGAAAAAGAACAGATGCTGGCAGATGCAAGAGCCTACAATCAGGAAATGCTCGGAAACATTGATCTAATCGATCCATTTTCACAGACAAATACGGAAATCGATGAGCGGTATCAGAGTCTCTTAAATGTAGATGGATCGGGAATGATGGGATACATCCGTATTCCGAAGATTAAAGTAGAGCTTCCGATTTATCATGGAACAAGTGAAACAGTTCTACAGGCAGGAGTCGGACATTTTTGGGGGACTTCATTGCCGGTTGGCGGAGAAAGTACGCATACGGTGTTAACCGGACACAGAGGACTGCCGACAAAAACACTTTTCACAAATATGGATAAATTGAAAGTAGGAGACATTTTTTATATTAAGGTATTAGGAGAAACTCTGGCATATCAGATCGATCAGATTTTAACTGTGTTACCGGAAGAGACAGATGCATTATCCATCGAGCCAGGGCAGGATTATGCGACACTTGTTACATGTACCCCATATGCGATTAATACGCACCGTCTCTTGGTACGTGGAGAACGTATTCCATATGAAGAGGCAATAAAAGAAGTACCGGATCAGAGTATAAAACCGGAATTATCTTTTACCGCAAAAGTATTGATCATAACAATTGTAGTTATTTTAATCGCACTTATCGCGATGATCATCTATAGTAAAAGAAATTCAAAGAAGAAAAAGAGGAGGAAAAGAAAGTGATCAAAAGAATAAGAAATACCAGAATTATTTTCCTCTATATCCTTTTTCTTATGAGCTGTACTTTATCTGTTTCAACACTACAGGTTTCTGCAGCTACTAAAAAGGGAAGTATCGAGATCCATTACAAAGGAAGAACAGATTCCCAGGGAGAGGTGGATCTTTCCGGAGCAACATTTACTTTATTCCAGATTCAATCTGCAGAAAACGGAGAGTTAGTCTGGAATGAGGAGTTTGCATCAGCAGGTATCTCATTAAAAGATACAAGCGCTGGGGCAAGAGAAAAGCAGGCGAAAAAGTTATTTGACTATGCAAAGAAAAATAACATTACCGGAACGACACAGGAGACAAATACAGCAGGCTATACAAGTTTTCTAAATTTAGATGAGGGTATTTATCTTCTTGCACAGATTGGAACTGTAGATAGTGGAACAGAACAGTTTGAGTCAGCTCCATTTCTGATTGAGGTTCCATCTGAAATCAGCGGACGGTTTGAATATAATGTTGAGACAGAACCAAAGGCAGAGTGGGTATCAAAAAAAGAACCTCCGGTTGTTCCAAATCAACCGGGAGATACTCCGGAAAAGACACCGGATAAAAATGAACCAGTTTCATCGAATCCAATTCGCGATATGATTGATAAGGTAAAGACAGGTGATGAAACAACATTTATTACTTGGATCTGTGTAGCATGTGCAGGGTTAGGAATCATGATTGTGATTTCCAGGAAAAGAAATAAAGAATAAAGAAGAGGAATGTACAAAGCATTTTAGAAACAGGAAAAGAGCGAAAACTCATTAAATGAATGGGAATTCGCTCTTTTTTATATTGATTTATTCTATGTATCTTAGTGGATAGATAAAGTTTCATTATGCATCTGTGGGGGATGGAGAGATAGAAGAAGCTTTTTCTAATGGAATGGAACACTTTTGTTAAGGAAAGCGTTAAAAAATTTCAAATTTTGCACATTATATAAAACCGCAAGTAGATGTATAATGAAATATCATTATAAGAAAAATGGAGTGACTATAATTTAAGACAGAATAAATAGAATATTTTTTTAAGCCAAACTAATCCCTTCATAGTTTGAGTTTGGTAAGTGGTGAAGGAATTTAGAGGAAAAATAATAACGAAAGAAAATCTGTCTTTTAGAACTAAAAACGAACCATATGGGAGGGGAAAAGTATGAAAAAGACAAAAGTGTGGCTGAGGTGGATCGCCTTAACACTTCTCGTGATTCTATGTATAAACAGCGTGGGATCAATAGCTTTGGCATCTGAGATTCAGGAGGAAGGATACGATTCAGAGGCAGAGCTTTTAGAAGAAAAAAGTAGTACAGAAGCAGAGCTTCAGAATGAAGAAGGTGCTTCAGAAGAAAAAACGCAAGAAGAGGGAAGCGTTTCGGAAGAAAAATCGCAAGAAGAGGGAAGCGTTTCGGAAGAAAGTAATACTCCAGAAGACAAAACATCTCCTGAGCAACAGGAAGCAAGAGAAGCGTCTTCGAATACTCAGGAAGTCGCAGAAGGATATGATATTGATTTTTATGTCATCATTAATGGAGAAAAAGTAAAGCTTCAGCATAATAACATTACTGGTATTAAAACATGGAAGGAAAAAAGAACGACATATTACGGAGTCTCCCTTGATGATCTGATCTTAGTGTATGAAGAGTTCGGGTTTGTAAAAGGAAGTGATGGGCAGAATCCTGTTGCAGATGAGAAGTTTGTGTCTGCATACCGGGGAAAAAGCGGGATAGAATACGGAAAAGTTTATACAGACACAGAATCCGGAAAGACATATGTTTCTTACAATTATGGACAGAATAAACAAGGGGAAGCGATAGATGTTTACTACCTTCCAAATGGAAAAGGCGTTGCATTAAATTTAAAAGATTCTGTAAAAAAGGACAACTCGTTTTATTCCGTAGAGGTAAAGGGAGAAGGGCAGGATCGGATTCGTTATGCATTAACAGGAACTGTAGTGGAAGAAGCTGTGGCTGATTTTAATCCACAATTGTCGGACCAGACAGACCAGATCGAATGGACCTGTATGGGAACAGATGATAAGGTGATAGATGGTATACGGGAATCAGGGAACCAGACGAGGTTCACAATCGGAAAGATCACACAGTCTTATGTGATCCAGAGAGCGGATCAGACAGCCTTTGACATTCAGTTTTATATATATGCAGACAATGAGGTTCGAAAGCTGCCGGCTGATTCTCTGAAAAAGGTGTATAAATGGAACCGTCAGGGCAGATGCTATTTATCTGTCAGTGATCTTGCTGAGATTTATAGAGAGTTCGGCTTGAATGCAGAGGAAACACAGTCCGGAAATTATTTTCCATATA
>ENA-OQHF01000929-OQHF01000929.1-human-gut-metagenome-genome-assembly--contig:-NODE-929-length-16680-cov-9.278499_pt1 | contig 16680 bp, 14 predicted proteins | sample MGYA00242559_ERZ504709 | MGnify/ENA primary metagenome ERZ504709 (study PRJEB26092, sample SAMD00036203) | human gut metagenome | host: Homo sapiens | study: EMG produced TPA metagenomics assembly of... | reverse complement strand
CACCTCTATTATGACCAGAACTGAACCGATGTCTTTTTGAAAAGTGAAGAGTTTTTTGAATATATTGACAGAGTGCTGTATAAAGATTATCCATATACTCCGTTTGCGGATGCATTTCACACGATGCGCTCTATGCTACTTCCGGTTCTTTATCTGATGGGAAGTGAAGTGCCTAAGGCAGATGTTTATCACGCGATCTGTACGGGGTAACGGAGGACTTCTTGCGTGTCTCGGCGGATATGTCTATAAGAAGAAAGTGCTTTTGACGGAGCATGGAATTTATACAAGAGAGCGTGAAGAAGAGATCATCCGTGCAAAATGGGTACAGCCGGCATTTAAAAAGCAGTGGATCGCCTTCTTTTATATGTTGTCGGATATTATTTATACGAGAGCCTTTTCTGTCTCAGCGTTGTTTACCAATGCTATGCTTGCACAGATTCAGATGGGATGTGACAAGGAAAAATGTCGTGTAGTTGAGAATGGAATCAATTACGAACGACTCTCTTCTATTCCGTTAAAAGAAGAAGACGGATGGGTTGATATTGGTGCGGTTGTGCGTCTGGCGCCGATCAAGGATATCAAGACAATGATTTATGCGTTTTATGAGCTGTGTACGAAAAGAGATCATGTGCGGCTCCATATTATGGGTGGCGTTGATGATGAGGAGTATGCTCAGGAATGCTATGCGCTGGTCGATCAGTTACATTTGGAAAATGTGATCTTTACAGGTCGTGTGGATATTATTTCCTATATGGAAAAGCTGGATTTTACAATTTTGACGAGTATATCAGAAGGACAGCCGTTGTCTGTCCTGGAATCATTTGCCGCAAGGCGTCCTTGTGTGACTACGGATGTGGGCTGTTGCAGGGAACTTTTGAATGGAAACGAGGAGGACTGTTATGGATCCGTAGGATATTGTGTTCCGCCAATGTATCGTGAGGGACTTGCGCAGGCAATGGATCAGATGTGTGCTTCCAGAACGCGAAGACTTCGTATGGGCGCAAATGCACAGAAACGGGTAAAGGCGTATTATCGAAAAGAAGAAATGATTGAAAAGTATCGGAAAATGTATCGGGAGGTGGAAGAAGCAGATGGCCGGAATCGGATTTGAGTTAAAGAAATTATTCCAGAAAAGTGGACTTGCATCGACTGCAAAAGCATATGGATATGCCGGAATTATCTGTACAGGTCCGATGCTGCTCGGCATTGTATTGCTGGTTGGGATTACCTTTATCTGTGATCATACCGGTGCGACAAGGCATAACCGGGAGCTTTTAAACTGTATGATTACTTATACACTTCTCGCTTCGCTGACTGTGACAAGCTTCTTTTCTATGGTTGTAACGAGATATATTGCGGATATGTTGTATGAAGAACGACATGAAACAGTGCTCCCTTCCTTCTGGGGATCGACAACGATTCTGCTTGTTGTCGGTGGAATCATGTACGGAATCTTTCTTTTGTTTTCCGGAATCAATCTGATTGACCAGTTTTTGTGTCTGGAGTTTTTCGGAGAATTAATCGTCACATGGAATGCGATGAGTTATCTGACCGCGATAAAGGATTATAAAGGGATACTTCTATCGTTTGTGTCGGCAGTGGCAGTGTCGCTTTTGATTGGAGTTCTACTAGTTTTGATTGGAATTCCACATGTAGAGGCAATGATGATTGCTGTAACGATCGGATATGGGATCATGCTTCTGTGGGATGTGACACTGCTATACCGTTATTTTCCACAGAGTGAGAGCAGTGCATTTTTCTTTCTGCGCTGGGTGGATCAATTCCTTCCGCTTGCTTTTATAGGCTTGTTTACGAATATCGGACTTTTTGCACATTTGGTTATTATGTGGTGTAGTCCGATCCATGTACATGTACAGGGGTTGTTCTATGGTGCTCCGTATCACGATGTCCCTGCAATGATCGCATATCTGACGATTCTTATAACGACAGTTAATTTCGTTGTGTCGGTGGAAGTGAATTTCTATCCGAAATACAGGAATTACTACAGTCTGTTTAATGACAGAGGAGAAATTAAAGATATTTTACGGGCAGGAAACGAGATGAAAGAAGTTTTGAATATGGAGCTGAAGTATACGGCGTTGAAGCAGCTCCTTACAACGGCGTTGGCGCTTTCTGTAGGACAGCTTCTTCTGACCTATCTTCCGCTTGGATTTAATGATCTTATGGAAGGCTATTTCAGGACACTGTGTGTCGGTTATGGACTTTATGCGGTTGCTAATACAATGATGCTGATCCTGCTGTATTTTACAGATTATAAAGGAGCATTATATGCAACAGGAATGTTTGCGGCGTGTACGACAGGATTTACCTGTATATCTCTATTTTTCCCACAAGTATACTATGGCTTTGGATTTTTACTTGGAAGTGCAGTATTCTTTCTGATCTGTACGCTGCGGCTTGGATATTTTATTAAAAAACTTCCGTATTATATTTTGAGTGTACAACCAATCGTGGCGGAAGATAAAACAGGATTCTTCACACGGTTAGGATGTTTTCTGGAAGAGAAAATAGAAAGGGGAGACGAGCTTGAAAAATTATAAATCAATTGCACTGGGATGCGCCCTGTTATTAGGAATGTCCTGTTGCCTGACGGGATGTACAGCTTCGGGGGAAACAGGGAATGCTTCAGAAACAAAGACAGAGCAACAAGAAACAATAGAAAAGGCCAAGACACAGGATATCAATGACGTTCATCTTCGAGATAAGGACAGCCTCTATGAAAATGATGACGAGACGAGTGTTGTGACAATGTATCTTACGGTTTCTCAAGGGAATTCTTCGGAGGGTACGAATCATACCTGGAAGGAAATCAACAGTTATTCGGCTTATGATTATGACAAAATGGGAGTAGACCGTTACCAGACAGCGGCGCTCCTTCAGGTTGGAGATGAGTCTGGTCCACAGAGTGGAGAGGTTGGTTACGGTGAAAATGTGCCGAATGCGACGGTGCAGATCAGAGGGCAGACTTCAAGTAGTAATGCACAGAAAAATTATAAGATAGAGCTGAAAAAGAATAAAGGAACCTGGCGAGGACAGCGTACGATCAACCTGAATAAACACCAGACAGAGGGAATGCGTTTCCGCAATAAGCTGTCTTATGATCTTTTGAAGGGAATCCCACAGTTGATGTCTCTCAGAACCCAGTTTGTGCATTTATACGTGAGAGATCTTACGGAAGGAAACAGCGCAGAGTTTCAGGATTATGGTTTGTATACGCAGGTGGAGCAGCTCAACAAGACGGGAATGAAGAATCATGGAATGGATTCAAATGGGCAGTTGTATAAGATCAATTCATTTGAGTTTTACCGTTATGAAGATGTGATAAAAAAAGAAGGCGATCCGACCTATGATCAGACAGCATTTGAAAAGCTTCTGGAGATCAAGGGAGATTCTGACCATACGAAATTGATCCAGATGCTTACGGATCTGAATGATAATTCAAAATCGATTGGTAATATCCTGGATCAATATTTTGACAGAGAAAATCTGACGTATTGGATGGCATATCAGATCCTGACCGGGAATGTAGATACGCAGAACCGTAATACATATTTATATAGTCCACAGAATTCAAATACCTGGTATTTGATTGCGTGGGACAATGATGGATCATTTATGAGAACGGAATATAGTATTCAAAATCGTTCCGATCAGGGAAGCTGGGAATGTGGAATCAGTAATTACTGGGGAAATGTTCTTTTTCAGAGATGTCTGCAGTCCGAGGAGTTTCGTGAGGAACTTGATGCGGCAATTCAGGATCTGAGATCCTATCTCAGCGTAGAGCGGATCAGCGGTATGATAGAGAAATATCGCACAGTGACGCAGAAGTATTTGTATCAGATGCCGGACCAGATGAATGCACCGCTGACCGAAGCTCAATATGATACAGTTGCAGCGGCGATCCCTTCCGAGGTGGAACAAAATTATGAGCTCTATAAGGAGAGTCTGGAAAAACCAATGCCATTTTATATTGGAGTACCGGTAATCGAGGGAAATACCTTGAAGCTGAACTGGGATGCATCCTATGATTTTGATGCGGAGACGATTACTTATACAGTTGAACTGGCGAAAGACTATCAGTTCAATGAGATTGTATTTCGGCAGGATAATATTCAAATTCCGGAAGCAGAAACTACGGTTCCGTCAGACGGACAGTATTTCGTCCGTGTCCGTGCGACAAACGAATCTGGAAAGACGCAGGATGCATTTGATTATTATGTAACCGATGATGGGAAAAACTATGGTATGAAATGCTTCTACATTACAGGCGGACAGAATGTTGAGGAAGATATTTATGAAGAATGATTTATCAAAAGAACGCTTCCGTAATGAGTGGAAATATCTGATCAGTACCAGTGAGAAAGAATTGCTGGAGCTGAGGATGAAGCATTTGTTGAAAAAAGATCCAAATGCAAAGGGAAACGGTTATATGATCCGCAGTCTCTATTTTGAAGATTATTTCAACAGTGCTTATGCGGAAAAGGAATCGGGTGTCCTGATGCGAAAAAAATATAGGATCCGTATTTATGATTGTAGTGACCGTTCAATCAAACTGGAGCGGAAGAAGAAATTCGGAAGTTATATTTATAAAGAAAGCGCTCCGCTGACAAAAGAAGAATTCTACAGGATTCTTGACGGGGATTATCAATTTTTATTAAAAAGTCCCTATCCATTGTGCAGAGAATTTTATGTGGAATGTGTCAGCAATCTCATGCGTCCACGTACGATCGTTGACTATGACCGTGTACCGTGGATCATGGATGAGGGGACAGTCAGGATTACATTTGACAGTGATGTGAGGGCAGCGGTCGGAAGTTATAACATCTTTGATCCGTCCCTTCCGACACTTCCGGTGCTTGAACCGGGGAAACTGGTTATGGAAGTGAAATTCACAGAGATGCTTCCACAGATCGTGCGTGACTTGCTTCCACCAAATGCACAAGAATTCACAGCAGTATCAAAATATGTACTCTGTTATGAAAAATCGCAGTATTTGCATGGATTTGAATATTGGAATGAAACACAGGAGAGAAAACTATTATGAGTGTACAAGATATGATTAAAAAGTCGGTGCTGGAATCCGGCGTGTTTGACAGCTTTAATGCACCGAAGATGGCAATTTCGCTGATCATTGCATTGCTTCTTGGAGCGGTGATCTATATGGTTTACAGCAAATTTTATGTAGGGGTGATCTTTTCCAGAAGCTTTGCGGTTACTTTGGTCGGAATGACGCTTCTTACCTGTATGGTTACTCTGGCAATCAGTACGAACATCGTGATCTCACTTGGTATGGTTGGAGCGTTGTCTATCGTTCGTTTCCGTACAGCGGTGAAAGATCCGATGGATCTGCTCTATCTTTTCTGGGCGATCACGACAGGTATCACGACCGGAGCAGGAATGTATCCGTTGGCGCTGATTGCAGCAGCGGTTATGATCCTTATGATCTATCTGTTTTATCATAAGCAGCAGAAAGGCAGAATCTATATCGCCGTGATCCATTACCAGGGAGATGAGGCAGGTGATGAAATTATCCGCAGCTTTGGAAAAATGAAATATTTCATAAAGTCAAAGACGATGCGTGGAGAGAAGACAGAGATGGCAGTTGAGGTGTTCTGCCGCCAGAATGATCTTGATTTCACAGAGAAGATCCGGAAGATCACGAATGTAGAAGATATTACATTGATCCAGTATAATGGAGAGTATCACGGATAAAATAAGATTTAGAGAGGGCGTGGACATTTAATGTTCATGCTTTTTCTTTTTGACATTTTTTGATCATTTACATCTCCGATCGATATTGTATAATAAAAAATGAAGAAAATATTAAAACATAGTTGACAGATGGGTTTATAAGTATATAATACAAACCATCAAAAACACACCAACTAAGTAGGTTAATAAAGAAAGTGAGGATATAGACTATGGCGGCAATTTATAAAGGCACACTTGGACTGATTGGAAACACACCACTTGTTGAACCTGTGAATCTGGAAAAAGAGCTTGGACTTGAAGCAACGATTCTTGTAAAGCTTGAGTATCTTAATCCGGCAGGAAGCGTGAAAGATCGTGTTGCGAAGGCAATGATCGAAGATGCAGAAGAGAAAGGAATCCTGAAAGAAGGTTCTGTTATCATCGAACCTACTTCCGGAAACACAGGAATCGGACTTGCATCAATCGCAGCAGCGAAGGGGTACAGAGCAATTCTTACCATGCCAGAGACCATGAGTGTTGAGCGAAGAAATATCCTCAAAGCATATGGAGCAGAGATTGTACTTACAGAAGGTACAAAGGGAATGAAAGGAGCAATTGCAAAAGCTGAAGAGCTTGCAAAGGAAATCCCGAACAGCTTTATCCCGGGACAGTTCGTTAATCCGGCGAACTCAAAAGCACACAGAGAGACAACAGGCCCGGAGATCTGGAAAGACACAGATGGAAATGTTGATATCTTTATCGCCGGTGTCGGTACAGGTGGAACACTGACAGGTGTTGGTGAATATCTGAAGTCCCAGAAACCGGATGTGAAGGTTGTAGCACTTGAGCCTGCAGCATCCCCGGTACTTTCAGAAGGAAAGGGCGGACCGCACAAGATTCAGGGAATCGGAGCAGGATTCGTACCGGATGTCCTTAATACAAAGATCTATGATGAGATATACAAAGCAGACAATGACGAAGGATTCGCAGCCGCGAAGCTTCTTGCAAAGACAGAAGGAATCCTGGTAGGTATTTCTTCAGGAGCAGCACTTTCCGGAGCGATCGCATATGCAAAGAAACCGGAGAACAAGGGCAAGACAATCGTAGCACTTCTTCCGGACAGCGGAGACAGATACTACTCTACACCACTCTTTACAGAGTAGGCACGAATATCAAGACAACCGCAAGGCATTAATTAAGTAAGATTTTAACTTCCAAGCAGCTCTGGCTGCGGAATAAGAATACAAAACAGGAATTAGAAAAAGGAGAATAAACCCATGGCAAAATTAGAGAGAAAAGACAGAAAATTTAAATTTGAGACATTACAGCTTCACGTAGGCCAGGAGCAGCCGGATCCGGTGACAGATGCAAGAGCAGTACCGATCTACCAGACTTCTTCTTATGTGTTCCGCAACAGCCAGCATGCAGCAGACCGTTTTGGACTGAAAGACGCAGGAAATATTTACGGACGTCTGACAAACCCGACAGAGGATGTGTTTGAGAAGAGAATTGCAGCACTTGAAGGAGGTACAGCAGCACTTGCAGTAGCATCCGGAGCAGCAGCAATCACATATACAATTGAGAATCTGGCTCAGCAGGGAGATCATATTGTATCTGCAAAGAATATTTATGGAGGATCTTTCAACCTTCTTGAGCATACACTTCCGAATTATGGAATTACAACAACATTTGTTGACATTTTCAATCTGGAAGAAGTTGAGAATGCAATCCAGGGGAACACAAAAGCTGTTTACATCGAGACACTTGGTAACCCGAACTCAGATGTAGTTGATATTGAGGCAATCGCAAATATCGCACATAAGCATAAAATCCCGCTTGTTGTAGATAATACATTTGCAACACCTTATCTTGTAAGACCAATCGAGTACGGTGCTGACATTGTTGTTCACTCTGCTACAAAGTTCATCGGCGGACATGGAACAACAATCGGTGGAGTTATCATCGAGGGTGGTAAGTTCGACTGGGAGGCTTCAGGAAAGTTCCCTTCACTGACAGATCCGAATCCAAGCTACCATGGCATCAGCTTTACAAAAGCTTGCGGACCAGCTGCATTTGTTACAAAGATCAGAGCAATCCTTTTGAGAGATACAGGAGCAACAATTTCTCCGATCAGTTCCTTTATCTTCCTGCAGGGACTTGAGACACTTTCCCTTCGCGTAGAGCGTCATGTGGAAAATGCACTGAAGGTTGTTGAGTATCTGAACAATCATCCACAGGTTGAGAGAGTACATCACCCATCTGTAGATCCGGATCCGAAGCAGCAGGAGCTTTACAAGAAATATTTCCCGAACGGCGGTGGTTCTATCTTCACATTTGAGATCAAAGGAGATTCCGCAAAGGCTCAGGAATTCATTGATAACCTGGAACTGTTCTCACTGCTTGCAAATGTAGCGGATGTGAAATCACTTGTTATCCATCCGGCCACAACAACACACAGCCAGTGCACAGAGGAAGAGCTTCTCGATCAGGGAATCAAGCCAAACACAATCCGTCTGTCTATTGGTACAGAGAATATTGATGATATCATTCAGGATCTGGATGAGGCATTCAAAGCAATTCAGTAAATAGCAATCAGAGAAAACAGAGAAATCTGTAAGAAGTAGGAGCAGTAAAAGCTGCTCCTATAGTGTTTAGAAGAAAGGAGTAGAATCGTTTGAAATTATCAAAGAAAAGCAGATATGGACTGCGTGCTCTTATTGATCTGGCGGTGAATTCACGGACAGAGCTGGTTTCATTAGGAAGTATCGCACAGAGAAATGACATTTCCGCTCAGTACCTTGAACATGTATTTTCAGCCCTTCGCAAGGGTCATATCGTAAAAAGCATGAAAGGTTCCCAGGGAGGATATTTTCTTGAGAGAGATCCGAAAGAAATCACGGTTGCACAGATTGTAGAGGCACTGGAAGGAACGTATGACCTGGAAGATGAAGTTGATCGAAATAGCGTGGGACGTGGAGATCAGGAAGCAATTCAGCATCTGATCATTGACCGAATCAATGATTGTGTTCAGGAGATTCTGGAAGATGTGACGCTTAAGGATCTTGTGGATGCATACGAAGGGTATCAGGATTCTGTTGAGGGAATGTACTATATTTAATAGAGTGGAACGTAAGGAGCAGAGACAGACAGCATGGCAGAAAATTATCAATTTGAAACACGATGTATTCACGGGGACGGAGGATTTGTAGAGGGACATCCATACGGAGCAGTCTCCGTTCCCATTTTTCAGACAGCAACCTTCGCACACCCGGGAATCGGGAAAAGTACAGGATATGATTATTCTCGTGAGAGCAATCCGACACGGTATGAATTAGAAAGCGTAATGTCCTCTTTAGAAGGAGCGGATGACAGTATTGCATGCTCGACAGGAATGGCGGCAATTGGAATCTGTCTGGAGCTTTTCGGAGAAGGCAGTCATATTTTATGTACAGAAGATCTGTACGGCGGAACTGTGCGAATGTTTGAAAGCATTGGCGAAAAGCGAGGATTAAAGTTTTCTTATGTAGATACTTCAGATATTGATCTTGTAAGAAAGAATATCAGAAAAGAGACAAAGGCACTTTATATTGAGACACCAAGCAATCCAACGATGAGGATTACAGATTTTGCAGAGATGAGAAAACTCGCAGACGAATTCGGGTTACTGATTCTTGCGGATAATACATTCCTTTCTCCTTATTTCCAGAAACCGCTACAGTTGGGTGCTGATATTGTAGTACATAGTGGAACAAAATTTCTTGGAGGACACAATGATGTTCTCGCAGGATTTGTCTGTGTCAAAGGGAAAGAGCTGTCGGAAAAATTGCGTTATACATATAAGACAGTTGGCTGTAGTCTGTCTCCGTTTGACAGTTTCCTTGTGCTTCGCGGAATCAAAACTTTATCAGTGCGTCTGGAGCGCCAGCAGGAGAATGCGAAGAAGATTGCACTTTGGCTGAAAAACAGACCGGAAGTGACAGAAGTTTATTATCCAGGGCTGGAAGATCATCCGGGATATGAGGTAAACAAGAAACAGGCAACGGGAGCAGGAAGTATGCTTTCTTTCCGTGTAGATACGGTGGAACGTACAAGGAAGATTCTTGAAAGCGTGAAACTGATCTCTTATGCGGAGAGTCTTGGCGGTGTAGAATCGCTGATCACATATCCGATGCTTCAGACACACGGTGATGTGCCGGTGGAGATAAGAGAACGTCTTGGAATCACAGAAGATTTCCTTAGAATGTCTGTTGGAATTGAAAATGCTGAAGATCTGATCAAAGATCTGGAACAGGCATTTCAATAAAAGGAGTAAAAATGAGTGAGAAGAATTTGAATTTTGACCATCCTGTAGAGAGAAGAGGAACCCACAGTCTGAAGTATGATTTTGCAGAAGAAAGAGGGAGAAAAAAAGATATTCTTCCGTTGTGGGTCGCTGATATGGATTTTAAGACGTCATCTTTCGTCCAGGAAGCATTGATCCGTCAGGCAGAGCATGGAATTTATGGATATACAGAGTCGGATCAGGAGTATTACGATGCGGTCAGCTCCTGGATGGAACGCCGTCACGGATGGAAGATCGACAAGGAGTGGATCACAAAGACTCCGGGAATTGTCTTTGCACTGGCAATGGCGGTGAAGGCTTATACAGAACCTGGGGATTATATTCTGATCCAGGATCCGGTCTATTATCCATTCCGGGAAGTGATTGAAAGCAATGACCGTAAAGTGGCCGCCAATATCCTTATCCGTAAGGAAGATGGATCTTATGCGATTGATTTCGAAGATTTTGAACGCCAGATCGTGGAAAAGGGTGTAAAATTATTCTTATTCTGCAGCCCACACAACCCGGTCAGCCGGGTATGGACAAGGGAAGAAGTGGAGCGTCTGGGAGACATTTGCCTAAAGCATCAGGTGATTATTGTAAGTGATGAGATTCATGCAGACTTCGTATTTGAAGGGAAGCATCAGGTGCTTGTAGATCTTAAGGACGAGTATAAAGACATTACAGTGACATGTACTTCCCCGGGGAAGACATTCAATCTTGCCGGACTTCAGATTTCCAATATTATCATTCCAAATGCAAGCCTTCGCAAGGAATTTCAGCATCAGGTAACTGCAGCCGGGTATAGTCAGGTCGGCGCACCCGGAATCTTTGCGCTGATCGCTGCGTATACTCAGGGCGAAGAATGGTATCAGGCGATGAAACAGTATGTGAAGTCGAATATTGATTTCCTTCATACATGGATGGCAGAACATTTACCACAGATCAAGGTGACAAAGACAGAAGGAACCTATCTCGTCTGGATGGATTTCCGGGCATTAGGGCTTTCAGACAAGGAACTAAAAGAACTGATAGAAGATAAGGCAGAGGTTTGGCTGGATGGAGGAGCGATCTTCGGAGAGCCTGGAAGTGGTTTTGAGCGGATCAACGTGGCTTGCCAGAGAGCGGCGCTTGTGGAAGCATTGGATCGGATTGAAAAAGCAGTGAAAAATAAATAAAAAGAAAACAGAAAAAGATGGATAAGCAACGCCCTCAATGCTTAGCCATCTTTTTCTATGTAGATCTGAACTTTCATTGTTTGAAACAGCTGTTATTTCGTTCCCCTCTGAAATAATGCTACTTCTCAATCTTGCATGGAATGATCGTTTTGTGAAAGTCAGCAAGTGTAATGCTTCCAAGATAATCTTCAATCAGATTATTCAGCTTTTCCCAGATCGGACGTGTCGGACACTGACCAGCACGTGCGCATTCCGGTGCATGATCCTCCAAACATGCTACTGCCGCAAGGCTTCCTTCTGTCGCATGAAGAATGGAAGCGAGAGTGTATTCTTCCGGAGATTTTGTCAGGCGGTAGCCGCCGCCCTTTCCGCGAAGTCCAAGGATAAATCCTTGTGTGACAAGAGATTTTAAAATATTTTCCAAATACTTTTCAGAAATCTCCTGACGTGCTGCGATCTCTTTCAGCGGTGTGTAAGATTCCGGATCCTGCTGAGACAGATCAATCATGACTCGGAGAGCATAACGCCCTCTTGTAGAGATAATCATAACCTATTTCCTCCCAAGTTACCTATAATTTTACATTGTGAATAGTGTATCATATGTTAAGAAAATAAACAAGCTGTCGAGGTAAAGTGAAACAGTGCAAAAGCATTAAAGTTTGTTGAAAACAAACGAAAACGAGTGTGTCTAAAAATGAAATAACCGTGAAATTGTATTAACTTTACTGGAATTTACAGTGCGTTTGTGATACTCTAAAGACTGTAAGTCCTGATCGGAATGCTATCTTTCTGATCAGACAGTAACAAGACTGGAGAGAGAATATGAAAAGATTAGTAGTAGCATTACTTCTGGCAAGCACATTGTGTATGACAGGATGCGGCGATACGAAGAAAACAGAACCGGCTGCATCTACGACAGAAGAGGTGGACAAAGCAAGCAGTACGATGAAAGAACAGATGGGAGACAACGCGGTTCTTCCAAGTGATTCTGTTAAGAGAGTTATGGCAAAGCAGTGGAAGGTGATTGGAACAGATACTGTGTATGATCTGAAAGAAGATGGAACAGGAACTAAGGATGACGCCGGACTGACATTTGAGTGTGGATTTGATGAGGATAACAACATTACAATCAAGATCACAATGGACGGCGAAGAAGAAGGTAAACTGTATGCGGTTACGACAGATGATACAGGCTATGGCGTAGTGCTGGAGTCCCTGGATGGTGGTAAGGATATAAAATTACTCCAGGCGGATACAGAACTTCTGGATCTGACGGATGACCGTGCGAAGGGGCTGATCGGAAAGTGGACAGACAACAGCGGAAATGAATATAAATTAAAGAAGGATGGAAAGCTTGTGATCAAGAGTTCCTCCGGTGAAACAAAGGGAACATATTGTGTAGCAGAGAATACAGACGGTACATTGAGGCTGAATCTGGTTATCTCCGGTGGAACACTGGAATATGTCTATACACTGTCAGATGATGGATCTACAGTGGAATTATGTAGTCCGGGAACAGATACGGTACATAAGTGGACGAAAGCCTAAAGTGTGGTGAATAAAAGAGATGCAGTTTGCGCATGAATTGATCGTTCCGGAAGTTGGATTTCCTTTTAAACTATTTTTATTTGAAGGCAGAGAAGGACATTACCATAGAGAAAAACATTGGCACAGATCGATTGAGATTTTTGCAGTGTGCGACGGAGAACTGGAATTTAAGATCGATGAGAAGACCTGGCATCTGACAGCGGGAGAATTTATGATTGTGAATTCGAATGAGGTTCATGAAGTAGATTCTCCGTTGCCAAACGAGACGATCGTTCTTCAGATTCCGTTGAAAGTTTTTGAAAAATATTATACAGGAGAGCAATTTATCTGGTTTACGCATGAACCGGGACGTAAGGACGCGCGCTTTATGGAATTGTTGGAAGAACTGTATCAGACGTATTGCGAAAAGCAGTGTGGATATGACATGAAGATGAACAGTATTTTTTATCATCTTTTATATCTCCTTGTGAAAGAATACCGTCTGACGGAAGTTGAGGATGCTTTTGTAAGGAAGAATAAGAATCTGAACAAGCTTTCAGCAATCACATCTTATATGAAAGAGAATTATGCACAGGAGCTCAGTCTGGAAGAAGTGGCAAGAATTTTTGGCTACTCACCAACGTACTTGTCGAGGATGTTTCAGAAGTATGCGGGAATCACATATAAGAGCTATCTGCAGAATATCCGTCTGGAATATGCAATGAAAGACCTGAAGGGCGGAAAATATAATATCACTGAGACAGCACTTCGCAGCGGCTTCTCCGGAAGCAAGGCGCTGGCAAGGGCATTTCGGAAAAAATACGGAATTCTTCCAAGCGAATATAAAGAAAATGGGTAGCATTTTGGAGGTTGGCTCTGAACAGTTACGAAAATGGAATATAAATAAAAAGAAAAAATGACTAACAGTACAAAATATATTGACTGTTAGTCATTTTTATTGTATAGTTCAATAAAAGATTAAAATGACCAATGGTCATAAACGAGATATGAGGAAGGAAGCGAAAAAGGATATGATGGTAAAGTTTGGAAAAAAGATAGTAAAATTCAGAGTGCCGATTCTGATTCTCAGTATCTTATTGTTGATTCCGTCTGCATTGGGGTATCTGCATACGAGAATTAATTATGATGTATTGACTTACCTGCCGGATAACATCGAGACGATGAAAGGCCAGGATATTTTGGTAAATGATTTCGGTACAGGTGCATTCTCGATGTTTATAGTTGATGGAATGGAAGATAAGGATGTATCGAAGTTAAAGCAGAAGATCGAAAAGGTGGATCATGTAAAAGATGTTATCTGGTATGATTCTATCGCAGATATCAGTATGCCGAAGAGTATGCTGCCGACAAAGGTTTATGATGCATTTAACTCCGAGACCGGAACAATGATGGCAATCTTCTTTGATGAAGGAACCTCTTCAGATGGAACAATGGAGGCAATCTCCGAGATCCGTTCTCTGGCGGGCGAGCAGTGTTTCTTAAGTGGTATGTCGGCTGTTGTTACAGATACGAAGGAGCTGGCGGAGAAAGAGACACCGCTGTATGTATTGATCGCGGTTGTACTGGCGATGATCGTGCTCGGTCTTACAATGGAATCATTCTTTGTACCGATCCTCTTCATGCTCAGTATCGGAATCGCGATTGTCTATAACCTGGGAAGTAACTACTTTATGGGAGAGATTTCCTATATTACAAAGGCATTGGCAGCAGTTCTGCAGCTGGGTGTAACATTGGATTACTCCATTTTCCTGATGCATAGTTACGAAGAACAGCAGATTCGCTACAATGGAGATAAACACCGTGCAATGGCACATGCGATCTCACAGACATTTTCCTCTGTAATCGGAAGTTCCGTTACAACAATCGCCGGATTTATTGCACTGTGTTTTATGTCATTCACACTTGGTAAGGATATCGGAATTGTTATGGTTAAGGGTGTTATCCTCGGAGTACTGGCTTGTGTAACAATCCTCCCATCTATGATCCTGTGCTGTGACAAGATCATTGAGAAGACAAAGCATAAACCATTCCTTCCGGATATCGGAAAGATTTCAGATAAGGTTACTAAGAGATATCCTATCTATGTGGCACTGTTCGTAGTTCTGTTATTCCCGGCTATTTACGGAAATAACCATACAGGAGTTTACTACAATCTGGATGAGACACTTCCAAAAGATCTTCCGAGTATCATTGCAAATGAGAAACTGAAGGAAGACTATGACATGAATACGACGCATATGATTCTTGTAGACAGCTCTACAGATTCAGCGGACGTAGGCAAGATGCTGAATGAGATGGATAAGGTGGACGGAATCAAGTGGGCACTTGGACTCGACTCTCTGATCGGGCCGTCCGTACCGGCAAGCATGATTCCGGATTCAGTGACAAGCTCATTAAAGAATGATAAGTACCAGCTTGTACTGGCGAACTCAGAATATAAGGTAGCAACAGATGAACTGAATGACCAGATCAAAGAGCTGAATACGATTCTTCATAAATATGATGAAGGTGGAATGCTGATCGGAGAAGGTCCTCTGACAGCAGACCTGATTGACATTACAGATAAAGATTTCAAGACAGTAAGTGCAGTATCAATCGGAATTATTTTCGTGATCATTATGCTTCTGTTCAAGTCAATCTCACTGCCGATCATCCTGGTAGGCGTTATTGAGTTCGCGATTTTCGTCAATATGGGTATTCCATACTACATGGGAACTAAGCTGCCATTCGTGGCATCTATCGTAATCGGAACGATCCAGCTAGGATCCACCGTAGATTATGCAATCCTGATGACAACTCGTTATAAGAGAGAGCGTAACCATGGCGCGAATAAATACGATTCCATCACAACTGCGCACCGCGTATCCGCACAGTCCATCATGGTAAGTGCGCTAAGCTTCTTCGCAGCAACGATCGGTGTAGGACTTTACTCCAATATCGATATGATCAGTTCCCTGTGTATCCTGATGGCGAGAGGAGCACTGATCAGTATGGTAGTCGTAATCTTCGTACTGCCGTCTATGTTCATGGTATTTGATAAAGTAATCGTGAAGACAAGTAAGGGATTCCTGCCACCGAAGGAATGATGGGGCGTGGAATAGAATGCTATTAACGACAAAAGAATTACTAAAAAGATAAGAAATGGGCATTATTTGGCTAATTATTTGGTCGATAATGCCCTTTTGAGTTGGTAAAATGACCATAGAAACAAACGAAACAGGATACAGAAGAAAATTCAGGAGGACATCATGAAAATCCAGAATGTAACAGATGCATCTTTCCGAAAATATGGCAAGATCATCACGGAATACTCTTTTGAGAAGATTTTAAAAGAGATGGAACACACACCACTTCCGAAAGACGTTGTCTATGTACCGTCTGTTGAAGAGTTGGAAGTACTTCCAGAAGCAGCTGAAATCTGCAAGAAAGGATTCGGCGGACTGCCTATCCAGATTGGATACTGTAATGGAGACAACCATAAACTGAATGCACTGGAATATCACAGAAGTTCAGAATTTGATATCGCACAGACAGATCTGATCCTGCTTCTTGGAATGCAGCAGGATATTGAAGATGGCGATATCTATGATACAGCCAAGGTAGAAGCAATTTTTTGTTCCGGCAGGAACCGGTGTAGAACTGTATGCGACAACACTTCATTATGCACCGTGTACTGCACAGGAAGGTGGATTCCGTTGTGTAGTAGTTCTGCCGAAAGGAACGAATGAAGAGCTTCCATTTGAAACAGCGAAAGAGGGAGAAAACAGACTTCTTGCAGCTATGAATAAATGGCTGATTGCGCATGAGGATGCACAGATTGAAGGAGCATTCTGCGGATTAAAAGGTGAGAACGTCGAAGTCTGATTGAAAATGGATGCCGGGGTTTTCCCCGAATCAGGAATCGTGTTATTCACAAGGTCT
>ENA-OQHF01000925-OQHF01000925.1-human-gut-metagenome-genome-assembly--contig:-NODE-925-length-16695-cov-7.137796_pt1 | contig 16695 bp, 26 predicted proteins | sample MGYA00242559_ERZ504709 | MGnify/ENA primary metagenome ERZ504709 (study PRJEB26092, sample SAMD00036203) | human gut metagenome | host: Homo sapiens | study: EMG produced TPA metagenomics assembly of... | reverse complement strand
CTCTTTGGAAAAAATTTGGAAACTCCTTGCGTCTTCGTTTCGCTGTTCGTCTATCTGAGGTGGATCGAGAGAAATGTGTCGCTGAGGCAAATGCCGCTTTGACATCTCCTTGTGGTTTGATCTCAAGCAAGGCTGATAATGCTTATATGCCTCCAAAAGCGGATGGTTCTTGGGGACAGGACTATAACTATACGATGTTCCAGATTACTTGGAGCGGTCCGATCTGTATGTCTAAGTCATTTGAGAAATTAGTGACTAATATCGGTAATATCGATTGGCCTGCCGGCGTGGTAAACCAGACATCCGGAGTTGCCGTATCGAATGTACATCCCGCTAAGGTAGACCCTCGTGCCCCGAAGATGTTCCAGCCGGGTATTGAGAATGGTGATTGGAAAGGTTTGGTATACGGTGCGAAAGCAGAGGAGGCGAATACTGGTATTTATCAGTCTAAGCAATGTGCAGAGATGGGCTTTATTATTAAAGATGGCGCTCCGTATAAATCTCGTCCTTATGATATGTTCCTTTCTGAGGAAGTTGATTTCTTGAAAGCTGAGTTGTTCGCCCGTAATTTGGTCGCCGGTGATGCTAAAGCTGCTTATGAGGCAGGGGTACGTGCTTCCTTCGAGACTTGGGGTGTATCGGGTGATGTTGAGAGTATTTGGCTTCCACGGAAAAAGAATGAGGCTGGTACCAGCGCGAAATATGACGATCAACAAGGCGCAGGCAATACGGCTTTAGAGAAGATCATCACGCAGAAATATATCGCCGGAACTTCCAGATTTGGCGCAGGAAGCTTGGAAATGACAAGCGTCGTTTGAAACTTGCCTCGTTTGGATGTGGCTGTTTAATCGAGATCAAGCTGTATATAATAATAGTGATACAAATATCTTGAATCCTCAAAATTTCATCAAACGTATGAAATACCCGATGAAAGAGCAATTGGTAAATGCTGCTGAATATTGAGAAGGCAAAATCCATGTTAGGTGGGAAAGGTGATGTGGTTTCGACCCCGATTTGGTGGGATAAGAATTCCAACTATTGCACATCTTCAAAATAAATAAACAGACAGATTGATTATATTGAGCTTTAACAGAAGCTGATGGTTATTCTCGTTTGGAGATACTTATCTGTGAAGAACAGTACTCCAAGCGAGAATTTTTTGTTATAATTGAATAGTATTAGATAATAATTCTTACATTTACCCATGATAAATTGTGCGTGTGTAAATTATGAGATTATATATTTATATCTTCATTCTACTATTATTATGTATATTCCCGCTGGGCGCCCAACAGGAACGTTCGGAATCCTATATTCGTATCTCCGCTCCGGTTAGCTTGGCGGCGCTCTGGATGAGATTGAGAGTCAAACCAATTATTCTTTTATTTATGACGCTCAGGTGATCAATTTATCTGAGAAAGTGCGTAAATCTTTATCCGGACGTACGGTTTTCGAGATTTTAAATTTATTATTTAAGAACACGGAGATCGTCTATACGGTCATGAATGACCAGATCATCTTGAATAAGAAAGAGGCGATAATCCAAATGCAACAAAAGCTGGATGGTAAGGTAAAAGGCATCGTGACCGATCACAAAGGAGAGCCTATTGCCTGCGTGAATGTGGTGGAAAAAGGAACGAGAAACGGTACGATTACGGATATGGATGGCAGCTTTGTATTGGAGCTTCCCGAGGAGGCTACTTTGGTTTTTTCTTATATCGGTTATCGTTCACGGGAAATTGAGTATGAGGGGCAATTGTCATTGAATGTGCAGTTGGATGATGACGCCCAGATTTTGGACGAGGTAGTTGTTACGGCTCTTGGTATCGAGAAGAAAGAATCTTCCTTGCCTTATGCCACCCAGTTAATCACAGGTGGGGAATTGGTAAGGGCCAAGGATTTTAATTTTATGAGTACGCTTTCCGGAAAGATGGCTGGACTCCAGATTAACCGGACTTCCGCCGGTCTGGGTAGCTCGTCCCGGGTGATTATTCGAGGTAGTCGTTCCGCATCCGGAAATAACCAGCCTTTGTATGTGATAGACGGTGTCCCGATCTTGAGCATTAGCAGTGAGCAAGCCTTGACAACGATCGGTGGTACGGCCGATGCCGGTAACCGGGATGCGGGCGATGGTATCTCTAATCTAAATCCAGATGATATAGAGAGTTTGAGTGTCTTGAAAGGGGCTTCGGCCTCTGCGTTGTATGGGGGACAAGCGGCGAACGGTGTGATCTTGATCAAAACGAAAAAAGGTAAGGCCGGGGTACGGAATATTCATTTCTCCTCGTCGCTGACTGTTGATCAAGCGATCAGTCTCCCCAAGTTTCAGAATGAGTTCGGACGGATGGAAGGGGCGGAAACTTGTTGGGGAGACCGGGCTTCTCTTCCGGTCTATGACCCTGTCGGCGATTTCTTCCGGACGGGTATTACCGCTATTAACTCATTGATATTTACGGCAGGGAATAGCCATGTGCAAAATTATTTTTCGTATGCCAATACGACCGCACGGGGCATCGTTCCTAAGAATAATTTAAGCAAGCATAATTTTAATCTCCGTGAAAGTTCTTCTTTCTTTGATGATCGTTTGATCTTGGAGGGGCAGGTAAACTTGATACTCCAAACAATCAAAGGAAAACCTACGGCCGGGGGATTTTATATGAACCCGTTACAAGGTTTATACACGTTTCCTAGAGGGATGGATATGGCGCCTTATAAGGAGAACTTTGAGGTATATAACGAGAAACGGAATATGAACGTCCAGAACTGGTATACTACGATTACTGATTTTGAGCAAAATCCTTATTGGTTGGTCAACCGTACGGAAAACGAGGACAAGCGTGCCCGTGTGTTGGCGTTGGCTTCCGCTAGTTTCAAGGTGACAGATTGGCTTACATTACAGGGCCGTGGAAATATCGATTATGTGAATGATAAGTATCAGCAGGAAATATACGCTTCTACCTCTCCGGGTATCGCCGGTGAGAACGGGCGTTACATTTATTACACCTACCAGACTACGTTGCTCTATGGGGATTTGATGGCTAAATTGAATAAGAGCTGGGATGATTTCTCCTTGAACGCCGCTATCGGTACGAGCATAACGGACACACGCACCAGTGCGTTGAGGCTGGATTCGAAAACGGCTTCCTTGTATTATCCGAATGTCTTTACGATCGCTAATATTAACATGTCGTCCAGTGCCTACATCGAGGAGTCGGATGACGCACGCCGGCAAATGCAATCCTTTTTTGCTATGGCGCAGTTGGGATATAAGGAAAGCCTTTACTTAGATGTGACCGCACGTAATGACTGGTCATCTACCCTTGCGTTTACGGAACGTAAATCAAGAGGTTTTTTCTATCCTTTAGTCGGTCTTTCTTGGATTATCCCTAAATCCTTCTCGATGCCTTCCTTGATATCTTTTGGGAAAGTACGGGCTTCTTGGAGTAAGGTGGGTAATGATATACCCTTATTCTAAAGAAAACGGAGGTAAAAGAGATGGCAGAAAACAAATATGCAGGAACACAGACAGAGAAGAATTTACAGGAGGCATTTGCAGGGGAATCACAGGCAAGAAATAAGTATACCTATTTTGCTTCTGTAGCGAAAAAGGAAGGTTACGAGCAGATGTCAGCATTGTTTTTAAAGACTGCAGATAATGAGAAAGAACATGCAAAGATGTGGTTCAAGGAATTAGCAGGAATTGGTGATACAAAGGAAAACCTGGCGGCAGCGGCAGAAGGCGAAAATTATGAGTGGACAGATATGTATGATGGCTTTGCTAAAACAGCTGAGGAAGAAGGATTCCCTGAGCTTGCAGCAAAATTCAGGGCAGTAGGTGAGATTGAGAAGCACCATGAGGAAAGATATCGTGCACTTCTTAAGAATATTGAAACTGCACAGGTATTTGAAAAGAGCGAAGTTAAGGTATGGGAATGCCGTAACTGCGGACATATTGTGGTAGGAACTAAGGCACCTGAAGTATGTCCGGTATGTAATCATCCACAGAGCTATTTTGAAGTACATGAAGAGAATTATTAAGGAGATGAGATTATTACGAAGAAGAAAGTTATTAATTCAAAAAAAGCAGTAATGATAGGCTGTGGCTTTGTTGGTTCTGCATCGGTATTTGCTCTGATGCAGAGTGGCTTGTTTACAGAGATTGTCCTTATCGATGCAGATAAGAACAAGGCAGAAGGAGAAGCGATGGATATCAGTCATGGTATTCCATTTGCGAGTCCGATGAAAATATATGCCGGAGATTATGATGATGTGGCTGATGCTGCAATTGTTGTCATATCTGCCGGAGCGGGACAGAAACCGGGAGAGACAAGGCTTGATCTCGTAAATAAAAATGTAGCAATATTTAAGTCAATCATTCCTGAAATAGCAAAGAGAAATTTTGCAGGTATCATGCTTGTAGTTGCGAATCCGGTAGATATCCTGACTCAGGTAGCCATAAAGTTATCAGGACTTCCAGAAAACAGGGTTATTGGATCTGGTACTGTGTTAGATAGTGCCAGATTAAGATATAAGCTTGGTGAGCATTTATCTGTGGACAGCAGGAGCGTTCATGCATTTATAGTAGGTGAGCATGGAGACAGCGAAGTTGTAGCATGGTCATCAGCCAATGTATCTGGTGTTCCATTAAGTGAAATGTGTGAAATGCGTGGACATTACAAGCACAAGGAAAACACGGCAGAAATAGCTACAGCAGTCAAGAACAGTGCTTATGAGATTATAAACAAAAAGCACGCTACATATTATGGAATTGCAATGTCTGTAAAAAGAATCTGCGAAGTGATTATGAGAGATGAAAAATCAATACTTCCTGTATCACACATGATTCATGGAGTATATGATATTGACGGAGTATCGTTAAGTATGCCAGCTATTGTAGGTGCAGATGGTATTGAGTCTGATATACCTATTAATTTAAGTGGCGAGGAAGCGTTAAAGCTTAAGGAATCTGCAGATTCATTGAAAAAGATTATGGAGACAATTGAATTATAAATTTTACACATGGAAGGAGAAAAAGGCATGGAAGTAAGATATTATATTTGTAAGCATTGTGGAAACATTGTTGAAAAGGTAAAGGATAAGGGTGTACCTGTAATTTGTTGCGGAGAACCTATGCAGGAATTAAAAGCCGGAGTGACAGATGCTGCTGTCGAGAAGCATGTACCTGTATATACGATAGAAGGCAGTCATGTTCATGTCGTGGTCGGAGAGACAAAACATCCAATGCTTGAAGAGCATTTCATTGAGTGGATTACATTAAATACAAACCAGGGAATATACAGAAAACAGTTAAATCCAGGGCAGGAGCCGGTAGCAGATTTTTGTCTTTGCGATGGTGAACAGGTAGAAGAAGTATATGCATATTGTAACCTGCATGGATTATGGAAATGCTAAAAGCATTTATACATATTAAGGTTACAGAACAACACAAATATAACAGTAATATAGGCTGTGTATTAATATATTTACAAGGAGGAACAACGAATGAAATACGTATGTGATGTTTGCGGATGGGAATACGATGAGGAGAAGGGCTATCCAGAAGGTGGTATTGCACCTGGTACAAAGTGGGAGGATATTCCAGAAGATTTTGAATGTCCGTTATGCTTTGTAGGAAAAGACCAGTTCTCAGAAGAATAAATGTATTATGATAGGATTATACCAATGAAAGAAGAACTAAGTATAGATATCATCGGACTTGCAGGAGCCTGTTCTTATGCTTTGGACTGTATAGAAGCAGAGTTGGTAAATATCAAAAACAAACATGGAAAAAGAGTGGCTTATATAAGTATATGCATGGCTGAATATTGGAAAATTGAAGGTGATGAATTACAAGATTTAGCCATGTGTGCTTTACTGCATGATAATGCTTTGACACAATATATTTCGGAAGAACTGAAAAAGGATTCCGTCATTAATTGTAAAAAAGATTTATCCGAGAAAAAAACAAATCTTCATTGTATTTATGGTGAAAAAAATATTACTAAAATTCCATTTAAAACAGATGTGTCAAATGTGATTTTATATCATCATGAACATGCCGATGGAACTGGTCCTTTTCAAAAAAAGTGGAATGAAATTCCATTGTTTGCAAGGATTATTCATCTTGCAGATACCATTGATATTATAGGAAATAACCCGGGATCTGGAAATAACAGTTGGAATTTTATATGTCAGTACCTTTTAAAAAATAGGGATGGATTATTCGATTCAGAATGTGTGAATGCCTTTTTTCATGCATTCACACATTCTGAATCTTTTATATGTTTAAGTGATAATTCTTTTGAAATGAAGCTATGGGAGATTATCCCAAGACAAAAACAGGTTTTTGATTGGAAAACGTGTAAAAATGTCGCAGATTTTTTTGCAAAGATTGTAGATTATAAATCTTCTTTTACAAGCAGACATTCTATAGGAGTGGCTGAAAAAGCAGCTTTTTTTGCTCAATATATCGGATATGATTCTATTAATGTGCAAAAAATTTATCTGGCTGGTGCACTGCATGATATTGGGAAGATGGCAGTAGGCAATGAAATTTTGGAAAAACCGGATAAGCTTACGGATGATGAATTTTCAAAAATGAAGAATCATGCTGGCTATACATACCTTATATTATCAGAGGTTAATGATTTTGAAGAAATACGAGACTGGGCAGCTTTCCATCATGAAAAATTAAATGGAAAAGGGTATCCTTTTGGAAAAACCGCAGCTGAATTAAATGAGCCGGAACGTATTATGGCATGTATTGATATTTATCAGGCATTAACCGAGGACAGACCATATAAGAAAGGTTTATCGCACGAAAAAACGTGTGAGATGCTCGATGACATGGCGCAGAAAGGTTTTGTTGATTCTGATATTTCCAAGAAAATTAGGGAATGTTTTGGTGGAATCTAACATTTAAAACGAGAAAATATAGGAAATTCATGAGAAATGCATTTGCCTATTATGAATAGTATTGAACAGGTTCATAAAACAAATAAAATGAAAGTAGGATTAATTTATGTATGAAATGAAACCAGAATATTATATCGGTATAGATATGATAGACGAAGAACACAAGCAGTTATTTAAATATGCAGATGAGGCATATGAATTGCTTCATGATGAGTTTACACCGGATAAATATGATAGGATTGATATAATATTAGAAAATCTTCGAAATTATACAGTAAAACACTTTAGTGATGAAGAGCAGTATATGGAATCTATTAATTATAAGAAGATATTTACACAGAAAGTTCAACATCAGGAATTTATACATAAACTTGATGAATTTATGGAACATCACAATGATGAGGTAGAAGATCAAGATGAACAGATTATGGGAATTTTAAAATATCTCACAGAGTGGTTAGTTAATCACATTCTGTATGTCGATGGTCAAATTCCAAAAGGCTGATATAGTAAGAAAGGCTGTTAATTTTTTAGAGAGTAGCAGCCTTTTTTATTTTGAATATAAAATATGACACATACACTTGACAATATGCATACATAGATGAAATAGGACATTTCTTCCTAAAAACAGTATGTTTATGGTATACTAGCTAATAGTAATGCGGTTTCAACCGACATTACATATTATTATGAGAAATTAATGCAAAGGAGTTATAATCAAATGGATAACAATGAAGTAGTACTCCATCATGATCATTCTCATATGTTATACAGCATTGAAATGCTGTAACATAAATGCACAAAAAATTTTTTGTCAGTAATAGCAGAATGGTGCATAAATGTATTGAAGAGTCTTATGTCTGTCAAAACGAAAATCACGATGATACGTTCTATTATTTTTATACAATGAGCAGTCCTGAAAATGAGTTTTATAATGTTAAAATAGAAGTGAGAAATAACATATATTATTCACTTCCAGATTTGGATATCGGATATATAAAAATCAAAAATAGAAATAATAAAATTGTAATTAATTGGGATCATTATGGGTATAAGTTAAGCTATTCAATGAATATAAGCGAAGAAAATAGATGAATGCTTTTCGAAATAAATAATTACAAGAGACGACAGGAGGATTACATCATGGAACGAGTAGTACAATTTTTAAAAGAAGCAGAGACATATTATCTGGCAACAGTGGAAGGCGACCAGCCAAGAGTTAGACCTTTTGGAACAGCACACATTTTTGAAGGAAAGCTGTATATTCAGACTGGCAAGGTAAAGAATGTTTCAAAGCAGATTCACGCAAACCCGAAGGTAGAAATCTGTGCATTTAAAAATGGCGAGTGGCTTCGTGTAGCCGGAGAACTTGTAGAAGATGACAGAAGAGAAGCAAGACAGTCTATGCTCGATGCTTATCCATCTTTACAGAATATGTACTCAGCTGATGATGGAAATACAGAGGTATTCTATTTTACAAATGCGACAGCTACATTTTCATCATTTGTACATGAGCCGGAGGTAGTGAAGTTTTAATGACGAAGGATGAATGGTACAGGCAGTTATTTGAGCGACTGGATAATTCCAAGTTCCGAAGCAGTTTTCATCTGAAGCAGAAAGATATTGATTACATAAATGAAAAAGGTTGCGGTCGTCCAGTGGACGACCCTGCGTAGCAGGAGCAACGACCGAGTCGGGAGATGAGACCTGGATACAATAAGACAACATGCAAAGGATTTTATTGCAAAGAGAGAAGCTCCGGCATATATAGCAAATGATGGCAAACAGACACCAATGTGTGGACATCCAGTATTTATTGCCCAGCACGCAACAGCAACATGCTGCAGGGAGTGCATCCGAAAGTGGCATAAAATGCAGCCTGGCAAGGAACTAAGTCAGGTGCAGCAGGATTATCTTGTAGATGTAATTATGACATGGATTCAAAAAGAAATCGAAAGGCAGGAACATAAAATATGAGTTTGAAAAATGTATTGATTATTGTTGATAACATTGACGAATCAATTGATTTTTATGAAGAATTGTTTGGACTGCGTGTGATTACAAGGTTGGAAGGAAATGTGATAATGTCTGAGGGGCTTGTGTTGCAGGATGTAGATGTATGGTATGACAGTACAGAAATACCTACAACTCCACATAACAATATGACGGAACTTTATTTTGAAGATAATGATATAGAAGGTATTATTGAAAAACTGGAGTCTGGCAAGTATGTTGTAAGTTATGTTACGGAATTAATGGAACTTGAAGGTGGACAGAAGCTTGTAAGATTTTATGATCCATCAGGAAATCTTATAGAAGTACGAACACCAATTAACTATAACTGATATGAAATGGATTTAGGGAGAAAATGCAGATATTTGTAGATGCAGATGCGTGTCCGGTAGTGGGCATTGTCGAGACAATAGCAGAGAAATACAATATTTCTAACACCTTGTTGTGTGATACGAATCATATTTTGTATTCTGATTACAGCGAAGTGATTGTAGTAGGTGCAGGAGCAGATGCAGTAGATTATAAACTAATCAGCATATGTCATAAAGGGGATGTAGTAGTATCGCAGGATTATGGTGTTGCTGCGATGGCACTTGGAAAAGGGCTCACAAGGTCCGGTGGACCTTGGCTTTGAGCCGACCGAAGCGGAGCGTAGACATATGCTATTCACCAATCCGGTAAGTGGTACACGAATGAGAATATAGATCAGATGCTTATGGAGAGACATCTTAATAAAAAGGCAAGACGCAGCTCTCATAAAAATCATATGAAAGGGTGCACGATGTCCAGTGGACATCGGTTCTGTACGGACCGGAGTGGCAACGGAGACCAGGGAAAGCGTACAGAAGATGATGATGTACGCTTTGCACAATCCTTTGAAAAGCTTATACTGATGGCAAAGTCAAAAGAAGGTGCTCAGAGTGGGACTATTTAAGAAAAAGACAGTTACAAAGACTTATGATAAAGAAAATAAGAAACCGGTAATCAAGGCGAGCATATGTAATGGCGAGCAGGTTGTGGGCTTTAAGGACATTCATACTGGTAAGATAGAAGAGATTATGCTGATTAAGAATCAGGCAGACCTTGATGCATTCAAGAAAATGTATGGAATAGATGATGAGATAGAGAAGGAATATTGATATGAGCATATTAGGAAATATACTTTGGTTTATATGTGGTGGATTGTTGAGTGGAATGTCGTGGGTTTTGGCAGGTTGCCTGTGGTGCATTTCAATAATAGGAATACCGATAGGCTTACAGTGCTTTAAGTTTGCAGGTTTGGCATTTTTTCCGTTTGGAAAAGAAGTGGTATATGGTGGCGGTGCAGTTAGTTTAATTGCAAATATTATCTGGCTGATTGTATCAGGAATCCCTATGGCAGTTGGAAATGCTGTGGCAGGTCTGATATGTTGTATAACAATTATCGGAATTCCTTTTGGAAAGCAGTTTTTCAAAATTGCAAAATTGTCTCTGATGCCATTTGGGGCAGAGGTAATATAATTAATAGGCAGGTAGGAAAAATGTATTTGATTAAAACGATAAAAGGTGACATAACAAAAGTAACAGATGTGCAGGCAATCGTAAATGCAGCAAACAACTCTCTTCTTGGCGGAGGTGGTGTAGATGGTGCGATTCATAGAGCAGCAGGACCGGAGCTTTTGGTAGAGTGCAGGACACTTCACGGATGTGAGACTGGAGAAGCAAAGATAACAAAAGCCTATAATCTGCCATGTGATTATGTGATACATACTGTAGGACCGATATGGAATGGTGGCAGGGATAGAGAAGAGGAGCTTCTTGCTAACTGCTATTTTAATTCTATGAAGCTGGCAATGGAGAATGGAATCAGAACAATCGCATTTCCATCTATATCGACAGGTGTGTACAGTTTTCCGGTAGAGCTGGCAGCGAAAGTTGCAGTTCATACAGTTAATAGATGTCTGCAGGATAATCCAGACAGCTTTGACTTGGTGGAATGGGTGCTGTTCGATACACATACTGAGGCGGTATATGAAGCTGAGGTTGATAAGTTGTATAAAATGGGATAATAAAAGAGTAAAACTATGACACATAAAATAAAATAAGGAGAACAAGGTATGAGCGAAGTTGAAATTACAGGCATATTTGATGATGTGCTTGGAATGATTCATTCGGCAAAACAGAAAGCTGAGTATCAGGTTAATTCTACAATTATAGATTTATATTGGTCTATCGGTGAATATGTTTCAAAACAAATTGATGTAAATGGTTGGGGCAAGTCTACTGTGAAAGCTTTGTCTGATATATATTGAGTAAAGAACCTGGAATTAGAGGATATTCATCACAAAATATTTGGAGAATGAAACAGTTTTATGAAACTTACAGGGATAAACCAGAACTCTCAAAGCTGTTGAGAGAAAATACATGGTCTAATAATCTGCATATTATCTCTAAAACAAAAAGCTATGAAGAAAAAGAATTTTATCTAAAACTTGCGTCAAAGGAAAAATATAAGGCAAAAGAACTGGCGAGACAGATTGATAGTGGATATTACGAGAGGTTGCTTTTATCTAATGGAAAAGCTCCATCTGCAATCGAAAGTAAAGATATGACAGGCGTTCTTAGGGATAAGTATATGTTAGAGTTTCTTGATTTGCCAGAACCATATAAAGAATATGACTTAAAGAAAGCAATTTTGAAAAATATAAAAAAATTTCTTCTTGAATTTGGAAGAGATTTTATTTTCATTGATGAAGAATATCATGTCTAAGTGGGAAATAATGATTACTATGTAGATCTTCTTTTTTATCACAGAGAGTTACAGTGTTTAGTTGCAATCGATCTAAAAATTGATGATTTCAAACCTGAATATATGGGAAAAATGGACTTTTATTTAGAGGCATTGGATAGAGATATTAAGAAGCCTCATGAAAATCCGAGTGTAGGAATGATTCTTTGTAAAAATGCTGATACGGATGTCGTTGAATATTCTTTGAGTAGAAGTTTATCGCAGACAATGATTGCTGAATATAAAACTAAGTTGATTGATAAGAGTATTCTGCAGAGAAAACTAGCTGAGTTATATGATATTGCAGAGGAAGAGGTGAAAAACTCTCAACAGGATTGAGAGTTTTGAAAATGTGAGAAATAGGAGTGTGATGTGATTGGAGAGATTGTTCAATCATCAGACATATGTTTCAATACATCATTAACTGAGATACGAGATATTTTCTCTGAGACAAAATGTTATTTGTGGTTGAAATATGTGTTGACAGACCTAAACATTCCCAGCGAATCAGGTTGATTAAATAAGAAACTTGCAACAAAATTCTGTTTGACTTTTCCCAAAAAGAAAAATATAATAATTCCTGAACGAGTAGCAGACTAGCGTAAATCCAGTTATGTTACTCGTTTTTTATTTTAAAGTTAATAGAAAGACATGAAAAAAGTGTGTAGCCTATCAGCGTAAGTCCAGCTTATTGTGATAGGAACACACTTTTTTTGTGCCGCAAAACAAGGAGGCCAAATCCTCTCCTCACTCAAGGGAGTTCGGATTTTTCCTTCGGAAAAACAAGGAGGATTGTATGTCAGAAAGTAACAAAATGAAGGAGATGCCGGTCAATAAGCTCATGGTGCAGATGGGAATACCGATGATCTTATCGATGGCATTGCAGGCGGTCTACAACATTGTGGACAGTGCCTTTGTTGGAAACATGAAGGTGGGAAGTGAAGCGGCGCTTAACGCACTGACACTGGTGTTCCCGGTACAGATGCTTATGGTGGCAGTAGGAATTGGAACAGGTGTCGGAACCAATGCGCTTCTCGCAAGGACACTCGGACAGGGAAATGCAAAAAAAGCTGCAAAAGTGGCGGGCAACAGTTTATTTCTCGGAGTAATTATTTATGTGGTATGTTTCTTATTTGGAATTTTTGGAGTAAGAGCATATATTTCATCACAGACCATTGATCCGGAAGTGATTTCAATGGGAATGAGTTATTTAAGAATATGCTGTGTGGTTTCATTTGGAATCATTTTCTTCTCATTATTTGAAAAATTATTACAGGCGACCGGACGTTCCCATTTATTCTACGATCGGTCAGGTGGTAGGTGCGGTCGTAAATATAATTCTAGATCCGATCATGATTTACGGTATCGGACCGGTTCCTGAAATGGGCGTGGAGGGCGCAGCCTATGCTACTGTAATTGGGCAGGTCGCATCGGCAGCATTATTATTTATTTTTCATATGAAATTAAATAAAGAGTTTGAGCATGGTGTGGAATACATGAAGCCTGATACCGGAATTATAAAAGAAATCTATGCAATCGGACTTCCGGCGATCATTGCACAGGCATTGATGTCTATTATGGTTTATGTGATGAATCTGATCTTAAAATTCAGTCCTTCTGCACAGACCGCATATGGATTGTTCTATAAAGTGCAGCAGTTTGTATTGTTCCTCGCATTTGGACTTAGGGATGCGATCACACCGATCATTGCGTTTGCCTACGGAATGCACAGCAAAAAGAGGATTCAGGACGGAATCAGGTATGGACTGATTTATACGATCGTACTTATGGTCATTGGTGTGGCGATCACGGAAATTTTCCCGGGTGCTTTTGCGACGTTATTTAATGCGGGACAATCCAGAGAGTATTTCATCGGAGCGATGAGAATCATCTCCATCAGCTTTATTTTTGCCGGAATAAATGTGGCATATCAGGGAATTTATCAGGCACTGGACGGTGGTATGGAATCACTTGTGATCTCGCTGCTCAGACAGCTTATAATTATATTACCGCTGGCCGGCATTTTCTCTGTTTTTGTCAGAAACGGTCAGATGGGAGTTTCGTTGATCTGGTGGGCATTTCCGATCACCGAGCTTACCGCATGTCTGGTGGGATATGTATTGTTGAAGAGGATCAGAAAAAACAAGGTAGAAAGTTTAAGTTAAGGAGGAGTCAGTTATGGAAAAGAGAATCATAACGATCAGCAGAGAGTTTGGAAGCGGCGGCCGCTTTATTGGTGAAGAAGTGGCAAAGAAACTTGGGATTTCCTATTATGACAAGGATATCATCGGACAGATTGCAGAGCAGTCAGGATTTTCACCGGAATATATCCGGGAAAATGCGGAATTGTCTCCGAAGAAAGGCTTATTTGCCTATGCATTTTCCGGACGTGATATCACAGGGAAATCAGTGGAAGAATATGGTGTATGAAGCACAGAGAAACGTGATCCTGAAAATTGCGGAAAAAGTAAAGCTGTGTGATCATAGGAAGAAATGCGGATTTTATCTTAAAAGACCAGGGAGGATGTGCTGAATGTTTTTATACACGGGGATATGCCGGAAAAAGTGCAGCGTATCTGTAAATTATACAATGTCGCAGAAGCTAATGCCGCAAAAATGATAACCGAAACAGATAAAAGGCGCAGAACAAACTATAATTTCTACACAGACCAGAAATGGGGAATGGCGAAAAACTATACATTATGTTTGAACAGCTCGCAGCTTGGATATGAAAGGTGTGAGGAAATCATTATGGAGTGTGTAAAATAGATAAGAGTACGCACAAATAAAAAAGAACTGAAAAGTCAGTTCTTTTTATTTGTCTGAAATTCTGCTGATTAATGCTTCTCAGGTTCCGGATAATCAACGCCGAAAGTTTCAACTGTCACGGTTTTCATTACCTGTGGCTGTAACGGACGGTCAGAGTAATCGGTTGCTGTTTCCGCAATTTTATTGACAACATCCATACCCTCGATCACTTTACCGAATGCAGCATAAGCGCCGTCTAAGTGTGGAGAGTTCTTGTGCATGATGAAAAACTGGGAACCGGCAGAATCCGGGATCATAGTTCTTGCCATGGATAAAACACCTTCCGAATGTTTTAAGTCATTTTTGAAACCGTTCTGGGAAAATTCTCCTTTGATTTCATAGCCTGGGCCACCCATTCCGGTTCCGTCCGGATCGCCGCCCTGGATCATAAAACCGTTGATGACACGGTGGAAGATAACGCCGTCATAAAACCCTTTTTTTACTAAACTGATAAAGTTGTTTACAGTATTTGGTGCGATTTCAGGATAAAGCTCTGCTTTGATGATATCGCCGTTTTCCATCTCGATTGTAACAATTGGATTTGACATAATATTAATTCCTTTCATTGAATATGATATCGTGATTTTTCATATACACACTATATTGTAACGAAAAAATATGTTTTCGTAAAGATAAAACGCAAAAATCAGATCGTTGTATTCTGAAAGCAGACTCTGATCTTTTGTGCAATGCCGGCATCAATAAAGCCTTTGTCTGCCATATCATCGAGAATATCGCAGGTTTTTTCATGCGAAAAACCCTGTTTATAAGGGCGGCTTTCGGTGAGTGCCTGATAAATGTCTATACACGCCATAATGCGTTCCGGCTCGTTTAATTCGGCGGCAGTTTTGCCGAAAGGATAGCCTTTTCCGTTCAGTTTTTCGTGGTGGAATGCTGCCCAGTCACGGATGTCTTCAAAATCGTTGATATTGGACAGAATCAGATAAGTATATCCTGCATGGTTTTTCATTTTTGAAAATTCTTCATCGGTCAGCTTATCCGGTTTTTTCCAAAATATCATTGTCGATTGCCATCTTGCGATATCATGAAGTGCGCCGGCCAGGTACATTTTCTGAACCTGTGTGGAATCGTAGCCGTTGTACGCTGCAAATGCGGCTGCTTTCTCAGCGACACCGATGGAGTGTCTGCTTGTAAAAGAAGATTTATAGTCGACTGATCTGCGCAAAAAAAGTCGGCGATATTTTTGCAGGTTTCCCAGTCAAAGGTCTGTTTTTCTCTCGGAACGATCTCCCAGAGTTTCGTTTCAAAGGAGTCATCCCTGAAAGCTGCAAATTCGTTATCTGAAAATATATGGAAAAAAGCATCCACACATGCGGCGTCAAAAAGTTTATCCGTATGCCGGATCAGGTACTGTTTTACCATATCCCATCTCTGTGTTTCAAATGCACCGCTGTGCCCGATGATATCCACCACATCGGCAAGGTGGATAATGCGCGCAGACAGAGGAACTTCATCCCATTTTTTTGTGAAATGGCCCGGTGCCGTCCGCGTGCTCATGATGGTATAGGATTGCATGGTAACGTCGGTTTTAAAAGGGATTTTTGCAAGATTCTGTTCGCCGTAGATGCAATGCAGGTTCGTAGTGTTTGCCACAAGGTCAGCGGTCAGGTCTGCCGCGGAATGCTCCTGCAATTCCTCGGAAATATATTGTGTGAGGGCGTTGTCGTGCAACAGAGCGCAGATTGCGAGATCCTGCAGGGCATCCTCCGGCAGATCAAAATACTGCCCCATGCGCACACTGATATAGGCCACTCGTTTTCCGTGTTTATTTTTAATGTTTACCAGTTCTGCCTCGATGCAGTCGAGAGCATAGGAACAGGCACTGATCAAACCGATAATATCAATCTCCATGATTTATTGATAATGAAATCGGACGGCATACAAAGCGATGCCTTGCGATTTCATAACCTCCTAAATTAGTAATAATTCCTATTATTGAATTATAGAATCAGTTACCCCTATTGTCAATATGTTATAGTTCACAGGTTACCCTGCGAACTGTAACTTCGCAGCCCCCATATAAAGTTTTTGCTTTCGCAAAAGGAGGCTGCTCACACCCGCATCACGTTCATACGCACCTGAACAGCATGGTGTTCAGGTGCTGAGTGAACAGTAACGTCAATATTCGTTACAGTATTCATATGACCATGATAGTTTTTAGCAGGAATAGC
>ENA-OQHF01000924-OQHF01000924.1-human-gut-metagenome-genome-assembly--contig:-NODE-924-length-16700-cov-4.325228_pt1 | contig 16700 bp, 19 predicted proteins | sample MGYA00242559_ERZ504709 | MGnify/ENA primary metagenome ERZ504709 (study PRJEB26092, sample SAMD00036203) | human gut metagenome | host: Homo sapiens | study: EMG produced TPA metagenomics assembly of... | reverse complement strand
CAACTATTAAGATTAAACAAATAAAGAGTAGAATTGGTGCTCCTGCAGATCAGAAAAAAACATTGGATGCACTGGGACTTCGTAAATTGAATCGTGTGGTTGAACACGAAGAAACTCCTTCAATTCTAGGGTATGATTGAAAAGGTAAAACACCTGGTTGCAATCGTTAAGTAATATATTGTTAATAATAAAGGATTTTACAATATGAATTTAAATAATTTACGTCCAGCAGAAGGTTCTGTCAAAACTAGAAAGAGAATTGGTCGTGGTGCTGGTTCTGGTTTGGGAGGTACTTCAACAAGAGGACATAAAGGAGCAAAATCAAGATCTGGTTATTCTAAGAAGATCGGTTTTGAAGGTGGTCAGATGCCTCTTCAGCGTCGTGTTCCGAAATTTGGTTTTAAGAATATTAACCGTGTAGAATATAAAGCTATTAACCTTGATACTATTCAGAAATTGGCTGAAGCTAAGAACCTGTCTAAAGTTAGTGTTAATGACTTGATTGAAGCTGGTTTTATTTCTTCTAATCAGTTAGTGAAAGTTCTTGGTAACGGTAGTTTAACTACTAAACTCGATGTAGAAGCAAATGCTTTCTCTAAGAGTGCAGTAGCTGCAATCGAAGCCGTTGGTGGTAATGCAGTAAAACTCTGATTCAATGAGAAAATCTATTGAAACATTAAAGAACATATGGAATATTGAGGATCTGAGACAGCGGATCCTCATTACTATATTGTTTGTTGCAATCTACAGATTCGGTTCGTATGTGGTTCTTCCAGGTATCAACCCTGATATGCTGTCAAAGTTGCATGAACAAACGAGTGAAGGTCTTCTTGCTTTGTTGAACATGTTCTCTGGTGGAGCTTTCTCCAATGCTTCAATTTTTGCATTGGGAATCATGCCGTATATCTCTGCATCCATCGTGATTCAGTTGTTGGCGATTGCAGTTCCTTACTTCCAGAAATTACAGCGCGAGGGTGAAAGTGGACGTCGTAAAATCAATCAGTATACTCGTATCCTGACTATTTTTATTTTGATATTCCAAGCACCTTCTTATTTGATCAACTTGAAAATGCAGGCAGGTCCGGCTCTTAATGCTTCATTAGATTGGACTTTCTTTATTATTACTTCTACCATCATTTTGGCTGCTGGAAGTATGTTTATCTTGTGGCTTGGAGAAAGAATTACAGACAAGGGTATTGGTAATGGTATTTCTTTGATCATTATGATTGGTATCATTGCTCGTCTTCCTCAAGCTTTTTCAGGTGAATTTGTTTCCCGCCTTGCTTCACCGGGTGCTGGTGGTATCATCATGTTCCTGTTGGAAATTGTTATGTTGATATTAGTTATAGCTGCTGCTATACTTTTGGTACAAGGTGTTCGCAAAGTGCCCGTACAATATGCTAAACGTATTGTAGGAAATAAACAATATGGTGGTGCTAGACAGTATATTCCTTTGAAGGTAAATGCTGCAAATGTAATGCCGATCATCTTTGCTCAGGCAATCATGTTTATCCCTATTACAATTGTTGGATTCTCAAATGTAGCTTCTGCAAGTGGTATTGCTCGTGCTTTTGTAGACCATACTAGTTTCTGGTATAATTTGGTATTTGCAATTTTGATTATTGTATTTACCTGGTTCTATACTGCAATTACGATTAATCCGACTCAGATGGCTGAGGATATGAAGAGAAATAACGGCTTTATTCCAGGTATCAAACCGGGAAAGAGTACTGCAGATTATATTGATACCATAATGTCTCGTATTACATTGCCTGGATCTCTTTTCTTAGCTATCGTTGCTATATTGCCAGCTTTTGCAGGGGTATTTGGAGTTCAGGCTGAATTTGCACAGTTCTTTGGTGGAACTTCTTTGTTGATTCTTGTGGGTGTTGTTCTTGACACTCTTCAGCAGGTAGAAAGTCATTTGTTAATGCGTCATTACGATGGCTTGCTCAGCTCAGGAAGAATTAAAGGACGTTCTGGAAATGTTGCTGCTTATTAAATAAAGTCAGAATGATATTTCTTAAGACAGATGATGAGATAGAGTTGCTTCGTCAGAGTAATCTCCTTGTGGGGAGGACTCTGGCTGAAGTGGCAAAATTGATAAAGCCTGGAGTGACAACAAAACAACTTGATAGAGTTGCGGAAGAATTTATTAGAGATCATGGGGCAATTCCCACTTTTAAAGGTTTCCCTAATCCATATGGACCTCCATTTCCTGGTACATTATGTACTTCCGTTAATGAACAAGTTGTGCATGGTATTCCTAATGATATTCCTTTAAAAGAAGGTGATATTGTTTCTGTCGACTGTGGAACTTATATGAACGGCTATTGTGGAGATTCTGCTTATACTTTTTGTGTAGGAGAAGTTGATCCCGAAATTGTAGCCCTTTTGAAAACTACAAAAGAGGCTTTGTATAAGGGGATTGAAAATGCTGTTCATGGAAAGCGTTTAGGTGATATTGGATATGCAATTCAGCAACATTGTGAAGCCCAATCGTATGAAGTAGTTCGTGAGTTCGTAGGTCATGGGATAGGTAAGGAGATGCATGAACAACCTCAAGTTCCTAATTATGGCAAAAGAGGCACAGGAACCTTGTTAAAAAAAAGGAATGTGTATTGCTATTGAGCCCATGATAACTCAGGGAAGTCGTCAGATTGTAATGGAAAGTGATCGTTGGACTATCAGAACAAGAGATCGTAAATGTGCTGCTCATTTTGAGCACACTGTTGCGATAGGCTTGGATAAAGCAGATATTTTATCATCGTTTGAATTTATAGAGCAAGTTTTAGGAGATAAAGCAATTTAATATGGCAAAGCAATCCGCAATTGAACAATATGGAGTGATCGTTGAAGCATTGTCAAATGCAATGTTTCGTGTTGAGCTGGAAAACGGACATGAGATTACTGCTCATATTTCCGGCAAAATGAGAATGCATTACATTAAAATATTACCGGGGGATAAGGTAAGGGTAGAGATGTCACCCTATGATTTGTCCAAAGGAAGAATCGTTTTTAGATATAAATAAAAGAAAATAAGATATGAAAGTAAGAGCATCATTAAAGAAACGTACGCCGGAATGTAAGATCGTAAGACGTAATGGCCGTTTGTATGTTATTAACAAGAAAAATCCTAAGTATAAACAACGTCAAGGATAATTTATTATTTTTGCAAAAAAAATAATTTAGTATATGGCTATAAGAATAGTTGGTGTAGATTTGCCTCAGAATAAAAGAGGTGAGATTGCGTTAACATACGTATATGGTATCGGACGCAGTAGTTCAGCAAAAATTTTGGATAAGGCAGGCGTAGATCGTGACCTGAAAGTAAAGGATTGGACTGATGATCAGGCTGCTAAGATCCGTGAAATCATTGGTGCTGAATACAAGGTTGAAGGTGATCTTCGTTCTGAAATCCAGTTGAACATTAAGCGATTAATGGATATTGGTTGCTACCGTGGTGTTCGTCACCGCTTGGGTCTGCCCGTTAGAGGTCAGAGCACAAAGAACAATGCTCGTACACGTAAGGGAAGAAAGAAAACAGTTGCAAATAAGAAAAAAGCTACTAAATAATTGTTAATATGGCAAAAAAAACAGTCGCAGCTAAAAAAAGAAATGTCAAGGTTGATGCTAATGGACAGTTGCATGTTCATTCTTCATTCAATAACATTATCGTTTCTTTGGCAAACAGCGAAGGCCAGATTATTGCATGGTCTTCTGCAGGTAAGATGGGATTTAGAGGTTCTAAGAAGAACACTCCTTATGCAGCTCAGATGGCTGCCCAGGATTGTGCAAAAGTGGCATACGATCTTGGCCTGAGAAAGGTAAAGGCTTATGTAAAGGGTCCTGGAAACGGACGTGAGTCTGCAATCAGAACTGTACATGGAGCTGGAATTGAAGTTACTGAAATTATCGACGTAACTCCATTGCCTCACAACGGTTGTCGTCCTCCTAAAAGAAGAAGAGTATAATAAAGATAACCTATTTAGATGTAACTTGATTTTGTTAAATAATGGATTGCAATTCCTTTCTGTAATCGCGGCTGCAACAAATTGAGTTCATGAATAACAATTAAATTAAGAAAGAAAATGGCTAGATATACTGGACCAAAAACTAGAATTGCACGTAAATTCGGTGAAGCAATCTTTGGAGCAGATAAAGTTTTGTCTAAGAAAAACTATCCTCCTGGACAACATGGTAACAACCGTCGCAGAAAAACTTCTGAATACGGTGTCATGTTGGCTGAAAAGCAGAAAGCTAAATATACTTACGGTGTGTTGGAGAAACAATTCCGTAACATGTTTGAGAAAGCAGCAAGTATGAACGGTATTACTGGTGAAATCTTGTTGCAGAGCCTTGAATGTCGTTTGGACAACGTAGTGTTCCGTTTGGGTGTTGCACCGACTCGTGCTGCTGCTCGTCAGCTTGTAGGTCACAAGCACATTACTGTAGATGGTAAGGTTGTAAACATTCCTTCTTTCTCTGTAAAACCGGGTCAGTTGGTAGGTGTTCGTGAAAAATCTAAGTCTTTGGAAGTTGTTGCTAACTCTTTGGCTGGATTTAACCACAGCAAATATCCTTGGTTGGAATGGGATGAAAACTCTAAGACTGGTAAATTGTTGCATGTTCCAGAAAGAGCTGACATTCCTGAAAACATTAAAGAACACTTGATCGTTGAATTGTACTCTAAATAATAATTAATTTCATGGCGATATTAGCATTTCAAAAACCTGATAAAGTATTAATGTTGGAAGCGGATTCCAAATTCGGGAAATTCGAATTCCGTCCGCTTGAACCCGGTTTCGGTATTACCGTAGGTAATGCTTTACGCCGTATTCTTCTTTCTTCGTTGGAAGGTTATGCAATTAACACAATCCGTATTGAGGGTGTGGAACATGAATTTGCTACAATTCCGGGTGTGAAAGAAGATGTCACTAACATTATCTTGAATCTGAAGCAAGTTCGATTCAAGCGAGTAGTTGAGGAATTCGAAAATGAGAAGGTAAGCATTACCGTTGAGAATTCTACTGAATTTAAGGCAGGTGATATTGGTAAGTATTTGACCGGATTTGAAGTGTTAAATCCTGAATTGGTTATTTGCCATTTAGATTCAAAAGCAACTATGCAGATAGACATTACAATCAACAAAGGTCGTGGATATGTTCCGGCTGACGAAAACCGTGAATTCTGCACCGATGTGAATGTAATTCCTATCGATTCTATTTACACTCCGATTCGTAATGTGAAATATGCGGTAGAAAACTATCGTGTAGAACAGAAGACTGACTATGAAAAGTTGGTGCTGGAAATTACGACGGACGGTTCCATTCACCCGAAGGAAGCACTGAAAGAAGCTGCAAAAATTTTGATTCACCACTTCATGCTGTTCTCTGATGAAAAGATTACTCTTGAAACATCAGATGCAGAAGGAAATGAAGAATTCGATGAAGAAGTATTGCACATGCGTCAGTTGCTGAAGACCAAATTGGTTGATATGGATTTGTCAGTTCGTGCCTTGAACTGTTTGAAGGCTGCCGATGTAGAAACATTGGGTGACTTGGTTCAGTTCAATAAGACCGACCTGCTGAAGTTCCGTAACTTCGGTAAGAAATCGCTCACTGAGCTTGATGATTTGCTCGAGAGTCTGAATCTTTCGTTTGGAACAGATATTTCTAAGTATAAATTAGACAAAGAATAAACAATGAGACATAATAAAAAATTCAACCATTTAGGTCGTACTGCTTCTCACAGAAATGCAATGCTGTCAAACATGGCATGTTCTTTGATCAAGCACAAAAGAATCACTACGACTGTTGCGAAGGCTAAAGCTTTGAAGAAGTTCGTTGAGCCGCTGATTACAAGATCTAAAGATGACACTACTAACTCACGTCGTGTTGTATTTAGCAATCTTCAGGACAAATATGCTGTAACTGAACTGTTCAAAGAAATCTCTGTAAAAGTTGCTGATCGTCCGGGTGGTTACACTCGTATTATCAAGACTGGTCACCGTTTGGGTGATAACGCTGAAATGTGTTTCATCGAATTGGTTGACTACAACGAGAACATGGCTAAGACAGCTGCCAAGAAAGCTACTCGTACTCGTCGTTCTAAGAAATCAGCTGCAACTGCAGAAGCACCGGCTGCTGAAGCTGCTGCAACTGAAGCTACTACAGAGGAAGCCCCTAAAGCTGAATAATTCTGTAACATGCTATATACTTAAAAGGCTATGCGTTTGCATAGCCTTTTTATGCTCTATTGGGATTGAAAAACATCAAGGTCTTGGGAAAACATTGTCAATAAAAAAGGCTCGTGAAATCAGATTTAAACCTGCTTCACGAGCTTTTTATGTGATTACCTTGATAATCTTTTGTGAGATTATGCTTCTTGCATTTTGGCTTTGAATGCTAAGGCGTACATGCGCATTTGTTTTACCATGGCAAGCAGACCATTACTGCGGGTTGGTGAGAGGTGTTCTTTCAGTCCAATCTTCTCGATGAAGTAAAGGTCAGATTCCAGAATTTCGTCAGGTGTGTGTCCAGATACCACCTGAATAAGTAAAGATATGATACCTTTTACGATTAATGCGTCGCTCTCTGCCTGAAATACCACTTTGCCGTCTACCAGATCAGCTTGTAACCAAACGCGGCTCTGACAGCCGTCAATCAGGTTCTGCTCGGTTTTATATTTCGGGTCAAGCGGCTGCTGGTCATTACCCAAATCAATCAGTAGCTGATATTTGTCCATCCAATCGTCGAAGTCGCTGAATTCTTCGATCACTTCGTCCTGGAGTTCATTGATAGTTTTCATTGCGGTAGTGTTTAATTATTTTTCGTTATAAATTACCCCCATCACCGTTTGTCCTACGGCTTGAAGAGTGGCTTTGTCAATATTCTCTAAGCTGTCGTCCAGTGTGTGCCAGGTCGGGTTAAAACCGGTGTTACTTTGCGTATCGTAGTGAATAATATCTACGCACGGAATCTGGCGGTACTGGTTTACATACACATGGTCGTCGGTAACCTGACCTCCGTCTTCCTTGATGAAGTAATTGCTGTAACCCAGATGGTCAGCCATTTTCCAGATTTTCTTCATGGCATTGTTCGCCGTCTGCTTGGAGAACGCTTCGTAGTAGAATGTGGCATTCTTTCCGCCTACCATATCAAGCAAGATACCAAACCGAGCCTTGTAATCAGGTACGTGAGGAATGCGGCCCCAGTATTGCGAACCCAGACACCAGGTATCTGGTTTGTAAGTACCTTCGTAGAAATCCGGTGTGCCGTAATCTTCTGAATCGAAGAATATCAGGTCGATGCCGACTTGTGGTGCCTGCTGTTGAATCTGACGGGCAATTTCGAGCAATACACCTACACCACTGGCACCGTCGTTGGCTCCATCTATCGGTTTCTGGTGATTAGATTTTTCATCCTGGTCAGCGTATGGACGGCTATCCCAGTGCGCACACAGCATCACTCGCTTTTTGTTTTCCGGCTGGTAAGCCCCGATGATGTTGCGCGATTTCAGGATGGTACCATTGTAGGCCACTAAATCTGCATGCTGGTTGTACACCTTCGCACCGAATTTCTCCAGTTGTGCGGCCAGGTAATCGCCGCATCTCCGGTGAGCTTCCGTATTAGGAACACGAGGTCCGAATTGCACCTGTGCGGCAATGTAAGCGTATGCACTATCCGCATTGAATGCCGGTGCCTGCACTATAGCCGCTTCAGATTCTTCTATTTGCTGGCTGTTCTTCTGACTGTTCCCGCAAGAGATGAAGGCCCCTCCTGTCATTAAAGCAGTTACTGCCAGCAGATTCTTTATTGAAATCATAATTCATTTGTTTTGATTGTGGTGCAAAGGTAAACTTATTTTTGTACACGCCTTGCAACGGCAATCGGGTTTTAAACTTTATTTGTAGGAGCCATTCTCCTGCACTTGCTGCATGACACGTAAGAAGTTACCTCCCCAAATGCGCCGGATGTCTTCCTCGCTGTACCGTTCATGAAGCAACTGACGAGTCAGATTGATTATTTCCGAAGAGTCATTGCATCCGATAATACCTCCGTCACCGTCAAAGTCACTGCCGATTCCCACATGTTCGATACCCATCACGTTCACCATGTGATTCAGGTGTTCGATGGCATCCAAGATGTGAGCCGGACGCTCCTTACGGAGGAAGCCGCTATATAAGCATACCTGTACCACGCCTCCCTTGCGGGCTATGGCACGAAGCTGGTCGTCGGTCAGGTTACGGGGATGGTCGCAGAGCGCACGGCTGGAAGAATGCGAACAAACCACCGGTTGGCTGCTGATGTCCAGTGTCTCGTAGAATGTCCGTTCTCCACTGTGTGACAAATCTACCATCATTCCCAGGCGGTTCATCTCCTGAATAACCTGCTCCCCAAACGGAGTAACTCCCAAGTTTTCTTCATTGTAGCGTGCAGAACCACAGATGTCATTGTTTCCATTGTGGCAGAGCGTCATATACACTACTCCCCGTTTCCGGAAATGTGCTACCCGGCTTAAATCCTTTCCGATGGCATATCCGTTTTCAATGCCCAACATAATGGCCTTCTTTCCTTCCCGTTTCAGACGGTATAAGTCGTTGGGGGAATAAGCGATGTCTACAGCCGTACAGTTCATAGCTACCATCTCCTCAATCTCATTCAGCAGACGGTCTGCCTTGGCCGTTGTAGCCAGCAGTGCCTCGTCCGTACGTTCCTTCTGTTCCAGGTAAGCCACCATGATGGTCGCATCCTGTCGCCCCTCCGTCATTTTATGTAAGTCCACTTTTATTTTGGAGTCCCGTGCATGGAAGCGGATGTGCTGGTCGAAGAACATCGAGTATCGCAGTGTGTGTCGAGAATCAGCAGACGCTCATGCAGCTTCTTGGCCTTCTGGAATGAACCAGCTTCACGGATGAGCCATCCGAACAACGGCATCATACACTTGTCCTGATTCAGAATGAAACATTCCGGATGCCACTGTACCCCTATAATAGATTTGTATTCTGTGCTTTCTATTGCCTCTATTACTCCATCGGGTGCCGTAGCCGATACACGGAAACCCGGAGCAGCTTCTTTCACGGCCTGATGGTGGAAAGAATTTACAGCTACCTCCTTGGCGTTTAAGATACGTGCCAACAGACTGCCTTCTGCTAACTCTACCCTGTGCGATGGGAAACTCCGTTCCAAATCCTGACTGTGCTTAATGGATGGTGTATCCTTCTGTGCATAGATGTCCTGATAGAGTGTGCCTCCCAATGCCGCATTGATGACCTGCATCCCTCGGCAGATACCTAATATCGGAATCTGTCGGTTGGCAGCCAAACGCGTCAGAAGCAGTTCCTGGCGGTCGCGGTACGGATTGATGCTGTGAAGTTCCCGGATAGGATCTTCGTGCAGGAATAACGGATTCAAGTCGCCTCCTCCGGTGAGCAACAGTCCGTCAAGCTGCTCAAGCGTATTAATCAGCAAGTTCGTATCCTCGTAAGGAGGAATGATTACCGGCACCCCTCCGGCCTGAATGATAGACTGATAATACCCCGGAGCCAATGTCAGATTACCGTCGCTGAAGTTCCCGGTAAGTCCGATAAGCGGTGCTTCCTTATGATTGGGGAAGCAGCTGTGAATACCTTCGTCGAGGGCCTGCATATCGAAAGAAAAATTTGTTTTCATGTGTTCCTTCTTTATTTACCAAGTAAGGCAAATATAGAGAGAACTTGCGAATTACGTGCACAAGAAAAGAAGGAATAAAGTAAATAATTGACAAAAGAGATAGAGTCTCATAAAAAAGGGAATACAATACCTTCTAAAAAAGGAGCTCGTATTCCCCGTTCATGTGTATAAGGTAATGTGTTATCAGTCGAAATTCTGTATGGTCTCTTTGCGGATTTCCTTACCGTACTGGCTGTACACAATCGTAAATAAAGTCTGGTTGTCAATCTTAGCTGCGTTTATGCAAGGCAGGCTAAGTTTTACACTTTCATACGGTGAAAGCGTTTTCACTTGTCCTTCTGCCAGTTTTACTCCATTGACCAGTACGGTCAGGTCTGTTTCTTCTGAGGTAGACAAACCGAAATTCTTCACTTCCAGTTTCAATTGCTTGTCATACGCCATAGGATATGCCGCCGACAGGCATGCCGGATGATAATTAACGTAAGGCAGTCGGGCATAGCCGTACAGCAATTCTCCATTTTTTCGTCTTTCCGAGCAGTTTGGGAGCAAATTCATCTTTTCTGATGGTATTGTTTCTGCCATCGAATACGATAATCAGGTCCTTGCCCGAAGCGATACGTTTGACAGCCTTGCATCCCTTTCCGTAATTTACGTCCGAGGAGCTTCCGAATCTCAGCGATTTCATGTCGAAATCCTTGAAGTCAACTCCTTCCTCCGCTTTCACCAGTACCTTGATTTCCTTGGTCTGGGCGGTAATCGTATCTTCGTTCAGGACAGACAAGCGCAATCCTTTGTTCAGAGGGATGCATATATTCTTTGAACTGTGCCGATCGTTGGGATGGTCTTCCCATTTGATGGTATCGATAACGGCAAAGTTGGCCTGAATGGGGCGTCCGTATTCATCCTGAAACACTTTCATACGCTCATACTTAAACCAGTTTTCCTTGTAACCATCCTTGTGAGCAGCTATTCCGGGAGTATAAGCTTCGCCTTCCTCCGTAATCCAGTGGATACCGTCGATGGAGCGCTGGTAGTAGGCGATTCTTCCCAGCCAGTCGTTGACGATAAGGTGATATTGCAAGCTGTCTTTCCAGATAACCGGGTCCTCAAATTCCCCGTTTACGTCCGGATACACACTTCTGTCACTTACCTGTTGATAGGGAGAGATACCATTTTCACTGATCCACACACCTCCTCCGCGGCATACCATCAGATAAGAACCGTCACTTCTTCTGGCAAAAGTCAGGTTAGACAGCCCCTCAATGATTTTTCTGTTTCTCTTGTCGAAGGTGAAATGACTGTACGTCCACGGCCCATTCAGGCTGTCTGCAATGTAATATCCGTCGATAACGTACACCACGGGACGTCCGTCTTTTAGTATAAATGCTTCTGGATTATGTCCCTTCCCAATCGTGTCACAGATGGTATAAGGTCCGCTTAAACGCTCACTTGTCGTATGGAATACGGTAGATTGCGGCCATGTCATGTGGCCTTTGGGCGAGTTTTCCGCCCATCCGCAGACAAAGAGATGGTATTTATTGTCCTTGTCTTTAAGAATGTTTCCTCCCCAGAAAGAAAGTTCCGGATTCTCAATCCCGTTGTCAACGTACCGGAGACGTACCGAGTCAGTTCCCCACACATTTTCGCCGGACTTCCCGTCGGGCATAGGCAGGAACCGGTCTTTAAACCGCCCTCCATCAATAAGGTGCTTCCATTCGGCGGGCAATGTACGTTCTGTGATTTGAGCGTTTACACCCAGGCTGAGCAATAAGGTTAAAAAGCAGAATATATTTTTCATGGTAAGTATTATGTATAATTTCTTGCAAAAGTAGGTATATCTCCTTGCACGATTGTAGCATATAATACGTACTTCGTAGGATTTTATCGACAAATTGACGTTGGGAGGATTTTTCCTCCTCCGGCTCTATAGCATTAATTAGCATCCTAAATAGATATTTATTCAAATTATTTTCTCATATTTGTTTAAAATCTAATGATATGGAACTGATTCGAACCCTTTCTCAGATGGTCAACTGCCTGCGTTCGCGCGGCATACGACGGAAAGTGGCGGTGGTCTGCCCGAACGATCCGCACACGGAATATGTCATTATCCGTAGCCTGAGAGAGGAGATTGCCGAATATCTGCTGGTCACAGATTCTGCTCACTTGAAAGAAGCGCTCGATTTGCGGGCAGCTTCTCCCGACTTTGTACGCATTTACGAGGCTGGAACACCGGATGAAGCGGCTGCGCTGGCTGTGCAACTGGTGCGCACGGGCGAGGCGGAAGTCCTGATGAAGGGACTTATCAACACCGACAACCTGCTGCGTGCAGTCCTGAAAAAGGAGAGGGACTGTTACCCGAAGGAGGGTGCTGAGCCATGTGGCCGTGGCGCAGGTCCTTTGTATCATAACTGCTGTTTTTCTCGGATGCGGCAGTAATTCCTCGTCCTACTTTGGAACAATACCGTTCAATGATTGCCAACGACCTGGCTTTGTGTCGTACGTTGGGATGCGAAGAACCCCGGGTGGCACTGATACACTGCACGGAGAAAATCAACGAGAAATTTCCTCATACCCTGAGCTACGTGGAACTGAAAAAAGAAGCGCAGGAAGGCCGTTTCGGAAAAGTCTTTATCGACGGGCCGATGGATGCCAAGACCGCCTGCGACAAGCACAGCGGGGAGATAAAAGGACTTTCCTCGCCAGTGGTAGGCAATGCAGATATTCTGATTTTCCCTAATATAGAATCGGGCAATACGTTTTACAAAACCCTGTCTCTGTTTGGCGATGCGAATATGGCAGGTATGCTGACCGGTACCATTGCACCGGTAGTAGTGCCTTCGCGGAGTGACTCCGGAAACTCCAAATACTACAGTCTGGTACTGGCATGTCTGGCAGGGACACGAAAAGAATAAAACTAGACCTTATGAAGATACTTGTCATCAACCCGGGCTCCACTTCTACGAAGCTGGCAGTCTACGAGAATGAGAATCCTATCTGGCGTGAAAGCATTGCGCATCCTTCCAAGGAGTTGGCCGACTTTCACCATATCAATGAACAATATGAGTACCGTCGCAAGTGTGTGCACGATACGCTGGAGAAGGCTGGCATTCCGCTTGTCTTTGATGCCGTGATTGCCCGTGGAGGCTTGTTGAAACCCACTCCCGGTGGAGTATACCAGATTAACGAGCGAATCAAGCATGATTTATGGCATGCCGATATGGAACACGCATCGAATCTGGCGGCCTGGATTGCCGATGAGATTGCGCATTGTGCCGGTTGTCCTTCTTATCTGGCCGATCCGGTGGTGACTGATGAGCTGCGCGATTTGGCCCGTTTTTCCGGAATTCCTGAACTGCCGCGCATCTCCATTTTCCATGCACTGAACAGTCGGGCTGTTTCCCGCAGTTATGCAGCCCGTATCGGACGAAAGTATGAAGAACTAAATCTGATTGTAGCCCATTTGGGAGGAGGCATCTCGGTCAGTGCCCATCATTATGGGAAGGTGGTCGATGTCAATAATGCTTTGAATGGAGAGGGGCCTTTCAGTCCGGAGCGGGCAGGAACGTTGCCGGCCCGGCAGTTGGTAGATATGTGTTTCAGCGGGAAATATACCTATGCCGAAATCCGTAAGATGATAAACGGTCGGGGAGGTCTGGTGGCTCATTTGGGTACTACTGATGTGCAGAGTATTATCCGTTGGGCACATGCCGGAGCCGAAAAGCATAAGCTGGTGCTGGATGCTATGCTTTATACGGTAGCCAAGCAGGTCGGTGCCATGCACATCGCACTTCACGGACAGACTGATGCTGTGATTCTGACGGGAGGTATCGCTTTCAATGACTATTGCATCCAGGGGTTGCGTGAATGGCTGGAAGGCCTGGTTCCGATTGTGGTAATTCCCGGTGAGGATGAAATGGGAGCATTGGCCATGAATGCCTTGGGGGTGCTGCGAGGAGAATTGACGTTGCAGGAGTATGCGCCGGAAACTTCATCGGATTGATTTGATTACTATCTGTATAATATGACAGTGATTCAGGATTAATTTGATTTGTCGGCAGAATTAATTGAAGTTCGGGTAAGTATTTTTTGAAATCCCTTTGTATATTCTCTGTTCCACAGTGCGGGATTTGTATTTCACAGTGTGAAATATGTATCCCACACTGTGGTTTTTGTATCCCACAGTGTGAAACAGAGAATTTGTCTTGACGTTTGAAAGAAAATTATCTTGGTTTGAATATTTTTAATGCGTTTGTAATGATATTGTTAGCTTTTAGAGTGAAGCAACTTTTATATAGGATAGACGTTTGCAAGCGGTTATTATTCGTATTTCAGAGCCTCATAACTTTTTTCTATTGAACACTTACTGCCACAAAAACGTCTCATAGGTGTATATTCATATTTTGCATATCCTTGGTGAAAGGGTAAATTAGGTGCTATATATCAGCATAGATTTTTTGTTATGTTTATCTGCCTTTGCATGATTCGGTAAGAATTCATATCTTTGTTTTCGTGTCTGTTTCATCTCTTTATCTTGTGTAACATGAAAAAGTACTTTCTTCTCATCCTATACATGCTTGTGTCGGCAATACAGGGATTGTACGGGCAGCAAATGTCTTACCTCCAATTAGACCGTATTCCTTTACAAGCCGATGCTTCAACTATCAGTTGTATTTTGCAAGATCAAAGTGGTCTTATTTGGATGGGGTCGAATGCTGGCTTGCTTAGTTATGACGGATATACCATACAATCTCACTTTGAATACGGAAAAAACAGTAACGTACGTATCTATTGCGGTGTTGTTGCAGGAGACTCTATCTTTCTTGGAGCAGACAACGGATTATTGATATATAATTACAAGACTGACCATTACGTTACTGCTGAAGTCTCTTTCCCAAACGATGTGCGTAGTCTTGCTTTCTACAAAAATAACCTTTGGATAGGAACATTAAACGGACTTTACCGATATACGCTTAATACACACGAACTGAAAGCTTTTACGCCCTATAACAGCCGTCTTCCCCATGTTGCTGTTTACTCACTATTGCATACGTCTGATGGAGAACTGTATATCGGGACCTATGACGGGGTATGTCGGTTGGATGAAACTGGTAATGATTTCTACCTCATCGGTATTCCTGCTGCTCGACGCGAAAAGAATTTTTTTGCCAATATAATGCTGGAGGATAAAGAGCGTAAATGTTTATGGATAGGAACAGAAGGCGAGTTGATTTGTCTGCGATACGGACGGGCAGAAAGTATTCCTCTCTTTCAGGACAATTCGGTGAAATCACTGGCTTTTGATGTCGATAGAAACTTACTGATAGGAACAGATAACGGACTATACATTTATAATCCTGCTACCGGAAAACATAACCATTTGTTCCACGATTCACGTAATAGTCACTCGCTATCAAATAATATCGTTTGGAGTATCTTTTCTGACAAAGATTCTAACATCTGGTTGGGTACAGATAATGGCGTATCCCTTGCCCGCAATACTCATCCTTATTTATTCATACCTGTATGGCAACTGACGCACAGTAGTGAGGGAAATTTATTCCATTCCATTTTCCGCGACAGTAAAGGTAATTACTGGCTGGGAGGTACAGACGGATTATTATTCGTAGAGCGCGGCTTGATAAATAGTAATCCGAAAACACGATGGTATAAGATGAACAAAAAAGATTACCCATTATCCCATAACCGTATACGCCATATTTATGAAGACCGAACAGGTAATTTATGGATTGCCACAGACGGTGGCATAGAGCGGTATGATGAATCGACTCAACAATTCATTCCATATACAATCGTTGACCGGACGCGTTCGTATAACGCGAATTGGGCTTACTATATGTTTGAAGACCTTGACGGGAATTTCTGGATAAGCACTTGTCTGGGCGGACTTTTTGTTATCCGGAAAGATAAATTGTTACATTCCGCATCGGGTTATTGTGTGGCCGACAAGAACTATACGACCCAAGACGGACTGAAAAGTATGTTTATCAACCAAGTGGTAGAAGACCGTAGCGGCAACGTGTGGATTATGTTATATAATAACGGGATTCAGAAACTGAATCCGAAGAGTGGGAAATTCACCGCATTCCGCCTGCCAAGAACAAATGAAGAAATCACTACCGATTTTCTGATGAGCGACAGCGAAGGATATCTTTGGGCAGGATGCCACAATAAAGTGTTGCGTATCAATCCCGTCACGGAGACAGTCACGGAAATCAATTTGAACCAGAAGAATTGTAATATTCTTTCCATGGCAGAAGTTGAAAGCAGCATTTGGGTTTCTACAACCAAAGGATTATGGGGAATTGACAAAAAGAACAATGCGGTATCACGCATCCCTGTCGGTGACCAGATGTTTACATGCGTCTGCTACGATAAGACTGACCGGCGTGTATTTTTGGGAGGTTATGATGGTATCGGGCTGTGTACTCCTTCGGCCGCTAGCAAAGCAGCAAAGTATCTTCCTGTCCACATCACTGCAATAACAGCCAACAACCAAAAGATAACTACCGACAGCAGTGTGCGGTACACACAAAACATCGAATTAAGTTACAAAGAAAATAATCTGTCGTTCGAATTTTCTGATTACTCGTATGACCATATAAAGAAAGGTAACTTTGTATATAAATTAGAAGGATTGGACAAGGATTGGCATCAGGTGGACGAACGTTCTAACCGCATTTCCTATACCAATATTCCTCACGGTAAATATACCCTGTTCATACGGCATGCCGGGGACAGACAAAAAACTGCTTCCATGCTTTCGGTTACCATTCTTTCGCCGTGGTATCAAACTTTGTGGGCAAAAATGGCTTATTTCCTTATTATCGGAGGATTGGTCGGATGGATAATCAACTTTTTCATGGTAAAAAACCGTCTGAAACTGGAACAGATGGAAAAACGCCAGATAATGGAACAGTCGCAGCAAAAATTAGATTTCTTATCAAATATTTCCCACGACCTGAAAAACCCGATCAGCATGATTGTCACTCCGATAAGCAAATT
>ENA-OQHF01000923-OQHF01000923.1-human-gut-metagenome-genome-assembly--contig:-NODE-923-length-16735-cov-3.105190_pt1 | contig 16735 bp, 18 predicted proteins | sample MGYA00242559_ERZ504709 | MGnify/ENA primary metagenome ERZ504709 (study PRJEB26092, sample SAMD00036203) | human gut metagenome | host: Homo sapiens | study: EMG produced TPA metagenomics assembly of... | reverse complement strand
CCTAAACGTTGGCATCCATAATATAACCTTATCGTAGCTTCCGAAATCATATTTTTCATGGCTTTGAAGAGATCATCCGTCATTGGCTCACCGCAAACTTTAATATTTTCGGTTGGACAATCATATTCCTTCGCAACAATTGGAACATATAAATCAGACGGCGCAAGCATATATGTAAAATAGAATTCATCACCATTATCGATCTTTGAAAGTTTTCCCATCGTTTTTAAATCCGATGTTCCATGATTCATATGAATAACAATCTGATTTCTCGATGGCTTAATGGGTATTTGGCCCGTCGTGTAGAAGACATGTTTAGCAGTCATGGAAATGATAGAATGCTCCTATTTTTCCCACATAAGTCAAGGCTTTTTCATTTCCAAAATATCGTTTACTTTCAACGCCACATATAATTTGATACTTTTTATAATAGTTTCCTTCCAACAGTGCATCTTTTAATGGAACCAAATTATGTCGAATTCCAAGGTTACCACTATAAAGTAGCACTTTATTGTCTTCTTTAGGAATTATCTGATTGACAAGAGATGCTCCCTTGAAAATAGTTTCCTTTAATGTCCTTTTCAATTTCACATTATTAAGCATATCCTTTGTCCTCCCATCCTCATTTTTTCCCTAATTCGATCTTCATCTTTTTCAGGATTGACACAACACTCTTGTAGTTCAATAGAAGATACCCTGCATACACTATAAAATAGGCTACAAATGCACCTGCATTTTCAAGAGATGTTGACAAAACTGCAAATCCAATGATAATCACTATTTCTGAAAGTTGTAGTAACCAATTAACATCTGTTTTCATAAGGCGCATCAAAGATATTTCTGCAATTATGCTTCTAATTGCTATGGCTACTAGCAAGCTCCATGCTATAAATTCCAAACTATGGAACAAATATGCCCCTATTACAGATAAACCAAGGCTAACACAAACAGCTACACCATTTATGTATAAAAGTATTTTTTCTTTTCTGAGCACCTTTAAGTAAGTAGAATACAAAAGCTGCATTTTCCCATCAAATACACAAATAGGCAACAAAATTCCAAAATAATGCAGACTTGTTTCATATTGTGGCAACCATTTTCCAACGGCAATCTTCATTGGAACAAACAGGAGCAATGCACTTGGAAGTATTAGTGCAAGGATGATATTCACGTTATTAAAAATAAGTCTTTGTGCATTTTTTTGAATTCTGCGTATTGCCGGGAAGAGTACCATACTAATCTGACTGATAAATTTCAATAAAAACGTAGTCAGTGACATTGAAAATGAAAAATAACCAAATGCCTCAATTCCCCAGTAATTATCAACGACCAGTCTTGCTGATCCAGTCGCAAGCATGCTTGCATACATCGAAATCAATAAAGCCATTCCACACTTGGCATCGTCTACCATGTCAATTACGACTTCTTTTATTTTTTTTGCTTTAGCTGAAAACAAAAAATTAGCCTTAAATGTTAAATAGAAAAAAGCAAAAATCTGTCCCAGAACATACATATAAACGATAATCTTATAATTTTCGATTTTATATAGGTAAATAGCCCCAACCGCAACAAACCAAAGCAAGTTGTAAATGATTTCAGAAACAGAATATATATTTGTTTCGTTTATTGCTTGAAATAAAAAGCCCAAGAAATTATTCATGTTGATCAATACCATACAAATGGCGCAAGCAACAAGTACAAACCTTCGATCAACATCAGAAATCGTAATATTGCTTATAACAGCCATGATAGTTGAAAAAAACACTTGCATTGCCAGAAAAATAAGCCACTTTGTCTTTAGTGTTTCGCAATCAAGTTCATCACGGCTTTTTCCGCCAAGCTTCAAATAAATTCCATCAATAATTCCTATACGGCTAATGTTGATATAAGAAACATAAAATAAGAACAACTGCCAATACGCATATTCTTCTACTGACAAAACTTTGGGCGCAAAAAATTGCACAAAAAAGCTAGACATCAAAGAAATCACTTGCGCAAAAAGTGCAAACGACAAATTTTTTATAAACTTATTCTGATTCATTTAAGCTCCTTTTGGCTTCATGCTCTGATGCAACACACAACGCCAACAGATTCATCCACATCCAATAGGTACATATATCCACGTCAGGAACAGCAATCAGCTGCGTCAATACAACAGAAAGAATTGCAAACCGCAGGCCTTTCTGCGCATCGCTCATTTTTCTTTTTTCACTTAATATCGGCAGCACAACAATAAAATTTAATATTGTATAGACAATCATTCCTAAAATGCCAAGTTCTGAAAGAATTGTGTAAATAATACTGCTTCCGCGGGACATTTTGTATCCGACACCCCAAAATGGCGATGTATTAAATTCTCTCATTGCAATCACATTCCAGCCATGTCTTGCTACGCCAGAACCAGATGATGCTTTAGAAAATATCACCAGATCCAAAACATCAAAAAAGAACAAGTACATTATTGCGAAGCCAACTACGGATGCCATTATAATTTCAAATTTCAGTTTTTTCTCTTTCGAAGATGCCAAAAAAAGTCATGCCTGCAAAAACCAATGCAACGTATGCAGATGATGAAAACGTCAACAGTATTTCTATCAGAAGTCCTACCAAAAGGCATATATTTTCTTTTCGTTTTTCTCTATATGACAAAAAGTAATAAAAACTTCCTACTGCAAACCCTGCAAAATATGATGGCTCCATGTACGTAGACAAAATCCGAAAATAATTATTTCTTGTATAATAAATCACATCTGACGTTGTATCGTTATACAAAAGTTCCCTTACAATTGAAAACCGTGGAAATATTCCTGTTGTAATACAAAGCTGTAATAATCCTATAACTAAAAGAGCAATCGTAAGTTTTCGAATCAGCCAATATATAAAATTATCTGATACAAATTTTCCCACATAAAACATTGAGAAGAAGCAAAAGGCATAAACATACAACTGAGCCATTCGCGCAAAATTCTTCGATAAAACAGAATTAACCACTGATGACAGCAGAACTGATAGATTCAAAAAGGTAACGCCGATGATTAATTCTATCTTCTGCCGATATAAAGTTATTTTAAAATTTCGACGGGACAGCCATACCCTAAGAATAAATGCAATAGATGTAATAACCTGTGGTCCTATTCCAGATCCATTCAATACCAGAACATTTGAACACTGAATAGTTGCTGATATAATTGTCAATGCTGCTATATTTTCAAAACTAGAAAACATGCAAATTACAATCAATAGCATCCATAATATTCCAAATATTGTCACCGAACTATTCCTCTCTTTATGAATTGTAAATGTTTTCTAATTTTTCGGCTTCACAACTTATTTCATACCCGTGTTCTCGGATACATTCCCTAGCTTTTTCAGATATGCTTAATCTATCTGTATTCAGCATTTGAACTTTTGTCTCAGCAATCTTATCTACCCATACTGCTGTATCGGAATCCAAATCCAAATAGCTTATATAAGGTGTAACATTTGTTTCCTGCGGCACTGCTGTTGACGCAACGCACGGCAGTCCTGCTGCCTGCGCCTCAATAATTGCCAACCCCAGTCCCTCAAATAACGACGGAAAAACAAAAGCATCAAACGCCTGAAGAATTCCGGCAATGTCACTGTACATTCCAAGGAAAATCACCTTGCTGGCTACGCCCAATTCTGCTGCTTTAGCTTTTAGATGCTGCTCCAGCTCTCCACCTCCGGCAATTACAAGCATTGCAGTTTCATCCTTCTTGCTATATTCGGCAAGGTTTGCAATAGATGAATATGGTTTTTAGGGGGGTTTAACTTTCCCACAGTTCCAATCACAAATTTCCCTGTCAATTCGTATTTTTTTCGCATCTTTTCGCGAACATCAACATTAAATTTGTATTTAGCGGTATTGATTGCGTTATTCAAAAGTGTGTAATTTTTTTCCATACAGCCAATCTCCGGCTTGCTTGGACACCGCTAATGCTGTGGTATATGACGTAGCAAAAATCGGATGAAGCACAACATTTGCATAAGGGTATTTGCTTCGCGTTGTGTGAACATGCGCAATTCTTGATGGTACGCCGACCAGCTTAGCAGTTACCAACTCCATCGCCATCGTTGAGCTATTACCATTTACATGAATCACATCATATTTTTCCATTTTCAGAACAGTTGCAAGTTTTTTCATGTAGTGCATCGGTGAATATTTGCGGCTTCCAAGGTCAAAATATTTTGAGCCATTTTGTGCAAGTTCTTGCTTCAATTCGTCACACGGATCATTGGTCGATGCAAAATCTATCTGCAAATTTTCTTTATTCATCACACGGTAATAGTTCATCATAACCGTGGTCAATCCACCGTATGGGACAAAATCCGTTGTTATAACAATCAATACTTTTCGTTTTATCATGTTAGTTCTCGTTTCTGATTTATCATAGAGACTTCAATTTCTGAATAATCTTTGTCGGAATCAGCCCTTTAACTCTTTCTTTTAACTGTAGTCCCACATATAAATGTTCAATAAAATTAGGCTCATCTATCGTCTTGTAAAAAGAATCTCTTTGGGAAGATCGCATTGTTGGTGATTGCAGGTTATGCTGCTTCACCATACCCTCTTTCAACGTTGCCTCTTCCACTTCTGCAAGAGAACGCATCATTTCAAAGAGCTTCTTGCCTTTTTCGGTATTGACAAATACACTGGATACGCCCTTTGGAGAATTAAAATCCGGGTGACTCTTGGCAATTCCCCAAAAATCGCCCACGGTCAAATCGCCCACACGATTCGTATTCGCATAGATGCACTGATAACAGCTCTCCCTATAGCAGTCGCCATCCATAAATGTTTTCCATAGCGATCAAGGGAGAGTGTCTTTGTCTTTGTCTTTGTCTTTGTCTTTAGCAGGTATTGTGTTCCCCAACCTCTCTTGTCTTTGGAACGGAAGTTGAAATAGATTACTCTGCCAGCCGTCTGCTTGTTCTGGTATTCCAGATACTTTTTGAAGAACTTCGGCGAAGGCACACCGTGGCAAATCAAGTCAACTGTATATAGATTTTTCTGGATTGCCACCCCAAAAAAAGCATACAGACCTGCAATCTGGCAGGGAGTTCCTGTAAAAGTACCGTTTTTCCCTCTGACAAACGCTGTTTGACCTTTGTGTAGCTATCTTTCGGGTCGGACTGAACATACTTAGAGGACTGTAGGTTCTCTCTTTCTGCTTCATCTGTCACTTCAATGTGGCTTACTGCCAACTGCTCGTCATAGGCAGCACCATAAACCACACCGCCCATTTGCAATATAGTTTTCGCTGCACTATCCGCCGCACCGCCAGATGCAGAGCGCATAATATCCACATCATTTTTATTGCGCCACGCCCAAACTCTATGTGGCTCATTCCGATGAAATTCCGTATTTTCTACTGGACACTTTTTCAAGCACACCTTGCACTCGATGCAGCCTTTTTTCATCAACAGACGGATACCAAAATCCCTCTTTGTTTTCTACCATAGAGATACAGTGTTTTGGGCAGCTTTGCTCACAGCTTTTACATCCCACACATTTCTCTTTTATCCTCGATATGTTCTCCATTTTATTCCTCTAAATTTTTTCTCAGATAATCCTTCGCCACTTCTCTATGTGCTTTCAACTGCTCATCAACTTTCGCGTAATCAATCGCCTTTTCATTGATGTTTTCTGTATCTTCAATTTTCGTTGTCATCCGATTGGCCAGTCCCAGTCGCTTTAGCAAATCGCTCAACTTTTCTTCATTACCATAGCTGTTACCTACGCTCTTGCGAATCAATGTTGTAAACGGTCGATGTGTGATCACCGAGAAGATGCTGCCGTGGAAGGTATCGGTAATAACTTCTTCTGCATTTCTGAAATAGGCCAGAACCTCAAAGGGTGAGCAGTCCACGAATCGGTCTGCACATTTTTGGATACCACCAATTGCATATACCTTCAAATTCTTTTTCTTTGCATAAGCAGCAATCCAATCTGCCTCATCATTGGAAATACGACCTGCATACGCGTACAGAATCAAATACTTCTCATTAGTCTGAACCTGTGGGATTTTGTCGCAGCAATTCATGTAATCATAGGTCAGAACCGGATCCAGATTGTACACTGGTTCTTTCCCAGTGAGCTGTTCTACAATAGTTCCTGAATTAGCATCTCGTACAGAAATCGCGTCAAACTTCTTCAACAAAGCTCCGACTTCATTGGCCTTTTTATACTTTTCCAGCTTTTCCAATGTGGTATTACCGAAAGACGCTGCATAAGTGATAAGTTTCTTCGCATGGTTATTTTTTCCAAACAATTCTAGCGAATAGCCTACATTGGAATTTTTTTGAATACAGTTAAAAACCTCGTCACTGCCAATCACAAGACAATCCACTGTCGGATTGTAGTTCATTTCGTCTGCAATTCCCAAAAGCGGCATATACTTTCTAGCAAAGGACTGTTTATATCGGATGAACGATAATTTGTGTGCAAGAGGAGCCCGATACCGAAAGGTTTCCAGCCCCTTTTCTATCTTTCGGACAACCTTGTTTTTACTATCTGCATTTTCTGCAATTACTGGAGCACCTACATGGTAGTCCACAAATTCTACATTACAGCCAACTTCCTCAATTAGCTGCTTCAATGCATATGCCTGCAAAAACGAACCGTAGTTTGCAATGCGCTGCATCGACATGATTCCAACTTTTCTCATCCATCCATCCTCAATACAATTCATCTACAAGTTTTTCAAGTTCTTCATTAAACTTTGCATTATTACTGCTCATACCATGTCCCATGCCAGCAACAATTTGGTCGTAGTTCGTTATGATATCCCCCAATGTTTCAATATCTTCTACCGGAATAATCGTTCCCATTCTCTGCGCCACATTTCTTGCGAACTCAACTTGATGGTCATTCACATGCTCATTGAACCGATGCTGACGCGGCACAACTATGGGAGTTTTACCTATCTGTAGTGGCATGATAAAACTAGCCGGGCCCCCTGATGTCAAGATAGGGGCGAAAACTTTTTAGAAAAAATCGCAAAAAAATAGCCCTACAAGGCTTTTAGTCAGTTCTGTGAACCGACCTAAGCCTTGTAGGGCTTTACTCGCTATTCTATTTTCAATGGTAGCTTATCGAATCCAATCCATCAATTTTCTTACGCCGCTTATCACACTGGCATAATCAATATCTGCTGCATACGAGTATTTCTTCTCATATGCTCTCCACAGCACTTGAAGCTGCTCATTTGCTTCAATAATTTTGATAATCTCCTCGGCCTGCTCCTGCAGATGATCCGTTCCTCTCTTTTTACAAGTTGCTGCAAAAGCATCCTTCAAAACAGCCTTATTGACTTTATCTTCGTATGTATCGAGCAGCATCCGTATATCGTAAAAATCTCTCATTCGGGTGTTTAAGATACCCCTCGCCAAAACCGTCTGCAACTTCTCGGCTAATATAGTTTCCAAATTATACGACCATAGACTGATAGAACGATCTTCCAGCAAGAGATCATAATTGAACTCGATTGCTCGTGGGGTAATCACGTCGCCCGTGGAAATGTCAATTTTCAAAGGCGTAATCAATCTTCCCACATTGGCGTTCATGGTAACGCGGATTCCCGGATACTCCATTTCATCCATGATATTGGAAACATCTTTAACCTCAAAAGAAACACCATCGTCAAGGTCAATATCTTTGACCTGATTGACAACTCGCAAGGCATCCTCCGCAGACAGATTTAGATTCTTCATGCTGGTGTCTATGTCCATCGTGGAACGGTGCGCAACACCAATCATTGCCGTAACTAGTATTCCGCCTTTGATAATGAAGTTATCCCGATATTCTGATTGTGCCAGTCTTTCCAGAAAACGCTCCATCATATAGATTCGCATGAGTGTCCTTGCGTCTGCATTGTTCTGTTTTGCAACGCTCTTGATACGCCCCTTTATCTGTTCAGGTGTAAATCCCATTTACAGTAGTACCTCCATATAATTTCGGATGATCTTATCCACTCGAAATAGCTTTGCATACTTCATCAGTTTATTAAGGTCCTTATCTTTTCTCCCGACATACGCTTTTAATACTGCATTGAAATCCTGTACTTCTATAGAACTTCTACTCCGCACCAAGTCGCAAATTGTCCGTTCCAAATCGTACATAGGAATTTCATTTTCCTGATTGCTTTTTACGATTTGCTTGCCAACGTCAAGAAGTTCCTTTTTACTGTATAAACCTTATAGCCATCCTCTTTCAAGCGGTGAACATTATATCCACTGTAAATCGTGAGTCGTATGAACAAGCCGGTTCCGATCTGTCCAGCCCATAAATAATAGAACGCTTCATCGATGAGAAACACATCCCATCGGGCAGCGGCGGTGCAGCATTTCTAATTCGTCAATCCAAGTATCTTTTGCTGCGTATACGCCATGTCTGACTTGCTCGTATTCATTGGCCTTTACATATTTATAAAACTCAAAATTTCGTTAAACCTACTTTTGTTGCAAGCTGCGGTGTTAAAATCTCATGTGTTTGAGCCAAATTGTTCATGTTCATCATAAGCGTCACCTCACCTTCAGATGCTTATATTGTATTCCAAATAAGCACGAAAGTCAACGTAAACTTTCTTTTGTGCTTATTTCATTTGCGATATTAGCACATTCGTCCACTCAGCCTTACTTGATGCTCCCTATTCAACGTGCTATACTTAAATTGTAAAAAATCAATCAAGGGAGTGCATTTGTCATGAGCAAAAAGACTTGTCACTTACTTCTCTGCCAGCGGCATCACCGCGAAAGTTGCCGAAAATCTGGCTGATGCTATCGGTGCAGACACTTTTTGAGATTCAGCCGGAAGTTCCGTACACCAAGGCCGATCTGAGCTGGATGGACAAGAAATCCCGCAGCACCATCGAAATGAGCGATCCTACCTCTCGCCCTGCCATCGCTGCCAAGCGTGATAACATGGACGAATACGACACCATCTTTGTCGGATTCCCCATCTGGTGGTATGTTGCTCCCACCATTATCAATACATTTCTGGAAAGCTATGATTTGAAAGGTAAAACAATCATCCCCTTTGCCACATCTGGCGGCAGCGACATGGGTAAGACCAATGAAAAACTTGCGCCGAGCTGCCCCGGTGCAAAGCTGCTACATGGTAAGGTGTTTAACTCATATTCCAGCAAAGCCGACTTGTCTGCATGGGTGGAAGCCCTCAGCCTCTAATAGACACATTCCTGCGGAATGAAATACTCGCCTGGTCGAGAAGATTATATCAATCCTCTCACCCAGACGGGTATTCTTTTTCTTATGCAACTTCTTCCATCCAATTATGCGCCATACTTTTCCAACGCTCTCCGAATCACATCCTCACAGTTGAACTCTATTTTCATCGTTTGGTCGTCATACAGATAAACCATGCTGACAAAAGCATCCACACATTCTTTTGTCAGCCCGCCGATGTATGTTTTCTCACTGGCCTGTTTTGTCAGAGCGCGGATTTCTTCATCCAGTTCATCGGCACACTCCTGTTCTTCCTTTTCTGTCCGTATGCTATCCTGCAATGCAGCCAGTTTTTCCGAAAGAGCCTTTTTCTTTTCTATGTACGCATCTCGCAGCAGCACACCGTCCGCATACGATTCATATAGTTTGATTTGCTCTACCCGAATGGCTTCCGCTTGCTTTTCCAAGTCCTCAATATCCATGCAGCGCACCGTGATAGACTGCTTTTCTTGCATTCCCTGATTTACCACATCCAGCGCATAGAACACAGTTTTTATCGCACGAGCCACTTTTGCGTTTACAGAGTATTCTCTGTAATAGCCGCCGTAGCATTTAGAGAACTTTCCTGCCGCCCTTTTATAGCCGCAGCAGAAAACCATTTCTCCATACTGCTTTTCGTGTCGAAGCTGCCGTTTGCAGTTTCCGCAGCAAATCTTTCCTTTTAAGGCGAAATCATCGCCTACCTTATACTGAATTGGGGTTACGTTACGGATCGCTTTCTGTGCCTGATAGTATTCATCTTTTGTCACGATGGCCTCATGTGCATTTTCTGTAATGATCCACTTGTCCTCCGGGAGGGTCCGAATAGATGTAGTGTTTACATCAATTTTCTTTCTTCTACCCATAACCAGCGCACCAGTGTATTCATACCGTCTAAGGATTCTCCACACGATTGCCGCATTCCACAGCATTTCACTGTCCGGAGCAATAATAGGATTACTGCCCATCAGCAGATTTTTTTGTTTCGCATACAATCCCGGCGTAGGAAGATTTAATTCGTTCATGCCGTAGGCGATCTGCGTTGTATTGCGGCCAGACAATGCCAGTTCAAATACTTTTTTCACGCTAGCTGCGGCCTCCGGGTCAATCTCCCACCGCTGTTCGCCTTTCTTGTTCCACACATATCCGAAAGGAACATTCGTGCAGGTAGCTTTTCCGTTCTTCCAGTTCGTTTCCAGAGCAGCCCGAATCTTTTTCGCAATATCCCGGCTATACATATTATTCACCAGATTGCTGACTGCCACTTCAATTCCCGGCGTACCGTTGTTCAGTTTCATGCTGTCAAAGGTATTATTCACAGCAATAAACCGAACTCCCATCAACGGAAAAATCTGCTCAATATAATCGCCAACACCGATATAGTCACGACCAAGGCGGGATAAATCCTTTACCATGAATGACTTTTATATCGCCCTGCTTCAAATCCACAATCATTTTCTGAAAAGCCGGACGATTAAAATTTGTTCCCGTATAACCATCATCTACATATTCTACAATCTCGCCAAATAAATCTTCCTGCTTTCCAATGTAATCGTGGAGCAGCATCCGTTGGTTCTCAATGCTGTTACTTTCATCCTTGCTGCCCTTTTTCAAATCTCCGTCTGCCAATGATAAGCGGAGATAGATTGCAATTTTATCATTCATTCTGAACCTCCGACATAATTGCAAGCACTTCCTGATAGGGTCGCTGCACTTAAATTCGACCTCCACAGAATTGTCCATTCCCACATATATTTCTTAATAAGTTCGTGCACCAGTTCTTCATCAAACTCACTTTGATTCAGAAACCCACGCATCCGTTCCATCTGCGCATCACAGATTTTGATTCTCTTTTCCAGTTCCAATGCGCGCTGACGCTGCTTTTGCAGTTCATGTTCCAGCCGCTGCTTTTCTGCTATGTAATGCTCCTTTAGCTGACTGTATTCATCTTCGTCCAGAATTTCAGCTTTATAGTCCTCATATAAGCGCAACCGCCGTTCTTCGGCTTCCTGAATCCGAAACAGGATAGAGTTTTCTTTCATCTTGATGGAACGGGCTGAATCCAGATTGCTGCCGCGCATCATGTCTTTTACCATCTTTTCTTCTTCACACATGGTAGACACCAGATTGATGAATCTGATCCATCGCCACCATCATCAGCATTTTTTCCTGGCACCGCATGATAGGCACAGGGAGTCGTGTTCTTCTTTCTTTTGCAAATGAACACTCCATAGTGCGTTTCTTTCACCGTACCATGCACACGCCGTTCAAACGTCATGTTGCGTCTGCAGCAGCCACAGTAAACCATTCCCGATAGATGGTTATAACACTTCTCTCTGGTTGCTTTGGAACGAGCCATCGCCCTTTCCCGTTTTTCCTTATTCTGCTCCCGCCGTGCCTGCACTTTTTCAAAATCCGATTTCAGAATGATTGCTTCATGAGCGTTTTCAACAATATGCCATTCTCTCTTTTCCACTGGATGGAGGCCAATCCCTTTGTATGATGCAGTTTGCGTTTTCCCAGATACCAGTTCTCCAATATAGGTACTGCTGTTTAAAATACGAAGAACCGTACTAGGGTGCCATTTATTATAGGTAGGGTCATCTCCCTCATGTAATTTGCGATTCAGCCGTTCGTTCGGCCTTGCTACTTCTAAAAATTCCAACCTGCGGGCAATTTCGTTTGTACTCACTCCTGCAAGATACCATTGATAGATCAGTTTGACCCACTTCGCATCCTCAGTCGCTTCAAGCTTATTTCCCTGTTGGTTCAACTGATAGCCATACGGTGTACACCACGATGTAGGGATTCCCTTCTCGCGGCGCATCTGGTAACTAAGGCTGATTTTCTTTGAAATGTCCTTCGCGTACAAGCTGTTTACCATGTTCTTGATGGGAACCGCAAGACTATCCACATCCGACTGCCGGATGTTGTCAAAATCATCGTTGATGGCGATAAAACGAACATGGAGCATCGGGAAAATAGTTTCCAGATAGCTTCCCGTTTCGATATAGTCACGACCAAATCGAGATAAGTCCTTCACTACGATGCACTGAATTTTGCCTGTCCGTACATCCTGCATCATACGCTCAAATTCTGGTCGGTCAAAACGTGTTCCCGTAAAACCGTTGTCTGCATAGGTATCGGTCAGCGTCAGTTCAGGGTTTTCCCTGATATAATTATGAATTTGCAAAATCTGTGTGTGCAGGGAATCTTCTGTTTCATGCCCGCCGTTCTCAACCGACAGCCGCGCATACGCTGCCGTGCGCAGAAGTTCTTTTTCGTTTTGCTGTACGGCCTCCTGCACAGCAGCCTGCGGCATCATATTCTTTCTACTCTTTCTTGCCATTACAATCTTCCTCTCCGTTGTTCAGCCATTCTTCCGGGAAGAATCTCTTCCACTCACTTTCTTGTAGGATCACTTCTACCTGTTCAAAATCTACGATCCATACATGGTCAAGCCATTCTTTAAGATGCGTGCGCTCCAACGTTTCAGGAATTGAAATCGCTCGGAACTTCATCAACCAGGGATTCCCATGGCTAAATGCTTTTTCTATGTCATTAACAGCCAGCATTATTTTTTTAAAAGCCGCTTCCTGCTTCTGGACCGCCACCTGATACTGATGTTCATACTCCTCTACCTGTTCTAGTGAAATTGATCCCTGCTCGTATTCCCGATAAACTGCTGTTCGTTCATCGTCCTTGGCCATCAAGCGAGCAACGATCTCATTTGCCTTTTTTCTGTACTGCAATAGTCCAGCATCCATGCACTGCTTGACTTTCTCAGGATTCAAGTCCAGCACCCTATCAATATGCGCAGCTTGCATTTTTTCTTTTTCCAAAGCCGAAAGAATCTCTCGGAAGATTTTCTCGCTTTCGATGAAAGGGGCTTTTCCAGAGAAACATCTATACCCCTTGTCAAACGAATAGACTTGCTGGCTTTCATCTTCTGATGTTCTGCACAGCAGACCTTTTCCGCTTTCTTTGTCATAGATTTTTTTGAAGAGCAGATTTGTTTTTTTTCGAGCCTTTTTTCTCGAAGGCAACCTCGTAGATTCCAACTTTTTCTGGGCTTTCTGAAATTCCGTCTCTGAAACAATCGCCGGAACCTCCAATTCTCGCTTTGCCTTTGCCAGTGTCAGCGTACACTTTCCGATATAGAGTGGATTTTTCAAAATCGAGCGAATGGTTGAATCCGGCCACTTGATTTTTGTTCTTGACCTTTTTTTCTTTGCCATCTGGATTTGTGGAGATGGAACGTCCTGTGCATCCAATGCTCTTGCGATTTCCGGGATTTTCATATCTTCCAGATACATCTGAAAAATCAGCTTTACAACCTGTGCGCTCTCAGGATTAAGAACAAGGTTTCTGCGATCTTCCGACAGCGCATAACCATATTTAGCTTGTCGATGGGTCAATGTACCTTCTTCAAAGTGATTCTGGCGATTGGTAATAAATTCCGAACGAATCTTATCAATGGTCTTTCCATTGAAATACTCTGCAACTTCTTCGGCAGTTTTATCTGCGCTGCAAAAGTCATCTTCCACAACTGCAAATTGGATGCCAAGCGGATAGAACGTCCTCTGCAGTGCTTCAATGGCAAACGGAAGGGTTCTTCCACAGCGGAAGATAGAATCCACAACAACTGCATCAAATTTCCGAGCCATCCCATCCTGTACCAATTTGTCAAAGCCCTCTGTGGCTTCTGCTGTTCTCTTGCGATCACTGTATTTTTCGGTTACGCTGCACCCGCGCTTTTTTAGATAACGTGCAATGCGCTCATTCTGTTCTGCAATCGTATTGGATGGATTTTCTTCTCCGATCCTGCTGGAAATCGACCTTGTATAACTGACCCATTTCATTCCTCTGCCACCTCATTTCCATGATGTGCTTGATATTCCATAAATTTTTCTGTGATACTGTGCAGTTCATCCTCGAAGCAGAAATGAATTTCAATCTCTGTTTTGCTATGAACATCTATGTGGTCAATCAGTTCCACCACGACCCTGCGTTCGAGCGTTTTGATATGTTCGTACTGCTTAAATTCTTCCAGCCAAGTGGGAAGCAGCGTATCGTGCTTTAACGCTTCCCGCTTCTTTTCGCGGATTTCCTGAATCTTATCCTGCGCCTCTTTTATCTTCTGCGCAAAGCGAGTATTCATTTCTCCGTACTCTTCCCGGCTGACGACATCATCACATAAGTCCTGATACAGACGGATTTTCAAATTACTGTACCGTTCCAGTTCAGCTTCCAGTGCAGTGATCTGGCTGTCCAGAATCTTTATGCCAATCTGTTCTCCGCTTGCCAACTCTGCATTGGAGAGTACCTTTTCCGCTTCTACAAGAAGTGACACTTGATGCCGAATCGCAGTCAGAACGCTTTCCGTTAATTTCTCACTGTTTATCATGTGCGGTGTGCAGCCGCCGCCATTTTTATAGGTAGAGCAGTGATAGTATTGATACTTCTTTCCGTTTTTTGTCACCGTGCGGCGAATCATATTCTGCCCGCAGTCTGCACAGCGCAGAAAACCTGATAATGGATAAACTGTTGTCTGCGATGGTGCGGTACGAGTGTCCAGTTCCAACAACTGTTGTACTTGCTGGAACTCGCCTTTGCTGATAATGACATCATGCGCATCTTCCACCCGAATCCAGTTTTCACTTCCAACATCATGGCTCTTCTTAACTTTGTAATTGATTTTCCTGCGTTTGCCCTGAATCAATGTTCCCGTATAGGATTCATTTTTCAAAATACGATTGACGGAAACCACTGTCCACTTCTGATTCAGCCCAGCCTGAAAACCGCAGGTATAGTTGAATCCATTGGCTCTCTTATACTCGTTCGGCGGCAGGACACCCAGTTCGTTCAAGTGACTGGCAATGCGCTGTGAACTCATTCCGTTCAATTTCTGTTTGAATATTTCCTGCACAATGCCCGCAGCGTATTCATCTATAATCAGATGATTCTTGTCTTTCGGGTCTTTGCGATACCCATACCCTGCGAAACTGCCAATGAACTGACCTTCTTTCCGTTTCACATCCAGGTGACTGCGAACGCGCAGCGAAATATCCCGGCAGTAGGTGTCATTGATAAGATTGTTGAACGGAATCAGAATACGGCCCTTATCATCGTTTTCCTCTGCACTGTCATAATGATCGTTGATGGCGATGAAGCGCACACCCATGAATGGAAAGATTCGTTCCAGATAACGACCCGTTTCAATGTAGTTTCTGCCGAAACGAGATAAATCCTTGACGATGATGCAGTTGACGTTCCTTTTTTCAATGTCCTGCATCATCCGCTTAAAATCCGGGCGTTCAAAATTTGTGCCACTGTAACCATCGTCCACATACTCATCGAACTTGTGCAATTCCGGGTGCTTCCCCATGTAATCGTTCAGCAACGCTCTCTGATTTTTTATGCTGTTACTCTCCTGCTGGTCACCATCCGAACGCGACAAACGAAGATATGTGGCGCAGTTGTATTTTTCATTTCCCTGAAAAAACATAAAAAGCCGATAACCTCCTAATCTATTTGTCGTTCAGACAATAAACCAAGAAATTATCGACTTTATCAGCATATTCTGTTTTGACCCAAAGCCATTATCTCATATTTCACGGTTTATGTCAACGCTTTAATGTGCTAAAGCGCAAATTTTCTTCTGCTTTCTTCTTTTCTCATTTCCGGTGTGTCCTTGCGCATTTTTTCAGCGTGTCCTCCAATCGGTTCTCTCCGGCAAAACTGATCTTTACGACCATTCCCCGGTCAAGATAGCAGTAAGGGTTCTTGATCTGTGAAACAAAATCAACCATAGCCGCTCAAAACTCACTTTCGTGGTTTTTCCCGGCTGGCAATCTTGATGGGGATTCCGTTCCCCATTCCCACGGTACGCACAAAATCTTGGATTTTGGCTATCCGGCTCCACATAAATGTGTTCGCAGCCGAACGCCTACGGCTTATCGGGAGTTGTTCTGCAACTATAAAATGCAGGAGGATTATGCTATGGCTCGACCAAAGAAAAAGAAATCGCTTCATAGGGGGAAACGAGTTTACATCCGTTTCACAGAATTGGAATATGAGCTGGTAGCCAGATATGCTAAAGATGCTGGATACCCGATTGGTACTTTTGTACGCAAACAAGCTCTCCGCGAAAAGCTGGAAGTCAACGCTCATGCGGCCATCGTGACAAGAGATGAATACTATCAGGCACAGAAAGCAATCCGTAACGTAACTCCAATTCAATATAAGGTGGGTGATGAATTTGCGTTAAAAGGAAAAATCTGCTGCGGAAACTGTAATCGGCAGCTTCGCCACGAAAGGCAATATGGGGAAATGGTTTTCTATTGCGGCTATAAACGGTCAGCCGGAAAGTTCTCTAAATGCTACGGCGGCTATTACAGAGAATACTCTGTAAACGCAAAAGTGGCTCGTGCGATAAAAACTGTGTTCTATGCGCTGGATGTGGTAAATCAGGGAATGCAAGAAAAGCAGT
>ENA-OQHF01000922-OQHF01000922.1-human-gut-metagenome-genome-assembly--contig:-NODE-922-length-16753-cov-5.454409_pt1 | contig 16753 bp, 14 predicted proteins | sample MGYA00242559_ERZ504709 | MGnify/ENA primary metagenome ERZ504709 (study PRJEB26092, sample SAMD00036203) | human gut metagenome | host: Homo sapiens | study: EMG produced TPA metagenomics assembly of... | reverse complement strand
ATGGCAAGCATTGCGGGTCTGGGCAAGATCGGCCTGCCCAGGCTGAGTGAGAATATGGATCCGGAGGATGTCCGGGCCCTGCGGAATTATCTGTACCAGATGCAGGAGCAATTGCAGTATGTGCTCTGCAATCTGGACACCGAGAATTTCTCGGAGGAGCTGCGGGGCAGGCTTTCCGGCAGTTTGGGAAAGGAGGAGACATGAGCGAGAAAAAGAAGCAGGAGTACACCACAGGCGGGCTGAAAAAACCGGCAGGATGTGGACACGCACTGGCTTCGGCAGAGTACCGGCCCTCGCAGGAGGTGACGGACGCGGCCAGCGACCTGAAGCAGTGGCAGGCCAACCGCCCCGGCGATTACGAGAGCGCCTATCAGGGCCGCATCGACGGCCTGATGGAGGATCTGCTGGACCGGAAGGAATTCAGTTACAGCTATGGTGCCGACCCGCTGTACCGCCAGTACGCCCAGCTGTACACCCAGAATGCCCGAACGCCAGTGCCGACGCGGCGGCGCAGGCCGCTGCCCTGACCGGCGGCTATGGTTCCAGCTACGCGGCCAGTGCGGCCCGGCAGGCATACCAGCAGCAGATCGGTGCACTGAGCGAGGCCATCCCCACGCTGTACCGGCTGGCGCTGGATACCTACCAGAGCGGCGGCGATGCCTTGGTGGAGCAGATCGACCAGCTGAACGGGCAGGAGCAGAATGCCCAGCAGAAGTATGAGCGGGAGCTGGCGGATTACTACACCCAGCTGGAACAAAAGGGCAATGCCTACAACACGGCTTACACCCAGGATTACGGGCGCTATCAGGATTATCTGGGCCAGTTGGACAGCCTGTACGGTTACTACGCGGCACAGGAACAGCAGGAGGCGGCCCGCCGCCAGCAGGGATTCAACAATGTGATGACTGTGCTGGGCCTTCTGGGTGACGCGGCCCAGCTGGCCATTACCGGCACCACGGGTCTGGGCAGCATGGCAGGCAGCCTGCTGAACACCGGGTACAACATCTATGCAGGCAACCGCGCCTATGAAGCCGAACGGGCCGACACGGCGTGGAAGCAGAAAATGCAGGAGCAGCTGCGGCAGGATGAGCTGGCACAGCAGCAGTACAAAAACGAGCAGGCGCAGCAGGAGTATCAGGACAAACTCCGCCAGCAGCAGGTCAGCAATGCCCTTGCGGCAGAGCGGCTGGATCTGAGCAAGAGCCAGTGGGCAGCCAAGCAGGAAAAGGCCAGCCGGACTGCCGAAAAAGCCAGCGCCGATGCAGCGGCGAAGCGCGGCAGCCTGACGGGTGACACCGGCCTGAAGGTGGGCAAAAGCGGCGTTTCCAGCGGCGGCACCGTGCCGTACAGCGCGGCGAGGATGCGCAGTCAGGGCCGCAGTGATACGGCCATCCGCACCCAGCTGCTCAAGGAGGGATACTCCAGCAGCGAGGTCAGGAAGATCATGCAGCAGTTGAACAGCTGAAAAAAGGGGAGGGCAACCGTGAAGGTGCTCTCCCCTTTGTGCTATGCCCGGACATCCCGTTTTTTCAGCAGGAGCCATGCCAGAAGGAACATTGTCCCCAGCCAGAAGATGCAGCTGAAGGCAAACAGCCCGTAGCTGCCCGCCAGAGCATCCGCACTTTTGTTGGAGTTCATACCCAGCTGCATCAGGGAATAGGGCCACAGGAGCCCAAAGCCCTTGGAGCTGATAAAGATGCCGGTAATGCCGCCCAGCAGCCCCAGAAAAATGGGCACGGCAAAGCTGCGGATGACCATGGCCAGCACCAGCTGTGCGGCAATGACAGCCAACGCACCCAGCAATCCCCGCAGTAAAAACAGCGGTAAGGTGACCGGCGGCAGCCCGGGCAGATGGGCAAATACCCTGCCACAGAACACGAACAGCGCAAACACAAAACCGTGGGTCAGCAGCGCCAGCTTTGTCACCACCGCAAACTTTGCGGCAAACAGGTCCAGCGGCGGTACGGGGCTTGCCATGATGAGATTCCAGTTGTGCCCCAGATGCTCCAGCCGCCACAGGTAGGCAGCATAGGTGGCGACCATGGCAGGGAAGAAGAACATGGAATAAAACAGGGTGTGCTGGGTCCACAGGCTATACCAGCCATCGGTGAGGATCTCAAGATTTTGCAGATAATTGAAAGTGCCGTAGGTGGCGGAAAGAATGGGCAGCACAAAGAACATTGCCCAGATGGGGGATGCGTGAAGTTTGCGGTTCTCCGCAAGAATACAGCGTTTCAGCATGGTTTTATACCTCCTCGTCCTGTACCTTGCGCCACGCAAGGGCAAACAGCACTGCGCCCAGCGCAAGGGTAAAGGCCAGCAGCCCCCAGTTGAAGGGGCGGGTGCCGTAGGTGACGGTGTGGGTGGCCTTGTCCCAGTTCGCCACTTCGTAGGCGCTCAGAGGGATGTAGTACCCAAAGGGCACAAAATAACTGGCAAGCGGCGGCATAAAAGCAGAGAACAGCCCCACCAGTGCCCCTACGATGCCCACGCAGAGCGCCGGCAGGGGATTGCCCACCCACAGCATCAGCAGAAATTCTCCAAAGAAGAGCATTGCGTCCACAGCCAGCGTGCAGACGAACAGATAGACCAGCTGCCCAGTGGGAAAGGCTTCGGTATAACCATGAACGCGCCCCAGCACCGGAACGCAGGCCAGCTCCAGCACCGTGACCAGCAGCATCTCCAGTATCCCAAAGACCGCTTTGCCTGCAAACAGGCTGCGGCGGCTCTGCAGGGTGTAGAGGAGCTTGGCGGTGTTGCCTTTGATCTCCATATCCCACAGCCGGGAGGCCAGCACTGCCATCATCACCGGCATCAGAATGGCTTCAATGACGGGCAGGCTGTAAAGCAGGGCGCTGTAACCGTTGGCAAGCTCCTCCGGGTCTGCCGGGGCAAGGCCGCCCACCCATAGAACGACAATGCCGGGGATGAACAGGCAGAGAGCAAGGTCGTGCCGACGGTGGGCTTTTTGCAGTTCTGCACGGAAAGCTGCCATCTTACGCCACCTCCCCGCTGGTCTGGGTCAGGCTGAGGAAGATGTCCTCAAGGCTCTTTGTCTGCGCAGTCAGACCCACCACACCCACGCCGCTTTCGGCAAGGGTGCAGACCAGTGCCGCCAGCGCTTCGTCCGGCAGCGGGGGCAGCTGCAGGGTGTCCGGCTGGTCTGCCGGTGCAGCGGCTTTTACTCCCTGCTGCTGCAGGACGGCTGCGGCTTTGGGCGCGTCCAGCACCCGCAGCAGAATGCCGCCCCGGCTGTGCTTTTGCAGTTGCTGCAGAGAACCCTCGAACAGCAGTTTGCCGTGGTTCAGGATGCCCACCTGATCCACCATCTGCTCGATCTCGCCCAGCAGGTGGCTGGAGATCAGCACGGTGGCTCCGGTGGTCTGGGGCATGGAAGCAATCAGACTGCGCATTTCCTGAATGCCCGCCGGGTCCAGACCATTCGTAGGTTCGTCCAAGATCAGCAGTTTGGGGCTGCCCAGCAGCGCCATGGCAATGCCCAGCCGCTGCTTCATGCCAAGGGAATACTGCCCCACCTTCCGGTCAGCGTCTTTGGTCAGGTGTACGATCTCCAGCACCCGGGGGATGTCCTTCCGGTCCACGTCTTTCAAGTCAGCCACGATGGAAAGGTTTTCCCGGGCGGTCAGGTGCAGGTAACCGGAGGGGGCTTCGATCAGGCTGCCGGTCTGCCGCAGCAGGGCAATGCGGCTCGATTCGTTCAGGGTATGCCCCAGCAGCTCCACGCTGCCGCCGGTGGGGTGTACAAGCCCCAGCAGCATCTTCATGGTGGTGGATTTGCCTGCACCGTTGGGGCCTAAAAAGCCGTAAACACAGCCCTCCGGGACAGTCAGATTCAAATGATCCACCACCGGACGGCCATGGTAGCTTTTGCAAAGGGCATGGGTCTCGATCACAGGTTTCATAAATGGTCTCCTTTCGCATTCATGGATTTCGGAACGATGCCAGAATACACCCGCTGCCTTAAACTGACCGGAAGCGCAGCTTAATTTCCCCTTAAATTTGCAGGCGTTTTCCGCTGCGGCGCAAAAGTGTGGTATAGTAAAGGCGGGAAAGGAGAACTGCCATTATGGATACCATTTATGATGCAAAGCTCCTGCTTGTGGATGACAACGCCGAACTGCTGGCACTGCTGTGTGAGCAGCTGCGGGGCGCAGGATATGGCCATATCAGAACCGCCCAAAGCTGCGCCGCTGCCCGCGCCTACTTTGCGGCAGAGCAGCCGGAGCTGATGATCCTGGATATCAACCTGCCGGATGGGGATGGATTTTCGCTGTTCCGGGCGCTGCGGACAAAAGCGGATGTCCCGGCGCTGTTCCTCTCCGCACGGGATGCGGATGCCGACCGTCTGTTTGGGCTGGGTCTTGGCGCAGATGACTACCTGACCAAGCCCTTTCTGATGCAGGAGCTGCTGCTGCGGGTGCAGCATATTTTGCAGCGGGCGTACCGGGCAGAGCTGTCCCGTACAAAACCGGCACCTTTGCAGCTGGGGGAGCGGTGCGTAGACCTGAATGATGCCATTGTTACCCTGCCGGAGGGCAAAACACTGGCGCTGACTGCTACCGAGCTGGCGCTGCTGCGGAAATTGGCAGAGAACCGGGGACACATCGTTACCTACGATGCCCTTTGTGCGGCGGTCTGGGGCGCAGATTACTATGGCTACGAGAACAGTCTGGGTGTACATATCCGGCATCTGCGGGAGAAGCTGGAAGCCGAACCCGGTGCGCCGCAGTTTCTGCGGACGGTGCGGGGCATTGGCTATAAGCTGACAAAGGGGGAAGAAGCATGAAAACCTTTGTGCGCCTGATCCGGCGGTATGTGCTGGCGGCGGTGGGCATCGTTCTGCTGCTGTTGTTTTCCGGTGTTGCGGTGCTGGGCTGGCTGGGTTGGCAGGAGGGCTGCCGCCTGCCGCAGCGGGAGTATTCCTCCAGCGAGATCGCGGATTCCATGGTGGAGACCGCCGAAGGGCTTGCCTTTGGGGCAGAACGCACCCCGCAGGAGTGGATGAACGGCTACGAGTGGGCGATGGTGCTGGACGATGTGGGAAACATCCGTTGGAGCTACGGCCTGCCGCAGGAGCTGAACCATGCCTACACTCCCGGCGATATCGCCAAATTTGCCCGCTGGTATCTGGCGGATTACCCGGTGTTCTGCTGGACAGAACCCTACGGACTGTTCGTCATCGGGCTGCCAAAGGGGAGCCTGTGGAAGTACAGCATTTACAGCTCACCGGACTTTGCCCTGAGCATGGTGCGGGTGCTCCCGGCGGCAGCGCTGGGAATGCTGCTGCTGGGGCTGGTGCTCTGCTTCTGGCTGAGCTGGCGGGGGGCAAAGCGGCTGGAGACCGTGGCAAACGGTCTGGATGCTCTGGCGCAGGGGCAGACCGTCCGGCTGCCTACCGACGGTTTTGCCGGGGAACTGGCAGAAAAGCTGAACCGGACCGGGGCGCAGCTGCAAGCCAAAAATGAGATGCTTTCCCGGCGGGACAACGCCCGCACCCAGTGGATCGCAGGGGTCAGCCATGACGTGCGCACCCCGCTGGCGCTGATCTTAGGCTGGGCGGAGCAGCTGGAACAGGACGCACTTTTGCCGGACAGCTCCCGGCAGAAAGCGGCCGGAATCCGCACCCAGTGCGAAAAGCTGCGCACCCTCATTGATGACCTGAACCTGACCAGTAAGCTGGAATACGGTGCCCAACCCCTGCGCCGGAAAGACCTTCGGGCAGGGCCGCTGTTCCGGCAGCTGGTGGCGCAGTTCTGCGAAAGCCCGCTGGCAGAGCACTGCGGGATCACACTGGAACAGGAAGAACCGGCAGAGCAGACGGTGCTTTCGGTGGATGAGGCGCTGCTGGCACGGCTGCTGGAAAACCTGCTGAACAACAGCGTCCGGCATAATCCAAAGCCGGTGAACATTACCGTGCACACCCGGCGGGCAGGGGAGCGCTTCTGCCTGACCGTGGCAGATGACGGCATCGGCTATCCGGCTGCCGTTCTGGCGGCGCTGAACGCTGCGGAGCCTGCCGAAAACGCACCCCATATCCTTGGCCTGTATGTAGTGCAGCAGATCGCCGCCGCCCATGGCGGCAGGGCAGTGTTCGGACAGAGCACCCCCCACGGTGCCAAAGCGGTGGTGTACCTGCCGCTGGGCTGAAAAGTGATCGGAATCCTTGCTTTTCCCGGCCGGATTTCTTATACTTTGAACAAAGAAGTCTTTTTTGGTGCAAAACACAGGAGGAATCATGGCTGAAATTTCAAGTCTGCTGACATTGCAGGGCCAGCTTGCGCTGCTGACCCTCATTGGCTTTTTTCTGGCCCGCAAGGGCATCATCAATGCGCAGGGACGCAAGTGCCTGACCGATCTGCTCATCAATGTCATCCTGCCCGCGAACATCATCCAGTCGTTTCTGGTGGAGTTCAGCTGGGATGTGCTGAAGAGCAGTGCGTCGATCCTTGTGATCTCGCTGGCGCTGCAGATCGGCTGTGTGGTGCTGTGTGCCCTGGGCTACAACTGGCTGCCCTTTGCAAAGCGGAGCGTTTACCAGTATGGCACGGTCTGCTCCAACGGTGCGTTTCTGGGCAGCGCGCTGGTGGACGGCATCTGGGGCAGCAGCGGCCTGCTGCTCAGCTCCATCTACCTCATCCCCCAGCGTGTGGCAATGTGGTCGGTGGGCGTGAGCTACTTTCTGCAGGATGAAAAGCCTGCTTCCAAAGAGGAGATGCGGGCAGACCGCAGGGCCGTGCTGCGGAAAACATTTACCCACCCCTGCATCCTGGCGGTCGTGGTGGGCATGGTGCTGATGGCCTCTCAGCTGCCGCTGCCCGGCTTTTTGGGCCGCACCGTCAAGAGCCTGAGCAATTGCAACATGGGTGTTTCCATGATCCTGATCGGTGCCATCATCGGCAGCAGCCGGATGGGCAAACTCTGGGATAAGGACTGCTTCCTCTACTGCCTCATCCGGCTGGGGCTCATCCCGGCGGCGGTGCTGCTGGGATGCAGGCTCTGCGGCGCGGAGAGCCTTGTGACCGGTGTTTCCGTGGTATTGGCCGCCATGCCCATGGGCGGCGTGACCGCCGTTCTGGCGGAAAAGTACGGCGGGGATTCCGCCTTTGCCAGCAAGTGCGTGGCGGTCTCTACGGTGCTCTCCCTCATCACCACACCGCTGTGGTGCATGGTCGTGTAAGGGTGAATGCGAAAAATACCTTGTCAATGGCAATCATGGCCGAAGAATCACGATTCTTTTTGTCCAATCGGCGAATAGCCTTTGCCGCCGGATGGTGATACAATAGGCAAGGTGTTGCGCGGCGGTGCCGCAGAATGCCATAACATGACAAAAATAAGGAGAGCGCGTGGAAAATGGAACCATTTTATCTGATGCCCGGGCAGGAACGCTGTGAACAGTTTAAGGATGCGAACGGTGTGCCCAAAGTCCGCTACTCCTATTGTTCGCTGAACGGGGCGCTGTTCCGCTGTGTGAGCCGCAGCGTGGAAGAAGCCGAGCGCCTGTGCGAGGACTGGCTGGTGGGTCAGGACCGCTGCTACATCAACTGAAAAATGCACCCTCTGCTCCTTTGCGGAATAAGCTGTAAGAGAATCAGCTTATCGGCAAAGGAGTTTTTTTATATGATGAATGGCATCCTGCGTATCCAGACCTATCGGCCCCGGCAGTCGGCTCCGGTGGAGGGAGTGACTGTTGTGATCACCGGCAGCGGCTTCACGGCTCACCGCATCACCGATGCCGAGGGCAATGCCGAGGATGTGGCCATCTGTGCCCCGGCCTGTGCCCTCTCGCTGGACGAGAACAACACCACGACCCTGCCCTATGCCGTGTGCAGCCTGACAGCCAGAAAGCCGGGCTACCGCACCGTCCGCATCCAGGGCATCCAGATCTTTGCCGGGCAGGTCACGCTGGCCCGGCCTGAGATGATCCCGGACACCGAGGAGGGAAAAGACATTGTCGACCCGCCTGTGATCATCCCCACCCACGCTCTGTTTGCGGGGAACGGCGGCAGCGGCCCGGCTCCCACCGATCCATGCACCGGCAGCCGGGTGCTGGACCGTGTCATCGTACCCAAAAATATTACGGTCCATCTGGGCAGGCCCGCCGCCTCGGCCCGGAACGTGACGGTGTCCTTCCGGGATTATATCGCCAATGTGGCTTCCAGCGAGGTCTACCCCACTTGGCCCATTGAAGCGTTGAAAGCGAACATCCACTGCCAGATCTCGCTGGCGCTCAACCGTATTTACACCGAGTGGTATCCCAGCAAGGGCTACACCTTCAATATCACCAACTCCACCAGCTACGACCAGTATTACGTCCATGGCCGCACTGTGTTCGATGTGATGGTAAAGCTGACGGATGATATCTTCAACACCTACATCCGCAAGACCGGCACCGTGAATCCCTACTACTCCGAATACTGTGACGGAAAGTCCGTCACCTGCCCGGGGCTCAAGCAGTGGGGCACGGTCACGCTGGCAAATCAGGGCCGCAATGCCCTGAGCATCCTCAAATACTATTACGGCAGCGATATCGAGATCGTCCGCACCAGCAACATCCAGTCCATCCCCAGAAGCTATCCGGGTTCCCCCCTCCGGCAGGGAGACCGGGGCACGGCGGTGTTCACCCTGCAGCGGCAGCTGAACCGCATCACCAAGGATTACCCCTTCCTTGGCCTGCTGACCGTGGACGGAGTTTTTGGCAGCAGGATGACCGAGACCGTGAAGAGATTCCAGAAGCAGTTCAACCTGACCGCTGATGGCGTGGTGGGGCGGCAGACCTGGTATAAGATCAGCTATATCTATGTTTCGGTGAAAGACCTTGCAGAGCTGACCAGCGAGGGAGAAACAGCCACCGGTACCCTCTCGGACGGCACCTGGGGCGGCACCATCCTGCGCGTCGGCTCTTCCGGCAGCGCTGTGGAGCAGCTGCAGTTCTGGTTGAACACTCTGGCCCAGTACGAGAGCAGCATCCCCTCCGTGACAGTGGATGGCGTGTACGGCAGCGGAACCGCCGGTGCGGTCCGGGCCTTCCAGCGAAGATACGGCCTGTCTGTGGACGGTGTGGTGGGCCGCGCCACCTGGACAGAACTCTACGATCAGTTCCGCAGCATCCAGTCCGACAATGGCAGGCCCAACGCTTACCCGGGTACAGCCCTGCGGCAGGGCAGCAGCGGGCAGAACGTCCGGCTGGTGCAGTTCTGGCTCAAGATCGCCCGTACGGTGTATCCCAGCCTGAACACCCTGACCGTGGACGGAAAATTCGGCGCAGGCACGGCGGCGGCAGTGCGGAGATTCCAAAGCTACTTCGGCCTGACCAGTGACGGTGTGGTGGGCCGCACGACCTGGAACAAGCTGTATGAGGTCTACAACGATATCGCCAACCGGCTGCTCACAGCCAGCCTGCGCCCCGGCGAGTATCCGGGCGTTCTGCGCCGGGGCAGCACCGGAACGGCAGTGCGGGAGCTGCAGTTCTACCTCTACCTGATGAGCGCCTACGAGAGCAGCATCCCCGTTGTTTCCATCGACGGCAGCTTCGGTGCGGCGACCGAGAACGCCGTGCGGGCCTACCAGCGCTTTGCGAAGCTGACGGTGGACGGTGTAGTAGGGCGCACGACCTGGAATTCTCTCTACGGCAAAGCCAGCATCCTGCGGGTGTCCGGCCCGGTGGTTACGCTGAAGCGCCTGCCTTACCCGGGCACACCGCTGGCAGTGGGGGCCACAGGGGACGCGGTGCTCTACTACAACCTCCTTTTGCAGCGCATTGCCTACTATTTCGACAGCGTGGAAAGCCCGCCCATGTCTGACCGGTATACCGACGAGACGGCAGCCTCTACCCGCAGTGCACAGGCCCTGCTGGATCTGCCTGAGACCGGAGTCGCGGATGCAGAGACCTGGACGGCGGTGGAGGCCCTGAGCCTGCAGCTGGCCGCCGTTTCCCCCAACCCTGACCGGGATGCAGGGCAGGCCGATGCTTACCCGGGCCGTGCCATGAAAGAGGGGAGCGTTGGCCCGGATGTGGGGCAGATCGAACAGTGGCTCAATGGACGCTATATGCGGATCTGCGGCGAGGACTATGTGACCGAGAACTTCCGCTTCGGCCCGAAGGAAACAGAAGGTGTCCGGGCAGCACAGGAGCGGGCGGACCTGCTGGTGACGGGCACGGTGAACGAGGAGACCTGGGCTGCGCTCCGTGCCCAGAGCTGCGAATGCGAGGAGGGATGACGGATGGCACGGCTGCTGATCTACGATGCCTATGAGAACAAGGTGTACACCTACAACAGCCTGAACGAAAACGACCCGATGCCTTACAGCACCGAGCGCACCCTGACATTGCGGGAGTTCCGGGGAAAATCGGGGAGCCCGGTGCTCTGGACGACCATCGCCGCCATGGAGGCATGGAACCTGACCCGCCGCAAGTACGGCAAGGGCATCCCGGTGGGGTATGCCTTCCGGCGCATCTGGGAAGGCGGCCACGGCACCCGCAGCCAGCATTACGCCGGCGTGGCCTTTGATGTGGGCCAGAGCCTGACCCAGAGCCGGTGCACGGCCATCTATAAGGCCGCCCGGTCCACCGGAGCATGGGGCTATGTGGAGCCCCTGAGCCAGACCCCCACCTGGGTGCACTTTGACCGCCGCTACGGCACCCCGGCCTGCAGCGGCACCACAGCGGGCTACCCCACCCTGCGGCGTGGGAGCCGGGGCTGCTATGTGATGATCCTGCAGGACGCCCTTTCCACACTGGGGTACCAGACCGGCAGCCGCATCGACGGCCTGTTCGGCACCCGCACCGAGGAAGCCCTGAGAGGCTACCAGCGCCGCACCAGCCTGACGGTGGACGGCGTGTGTGGCTGCAACAGCTGGAAAAAGATCACGACAGCAGTGCTCGGCATCGGCAGAACAAAAACGACGATCGACTAAAAACAACCCTCTCCGTCATTGTGAAGCAATGACGGAGAGGGTTGTTTCTTGTTATCTTCTATGGATCTTTCGGTTCGGTCTGCGCCCGTTCCACAGGTTGATGAACACCCACAGGCCGTAGACCGCCAGAGTGAGCAGGGAGAGGACGATGACCACCTTGAGATACAGGCTGTGGAAGAAGGCCTGTACCTTGGAGACCGTGAAAAGCAATGCGTTCTGGTGGACATCCTGCCCGGCAATGAGGTTCACCACGCCGATGGTCTCGCCTGCCAGCTTGAGCTCCACAGTGCCCACCACGTCGCCCTGCTGGATGGGGGCCGTGGCGTAATCGGGCAGGTGGAAATATTTCTGCGTCACCGAGCCATCCCCCGTGGAGGGTAGCAGGGTCATCATGCTGTCGGCGGGGTAGAGCTGCAGGGTGTCGGTATCGGAGGAGTATTTGACCGGGATCTCCGCCAGCGCCTGGTCGGTGTCCAGCGCGGCCTGGATGGAAAAGCTCTCGAACACCCAGTCGATGAGCCTGGTGGTCTCGTACAGCGCCGGGCGGCGGTTGGAATAGCCGTAATCATCGCAGGTGTCGGGGCTTTGCATGATGCAGAAGATGTAGGTGGCCCCGTCTTTGTTGGCCCACGAGACATAGCTCTGATCGCCGCTGTCGTTCTTGTAGGCCATCACGTCGCACATACCGCCCTGCATGGCGCTGCGGTAGAACCTGCCGCCGCTGGTCTTGTTCAGAGCTACATTCTGGCTCAGCAGCACAAAGCTCTTGGCGTGCTTTTCCTTGGCCGGCATCGTGAAGGTGGGGGCGGCGGAGATCTCCTTGAAGGCATCAAAGCTCATCAGGTAGCGCAGGATCAGGTACATGTCCACGGCAGTGGTGGTGTTGCCGCTGTCCAGCCCGCAGGCATCAGTCCAGGTGCTGTTGGTGGTGCCAATGCGCTGGGAAAGGGCGTTCATCTGGCTCACCCAGCCCGCCAGATCGCCGCCCGAGAGCTCGTAGGCCAGACCCATGGCGGCCTCATTGGCGTTGCGCGTCACCATGGCGTAAAGGGCTTCCCGGTAGGTAAAGGTCTCGCCCGAGCGCATGTCGGCGTTGTCGGTGTTGTGGACATAGTCCGAGATGGCAAAGGGCATCGTGAATGTGTTGTCCAGCTGGTCGGCATAGTTGGTCAGCACCAGCGCAATGGTCATATATTTCGTCAGGCCCCCGGCGGACACCTGCTTCTCGCTGTCTTTTTCATAGACGATGATGTTGGTGTCGGTGTTCACGATATAGGCGCTCTGGGCTTTGACATCGTAGACCGTGCTGGGGTCGAACATGGCTCCGGCCGTCACGGCAAGGCAGCTGAACAGGACGGCAAGGGATAAAAGCAGTGCAAAAATACGTTTCATGTGGACAATTCCTTCAAAAAGCGATAATATATAAAATACGGGCGCTGCGCCCGGAAATGACAAAGAATGGCGAACAAAGATTCGCTCCTTTAATAATAACAGGTTTGCCGCGCAGAGACAAGGGTTTTGCCACGGTTTCACAAAGCGGCAGGAGGGGACTATGGTATATCTGACAGGCGACACCCACGGTGAGCTTGACCGCTTCAAGCACGGCAGGCTCCGCTGGCTGGGCAAACGGGACATTGTGGTGGTGCTGGGCGATTTCGGCTTTGTGTGGGATGGCAGCAAGGAGGAGCAGAAGAAGCTCGACTGGCTGCGCAAGCGCCCCTACACCCTGCTTTTCCTTGATGGTGCCCACGAGAATTACGACCTGCTGGCCCAGTACCCCGTTGAGGAGCGGTTTGGCGGCAGGGTCCAGGCTTTGGGCGGCAATGTGTACCATGTCTGCCGTGGCAGCGTGCTGGAGCTGGAGGGAAAGAAATACCTCTGCTTCGGCGGCACCGAGAGCCCCGACAAGGAAGAGCGGGAGGCCGGATACAACTGGTGGCCGCAGGAGATGCCCAGCGATGAGGAATACGCCGCCTGTGAGGCCAATCTCGAAGCAAACGGCTGGCAGGTAGATTATGTGCTGACCCACGATGCCCCAAGCAGATTCCTTGATTTTACTTCCCTCGCGGTGGGTGAATCCAACCGTCTGCACCTGTTTCTTGATAAGATCCTGCTGAAGCTGACCTACGAAAAGTGGTTCTTTGGCTGCTACCACAAGGATGTGGCCCTTTCCACCAAGAGCCGGTGCGTCTTTTGTGATGTCATCCCCATGGGCGAGCGCCACGCGAAGCGGTAAAAAGAGAAGGTGCCCATGACTTTCAGGCCGGTGGTGTACATCATAAAAAGACGAAGAAGATCGTGAACACTCTATTGGGTTCACCAATAAACAGCAGGAAGCCCCCTTGACAGTGTAATCGTCAGGGGGCTTTCTGCCTGCCAGGGGTTAGTTCTTGAGTGTCTGCGCCTTGCGCCAGATCTGGATCACTTCCCAGTAACTTACAGAAGCATCTGCAGTTTTATTGGAAGGAAGCAGCTGGTTCTCAGAAGCCCAGGTGAGAGCCTTCTGTGCATTGGTGGCATCGTTGTCCAACGCAGCAGCGGGAACAGGCTTGCCGGCATCATCCCACACCAGTTCGGCAAGTTCGGTGGCATTGGCGGGGATCGCTGCGCCATCGGGGAGAATACGCTTCAGATAAAGCTCCGTGCCGATTCGGCAGCCCTGCCATGTCAGTACGGCGGCAGCACCAATGACCATAACGGTGCCCAGAATGCCAGAACCACCATCTTCGATGGAAGCATCTTTTGTCATGGCTTCAATCGTTACACCCTTTTCACCTGCGGGCATTTGAAAGTGCAATGGATTTTGTTTGACATCGATCGAATCGTCCAAACCGCTGACCAACCATTGATCGAACGCAATGGCGTCGCTCTGGCTGATGTAGGTGACAGTTACACTGGCGTTTTCAGGCACCTTTGCAACCAGATCACCAATCTCGTTTCTCTCAGCATGGATCTCTTCGCCATCATGCTCAATGAGAACGGCAGCATTCTTAATGGTCAGGGGATAAAGCTCTGCAGTGGGAACAATGGAAGCAGTTTTTTGGTGAATTTCAAACGTGCCTCCGTCCACGATGGCAGAGATCAGATTGGGACTATTGGAATGGATCTTTACCTTTACGGTATACCTGCCTGCTTTTGTGGGGGCAACGACTTCTTCTCCCATATCGTTGAGATAGACAAGCTCAAGTTTGATCTCGTCAGATTGCAAAAGAGCATTCAGCCTGCTGTCCGCCCGGACAGTCACTGTGGCCGTATGATCATTGCCTTCCTCTTCCACAGCGTCCTCTGGCAGGGTGACAGTGAGTTCGCGCTGGAAAGTATCATTGGTGATGGTAACGGGGTGGATCGTGATCTTTTCCGGAATGTCGATTCGGACGGTATCACCCTGAATGATTCGCAGGGTGTATGTTCCGGCATCTTTTGGAAACTCATTGAATTCTTCTTCGTTTGAGGTGCCTGCGTTCCTGACATATCTTACAATGTAATCTGTGATGCGTGTATCCTTGGGCTCGATCCTGATATCGATATTGTCCCCATAGGAATAGTCCGCTAGACCGCTGATGGTGAAATCACCGGTGTCATAATTTGTGTGTTCAACAGTGGCCAGAGTTACGGCTGTATCATCCTGACCTGCAACAAAAGTATAGGTGGTGTTGTCTGCACTCACAGTGCCGCTGCCCCCTGCCCAGGTATAACGATCTCTGTATTGGGGATCGCTGACGGTCAATTCCACTGTTTTACCAATCGTGACAATGAATTTGCCATCGTTGATGGGAACGCTGCTGCCATCAACCTTGGCAGTAACGGTACGGATGTCGCTGGTTACCGTAACATCAATAGAACCAGGTGCTACAGGGACATTTTGTAGGCCAGAATTCGTGGAAATAGCGTTCCATTGAGAACGAGAGCCTGAATACTCCACAGTTTTCAAATTTTCACAAGAGGAAAATGCCGACGCGGGAATTTTGGTTACACTGCTGGGAATCGCGATCCGTTCGAGCTGCTCGCAGCCAGCAAAAGCATCATCGAGGATCTGTGTGATACCCTCCGGGATATCGACGCTCTTTAAACTTATACAACCTGCAAAAACTGATTCCGAAAGTTCTGTGATCCTGCATGAGAGTTCAATGTCTTGCAGAGCGGAACAATTCATAAAGGCACCCGTTCCAATAGAAATCACGGAGTCTGGGATTTTAACAGATGCCAGATACAAACAACAATCAAAAGCATGAGTTCCAATTCTTGCCACACCATTGGGTATTTTGAAAGCAGGATCCGCCTTTCGAGAAGGATAACGAACTAAGGTGTAATCACCATTTGCTGATTTTTCGTACAACACATTGTCTATTGCCGGATAGCTTTCGCTGTCTGATGTGATTGCTGAGAGAGCGAAACATTCGGAAAATGCATCGGTTCCGATCTGTGCCACATTGGCAGGAATATGAATTTGAGTCAATGCAGTTCCGGTAAAAGCCCGCTCTTCAATGGCAGTTACGCTGTCTGGAAGAGTAACGGTGTGCAAGCTGTAACAATAACTGAACATGCCGTCTGCAACGGATGTTACACCCTCTGGAATGGTGACAGTATCTAATTCTTCGCAATGATGAAAAGCCTCAGAGCCGATCTCTGTTACAGAATCGAGAATGGAAATATCTGATAATACGCTGCAAAACATAAAGGCCTGGTGGCCAATCTTTTTCACGCAGGATGGTTTATTGTCCTGAATGGTAACGCTTTTCAGTGAGGTGCAATTATAAAAAGCATTGCTGCCAATTTCTGTTACAGTGTCGGGGATTTGGACACTTGTCAGGGTGTATATGTAATTGTTGAACACCCGGTCTCCGATTTTTGATACAGGATAATGCCGGGTGTACGCATCAACCTGCCATTCTTTGACTGAAAAAGACCGCAACAATATTTTGTACGCGATTGAAAAAGACATCGATTTCATTGCGCAATTCATTTGTCCGTAATCGTCAGGATGTACTTGATATTCGTGAAATCCTGGATGCACACCACAGCGACATTAAGATTATCGCTAAGATTGAGAACCAGGAAGGTGTGGATAACATCGATGAAATTCTGGAAGTAGCCGACGGCGTAATGGTAGCTCGTGGTGACCTGGGTATCGAAGTGCCGCAGGAACGTATTCCGGGTATCCAGCGTATCTTGATTAAGAAATGTATCCTGGCTAAGAAACCGGTAATCGTGGCTACTCAGATGTTACACACCATGATTAACAATCCGCGTCCGACTCGTGCAGAGGTTACTGACATTGCAAATGCCATCTACTATCGTACCGATGCATTGATGCTGAGTGGAGAAACTGCGTATGGTAAATATCCGGTAGAAGCTGTGAAGACTATGGCGAAGATTGCAGCTCAGGCTGAAAAAGACAAGATGGAAGAAAACGATATTCCAATTCCTTTGACTCCGGCAAATACCGATGTAACCAGCTTCCTGGCAAAACAGGCAGTACGCGCTACTAACCTGATGCCTATCCGTGCCATCATTACCGATAGCTTCAGCGGTTTGACTGCCCGCAACCTGGCTGCTTTCCGTGGAAAATATCCGGTATTGGCTATCTGTTATAAGGAAAAGACCATGCGTCACCTGGCATTGTCATACGGTGTAGAAGCTATCTATATGCCGGAAAAAGCCAACGGACAGGAATATTATTTCGCTGCATTGCGTAAGCTGATGGACGACGGTGTGCTGTCAGAAAACGAAATGGTGGCTTATCTGAGCGGTGGTAAACAAGGTACTCATACTTCATTCCTCGAATCAACAGGTGGGTGATGTGTTGAAGAGCGGAGAT
>ENA-OQHF01000921-OQHF01000921.1-human-gut-metagenome-genome-assembly--contig:-NODE-921-length-16757-cov-2.381780_pt1 | contig 16757 bp, 17 predicted proteins | sample MGYA00242559_ERZ504709 | MGnify/ENA primary metagenome ERZ504709 (study PRJEB26092, sample SAMD00036203) | human gut metagenome | host: Homo sapiens | study: EMG produced TPA metagenomics assembly of... | reverse complement strand
TAATCCCCCGTTCACCCTTGCGTCCAGGTGCGTAATCATATAATGGAAGATTTTTCCGGTAGCCTGTGGCTTTCCCAGTTTACCAAATCCTCCGATACCCAGACACTCAAATTCATGGATGCAAAAATATAATACTTTCCTTTAAAGCAAATCATTGACGGGTCTGCCGCTTCTCTGTCTACCTGTATGCCAGTGCTCCGCGGGTCCGCATTAAACTGATATCTGTAAGGAACATTAATCGGATTACAGTAATACTTCATCTCCTCTGCCTCCCTTTTTCTTTTGTTAACTTCTTTATCTGCTCCTATTGTATCTGTTTCTATGCTTTCATGTGTTTACATATTCGTGGAAATGTAATAAAATTCGCGTTATATAAATACATTGTAATAATTTTCTAACATTTTACTGATTTTATGAACGTATGATTTCATAAAATATTCTATTATTAAGGTAACGAAAGATCGGCTTTGTGCAATTTGACAATCAAAAATTGAAATAGCACCATTTTGACACCCGAAACCGAAAAATACTTTACTTTAAAAAGGAGACAAATTTTATGAAATTACCAGAGAACTTTTTGATTGGCGCAGCCACCGCTGCCCACCAGGTAGAAGGCAATAATATTCACAGTGATTTATGGGCAATGGAGCATATGAAGCACACCAGTTTCATTGAACCGTCCCTTGATGCGGTCGACCACTACAACCGCTATGAGAAAGATATTAAGCTGATGGCAGACGCCGGTTTAAACGCGTACCGCTTTTCGATTGAATGGGCGCGCATCGAGCCGGAGGAAGGACACTTTGACAGCGAGGCTGTGGACCATTACAAAGCAGTGATTGCCTGCTGTAAAAAATATGGCATAGAACCATTTGTTACACTCCACCACTTTTTCCAGCCCGAAATGGCTGATAAGCAAAGGCGGCTGGGAGGCTTCCACCACCCCGGAGGACTTTGCGCATTATGTCCGTTTCATTATCGGCGAACTCGGAAGTGAGCTTCATTACATCTGCACTATTAATGAAGCCAATATGGGAATCCAGGTAGCTGCGATTGCCGAGCGTTACAAACGCCAGATGATGGCACAGATGCAGGCTGCACAATCCGGTGGTAACAGTGCCGACGGAAGCGTTCAGGTTGGTATCAACCTCCAGAAAATGATGGAAGGACAGAAAGCTGCCGCCGCTGAAAACCTCGAAGTATTCGGTGTAGAAAAAGTCGAAAACTTCACTTCCATGCGTACCAGAGAGGGCGACCTTCTGATTTTAAAAGCACATGAGCTGGCAAAAAAAGAAATCAAAGCACTTTACCCGGACATCAAAGTCGGACTGACCTTAAGCTTACATGATATCCAGCCGCAGGAAGACGGCATGGAGCGTGCGAAAAAAGAATGGGACGAAGAATTTATGCACTATCTTCCTTATATAAAAGATGACGATTTCTTAGGCGTACAAAACTATACCCGCTCCTTAATCGGTGCAGACGGACAGCTTCCAAACCCGGATGGTGCAGAGCTTACACAGATGAATTATGAATTTTACCCGGAGGCATTAGAGCACGTTCTTAGAAAAGTAGCGAAAGATTTCCATGGGGACTTATATGTGACAGAAAACGGCATTGCAACCGCAGACGATACAAGACGTGTCGCTTTTATCGACACTGCATTAAAAGGAATTGTTTCCTGCATTAACGACGGGCTTCCGGTAAAAAAGCTACTTCCACTGGAGCCTTTTAGATAACTTTGAGTGGCAGAAGGGCTACTCCATGACCTTTGGTTTAATTGCGGTTGACCGCAGCACGCAGACACGCCACCCGAAGGAAAGCTTATCCTTCTTAGGTCATTGGAATCAGTAGATAAAAACAGGAAAGGAAACCAAACATGAATATTAAAGAACGTCTCTCTTTTTTTCAGGAAATAGTACAATGTGAATACCCGCTTCACCTCTGGAGATATGATCCGGATTTTGAGCTGCTTGAGACAAACTGCCCAGCAGAACTAATGCTGCCGGATATTATATCCATGCTTGGTTTTTCTTCTCTTATCCTCTCCCACATTGAGAATGGAAAACGTCTTCCGCTTGTTCTCGATACTGAATTTGGTCTTATATGGATTGCCGGATTTGAATATCAGGGGTTTGAGCTGAAACAGATCCACATCTTGGGACCGGCCTTTACCGGCAGCAACTCCCATCTGATCCTGCGCAAAAATTAGACTCCTACCAGCTTACCGTGAAGCTGCGCTCTAAAATCGTCCGACAGATTGAGAGTGTTCCAATCATTCCATCTTCCACACTGCTCTCCTATGCCGTTATGTTTCACTGTGCGATTACCGGAGAAAAAATATCCGCAGACATGATTTCCTTCTCCTCTCACAGCGAAGCAACGGACACAGACGAACTTACACTCATTGCCGATGAACATCCTGGAATCTGGATGGCAGAACAGACCTTTCTTTCCATGATCCGTGAGGGAAATCCGGACTACCGGAGGGCACTCGGCAAGTCCATGACCTTAAGCTCTGGCATGAAAGTGGAACTTGGAGATACCCTGCGTGCCAATAAAAATAATCTGCTCGTACTTCTCACCCTCTGCAGCCGTGCCGCCATCGAAGGTGGATTAAATCCCTCCACTGCATATACCTTAAATGATTATTACGGAAAGCGGATCGAGGAATGTAAAACGACTGCCGACACCAACAACCTGGGCAATGAACTTTTAGACGATTATGTCAGTAGAGTCCGCACCGCCCATGAGACGGATGAGCACGCAAAACAAATTGCCGATATCTGTGATTATATCACGCTTCATATCCGGGAGCCTTTATCCATCTCGCTTCTCTCGAAGCGGCTTGGGTACACCGAATATTATTTTTCCCACAAATTCAAGGATGTGATGGGAAAAAGCGTCAACAACTATATCCGGCAGAAAAAAACAGAAGAAGCCAAGCTTCTCCTGTCCGGTACACATATGTCGATTTCAGAGATCAGCGATGAGCTGTCATTCAGCAGCCGCAGCTTCTTTTTTTCCAGTTTCCAGAAGGAAACCGGCATGTCACCGACAAAATACCGGCAGCTCTATACAAAATCATAAAAATATTTTTTGCTGTCTTTCACTCACTGATACGATATCTGCGCGGCGTCATCCCATATTTTTTCTGAAAAATCCGATGAAAATAGCTGATATTGTCATAGCCGACCGCCATGGAGATATCCATCACATTCATGGCTGTCGTGCGGAGCAGATATGCTGCCTGACTCAGCCGCTTTGCCTGAACCAGATCTGTATAGGTCTTTCCGGTTCTTTTCCTGATCTCCTTTGAAAGCCAGTAAATATCAAAACGCAGCTCCTCTGCAAGCTCTGTCAGCTCACCGCTTTTATAATGTTCCTCCACATAATTCAACACCTGAATAATAAACTTCTGCTGCTCACTGGCTGCATCCGTCTCCATCATCTTTAACCCATAGTCAAAAAATTCCGGAAGAATGATAAAATTCACTGCCACATCCCCTTCTCCTGCCGGATAAATCTCCTGCACGGCATTCTGGTTTAAAATAAGCAGTTCTCCCTGCTTTAAAATCACATCCTCCCCATTGATCACATGATGCGTGCTGCCGGAACACATGTAGATCATCTCCACATAATTATGGGTATGTTCCGGAAAATGAATAAATCTCGTATGTGTCCGCACCTGAATGAGTTTTCCTGCCTCCAAAAGCTTTGTGGCATCGATCACATTCGAGTTCTCTTCCATATAAATTTCTTTTTCAATGGTCTTTTCACCGGATAAAATACGCTGTTCTTCAGGTGTGATCTGTTGTAACTTTTCCAGAATTTCCCCTGTCATCGTTTCCTCTGCTCCTTAAAATACGTCATCATCTCATGTGTCAGACTTAACTTCTCCTTATCCTCCGGGATATCATGATAATCCACCCACTCTGCCACGGAGAGTTCTTCCTCGTCTAAGCGGATCTCCCCCTCCTCTGCAAGTTCACAGAAATAGCCGAGCAGAAGATTGCTGTCAAAACCCCACGGCTGGCTCTTATAGTAACGGATATTCTTCACGGTAAGTCCGACTTCCTCCATGACTTCTCTTTTGACCGTCTCCTCTGCCGTCTCACCGATCTCGGTAAATCCGGCGATAAGCGCATACCTTTTGTACTCTCGTCCCGCGTATTTTGTCATGAGGATTTTATCGCCGTGCGTGACTCCCACGATGACTGCCGGTGCGATCTTCGGAAACACCATGTTCGCGCAGCACGGACACTGCAGCATCCGCTGCATTTCGCTGTGAACCAGTTTTTTCCCACATCTGCCGCAGAACTGATTGTCACGATACCACACAAATAAATGCCATGCAGTAGCAGCTGCGAGGACACGTTCCTTCGGCTGCATTGGACGGACATCAAACATCTTATAAAAACGAAACTCGCCAATCTTGGTATCCGCTCCTATTTCAGTCAGAAAGTATTCTTCCTCCCCTATAGAAAAAAGATAAATACAAGACGGCACTTCTCTTCCCAGTATATTTTCGTTGTAATCCTTCCACTGCTCATAAGTCAAAAACTGCAATTCTCCATTATATTCCAGATATACCGTTCGCTCTCCAAAACCAAACATCCTGCTGCCTGCATGCGGTACTTTCTTTTTATATGAATTATCCAATTGCATTGGTGCAATATCCTGTATCATTTCCTTAGATTCCTTTCATTTTGAAGCTTTTCCTATTGTAAAACATTTTGATTTTTTGTACAATAAGATTATATTGTTGTAAAAAAAAGAGGCTGCCGGATCATGGCTGCTTCCAAGGGGTTTTTATCATGTATCACAATAAAAAAATCGGGATTTTTATCTCCCACATTATGGGATTTTACCAGAAGAATGTATGTCAGGGTATTATTGACAAAGCTCTGGAATACGGTTACACTGCTGAGATTTTTGCTTCTATGGATGGGGAGAATCTCGGGGACTACAGTCTGGGAGAGGAAAGCATTCTGACATTGCCGAATTTTGATGATTTAAGCGGTGTTATTTTTGCGTCTGAAACTTATCCAAACGAACAGTTAAAGGATCAGATCTATTCCCTGCTGAAAGAAAAATGTCACTGTCCTATCATAGAGATTGCTGTTTATAAGCAGCAGTTTCCTTCGGTTTCCTTAGAAAAATAACCATCCATTTTTTTTGATATTACAGAACATCTCATCACAGAACATCACTACAAAAATATCTGTTATTTTGGATGTGCCGATGAGAGTTTCTTTTCGGATGCCAGAGAAAAGTTTTACCGGGACGCATTAAAAAAACATGGCATTGCACCACACGCACATTCCATCTATACCGGAACCTACACTGCGCAGTCCGCTGCTGAAGCACTCCGCTTCTTTGAAGAAAATGAAACAAAACCGGATGCGGTTGTCTGTTACAATGATAAACTGGCACTTTTATTAATGACTGCTGCCATCTCTGCCGGTTATCATATTCCAGAGGACCTTGCGATCACCGGCTGTGACCACAGTGAAGAAGGACAGAATCTCACACCTTCTCTCACGACCGTCTCTTTCCCTGTCTATGAACTTGGGGAAGCTTCCGTAGAAAAACTGATGAAATTAATCCATGAGGAAAATGTTCCTGCCATCACTGTGGTACATGCACAGATGGTTCTGGAAAATTCCTGTGGATGCAGTCTTACAAAAGAGACTCCTGCTATTTACTTTGAGCAGAAACTGACCAGTCAGATTGCTTCTCTGGAGTCTTCTATTTTAAGTTCCATGAAAATGTCTGCTGAATTCCAAAATATTGCCGACATAGATGAAGCGATGGATCTGTTGGAGAATTACGTTCATTCTATTCCAAACTGTTCCGAATTTTTATCTGTGTCTGTACGCCAACTGGGACAGCGTTTCCCAGCACATACTGGAATTAACGGAAAATGAAATGGATTTTGAGCCAAGTCAGGATGAGATTATTTTAAAATTAAGTCTGCGGGATGGCAAAAGACTGCCGGAATGCAGTTTTTACCAAGCGTTCCCTCCTGCCGGAACATATCTACAGACAGTCAGATTCTGCCTACCTTTATTTTCCGCTGTTCTCAAGAATAAGACTTTTGGCTATATTGCCTTAGCTTACGAGAACAACCGCATTGACTATCACTTCCAGCTCGTGCACTGGTTCATGAATATCAACCAGTTATTAAAACGTTTGAGTGACGCAAAACGTACTTCCATCCTCGTCTCTCACTTGGAGGACATTTACACCAAGGATGCGCTGACCGGACTTTATAACAAACACGGCTATCTGCACCGTGAAACGCTGTTACTTCAGGAAGCTGCAGAAAACCAAAGTACTGTGACCTGTTTTCTGTTTGATTTAAACCGCCTGAAATATATCAATGACCACTATGGTCATAATGAGGGGGATTTTGCGATTCAGGTCATCGGACATGCCCTATCCAGTGTCACCCGTTCCACCGATATCTGCGCAAGATTCAGTAGCGATGAATTTTATCTGCTGACAATGGATTACACAAAAGAAGATGCCGATGAACTCCTCACCCGCGTCTATAAGTACTTAGATAATTATAATAAAATAAGCCACAAGGAATATAAGATCTCTGCCAGCGGCGGCTATGCCCAGTCCACACCGGGTGCATCCCTTTCCAAAGAAGATGTCAAAGCTTTATTTTCCAAGGCAGATGAACATATGTACCAGCAAAAACAGATTTTTCATCAGGATTTGGATAAATAAGCATTGTGACGGTATTCTGTCGGAGATACTCCACAGGTTGCTTTAAAAATTTTCATAAAATGCTTTTCATTGTCATACCCGACTGCCTGACTGATCTCGATAATCTTCATATCGGTTTCGGTCAGGAGTTTTTTTGCCTCTCTCATGCGGATTTCCTTGAGATAATTCACAAAATTGCTTCCGGTATACTGCTTGAATGAGTAGGAAAACAGGGAGTAATTCATGGAAATATAATTGGAGACAACCGCCATATTCAGATCCTTTGCATAATTTTCTTCTATATAATCCACAGCCATTTTGATTTTCTGTACATTCTTGTTCTGGTCATAGCTGCTATTGATCTTCTCATGAAGCTGCAACACAAATTCCATTACCTTGTCCTCGTAGGAATCGATACAATTTTCACTCCAGATTTCTTTGCATTCCAATAAAAGTTCTCCCTCTGTCTCTAAAGCATTCTGATAGGTTTTCTCTACCTCCGTAAAGAAATCTTTCATACAGCTCTCAAAAACAGCCTCATCAATTCTTCCATTTTTCACTTCATAAAAGAACTGATGAAAACTCTTTTCCAGATCGTCTGTATGATCTGTTCCGATCAACTGGACGCGTTGGATTCTGGCTGCCTCCTCTGTCAACTTAGCGGCCTCCGTGATAAGACCTTCCGGTATCTTTTCCTGAAATACACCGTACTGCGCTTCCACTTTATTGCGGACAAATGCTTTCTTTCGCATCATGACAGACTCCGCATATGCCTGACGGATGCTCTCTAAGCCACAATGCGCCGCACTGATTCCAATGTAACCATCCTGCAATTCGTTTTTCAATAAGAGGGAAAGGTTCTCTGCCGGAACAATAAAAATATCATTGTCATTCATATTTTTCATGAAAATATAATTATCGTCGGACAGTTCTCCTCTCTTGACCTGATTCTGGCAGCACACATAATAATTTCCGGTATAAAAATGATCTGCATACTGACTTTCGATTGTGCGCTGTTCCTCCCCGGAAATCTCATCGGAAAGCATCAGGTGCCGCATCTGCTGATAACCAATTTTCTGATTGTTCTCCTCTTTCTCTTTCCGGCTCTCAATCTCTGCATTGAGTTTTTTTAAGATTTCGGTGATTTTTTCACGCTCAATCGGTTTTAAAATATACTCCCGCACCCCGTTTCTTAACATTTCCACCGCATAGGCAAAATCATCATAACCACTGATTGCCACGGTAAGTGGAATATGTTCGAGGCTCTGCATTTTCTGTACCAGTTCGATGCCATCCATCTTCGGCATACGGATGTCCGTAAACATCACATCAATCTCCTGCTCTTTCAGAATTTCAAGCGCAGTCTCTCCATTGTTGCACTCCATAATGGTCTCGATTGGCACACCACTTCGCATAATCATTGTTTTGATTCCCTGACGGATCATTTTCTCATCTTCAACGATCAAAACTGTTTTCATTATCTTCCTTACCCTCTTCTAATCCTGTATCTCTCTTCTGTCACAGTCCCCTGTGCCTTTATTTTCACTTATGCTCCGGTCATTTTCCTCTGACTGTCTATGCGTGATTGGAATCCGGACCATAATTTTTGTATAACACCCAATTTGGATGCGATCTCGATTCCATACTGATCTCCAAATGCAATATGGATACGGTCCTGTACATTTTCAGACCAATTCCATTGCCGAGCCTCGTTGGAATCAATTTTCCTGCAATCTTTAACCGAAGCTTCTCCACTTCTTCTTCTGACATACCTTTTCCGGCATCTGTGTATCTCGATCACACAGTCATCTCCGTCTAAAATGCCCTTGATATAGATATTTGTGTCCTCTGCCATCTGTTCGATTCCATGATAAATGGCATTCTCGACGATCGGCTGCAGGGACATCTTCGGAATCTCCTGTTTTAATACCAGTTCCGGCAGGTTAACGACAGATAAATCTCATAATCAAACCGCAGATTGATCAGAGCCATGTAGTTTTTAATGTACTCTAACTCCTGCTCCACAAGCACATTTCCTGATACCCACTTCATACTGTAACGCAGCAGTTTCCCCAATGCGGTCACCGCATCAGAAATGGCGTATTCTTCATCAATCTCTGCCATCATCTTAATCGATTCTAACACATTATAAATAAAATGTGCATTGATCTGATTCTGCAAAGCCCGGATCTCAGAATTTTTTGCTAACATCTCACGGTTTAAATTATCTTCCATCAGCTCCTTGATACGTTCCAACATCTTATTGATCTGCGTTCCGAGTTCGCCCATCTCATCTTTGCCACAGTTTTCGATCACGACATCAAGATCACCCTTCTGTACTTTTCGAATGGACTTTAAGATCTCATAAAACTGCTTTAACAGATGCTGCACAATACGGTTGATAAAGAACGCCAGCAATATGATAAATGCCAGCATGACAGCCTACAAACACATCACGCATAAAATATACATTATGAAACAATTTTTTGTGATATCCTTCACACAGATCAGTGTACCGGAGAGTTCGCGCACCTGCATATAAGAGATTACAAGATTTTTTCCATCCAATTTTTTATAAATGGTCTGTATCTTGTCCTCTGTGGGACGCTGTTTTAAAATATCGTCAAGCAGCGCTGAAGATTCTGTCTGCTCTTTCTGTCCAAAATAGGTTACTCCCTCATCCGAATAAAAGAAACTCCACTCATCCTCAATTCCCTCGTACAGGCTTGGAAACATATTCTCCATCGTCATGGCAGACTCGATCACACCAACTTTTCCATTGGCACTGTCAATAATCGGTGTGACAAGTGAAATAATCTTCCGATTCTGGTTCATCGTATAGGAATTGAAAATATTATCTGTGTAATCAAAATTCCAGCCGACATATTTATCCTGCTTGGACCACTCCTGTTTTTTCATACGGGATGCATTGTATAAAATGGGCATCATCTCCTGCACACTGTCATTCACCGCATAGACACGGACACCATACAGCAATGGGTTATTGTTAACTAACCGTTCCAACGCCGACACTTCGTTATTTTTAAAATCCAGCCAGTCGGCCGTAGAGATTTCTCCCCCAATCGCAGATGCATTCAACATTTGAAGCAGGGAATCATCACTTAAGAAAAACTGTGTGGACATATTGATAGAATCAATCTTTGTCTTGATTCCATCCCCATTCCGCTGCATTGTATATTCCATGTAATCCATGTTCTCCTGCACCGCATTCTGCTCCATAACATAGAACAAAACCCCTGCTAACACCCCGATTGGAATCACCATAAACAGAATGATAATACTGGTAAATTTGATATTTAGCTTTGTATTTCGAAACAGCTCTCTTATTTTTTTCATTCGCTAATTCCCATTTTTTCCTTTGCTGCATTCATTAATACTGTTTTCTGTTTCAAAACTTCCTGATAGCCCATGGCATTCCTTTTTCCCACAAATTCTTCAAATATTTCATCAAACTGTGCTTCATTTGATGCGAGAAGAAGCTTTGGCAGTGTCTCACTCCAGAGTTTGGTACATTTTTCATCCATAGCTGCAATTTCAGGACTTGTCGACAAACTCACATCATACTGTCCATTGTAGACTGTATATTTGCATGCCCACACGAGTAACTGTTCAGTAGCAGGACCTGCCTTCTGCTCCCACTGAAGTTGCATGACATTATTCTGCAGCATCCAATAAGCATCATCTGCGCCGTATAACCTGTCGTAAGTCTCCCGGTCGGAATTTAAAATTTTGCTGACGTCCTCTTTTAATACCGGCTTACCATCCACGATATCGTAAGTAACCCCTTCCACACCGAGATAGATCAACATCTGTCCATGCTCACTCATCATATAGTCCATAAACGCTATGGCGCGTTCCGGATATTTACAATTTTTTGAGATCAGCGTCAATGTCCATCCATTCATATTGTTAGTCGGCAGTGTCGGATCATCCCCATTGGAATTTCTCGGTCCCTCAACCGCCATGTAAATGCTGTCCGGATCATTCTCATACAATGCTTTTTGCTGTGAGATCGTATCACTGTACTGATAGAGCATACAAAAATACCGACCTTTTGCCAGTTTTTCTTCCATCTGTATCCGTGTATCCACAAAGATATCATTGGCAAGCAGCCCTTCCTCCCCCAGTTCACGGAACATTTTTAACCATATAACATACTCTGGGTCTGTATATCTGTCATAATATTTCCCATCCTTTTCCCACGGAACCGCAAGAAAATTCATCAGATATTTGTCAAAGGAAACATTTCCCTGATTATCAAATACATGGGATCCCACCGGGATCAATTTTTCCCCATTCACCTCAGGAAACATCTCTGCCGCTTTCTCCACTGCTGCTTTAAATCCTTCCGGTGTTGTCATATCCGGACTTCCAATTGCCTCATAAATATCTTTACGTACCAGAAACGTCTGATTGGATATGATGTCATCATGCTCTTTCACCTGTTTTGGTGTAACCGTGGAACACGGATATCCATAAATATTGCCATCATCCATTGTATACCAGTTCACCACATCTGCATCTGTGACCTGCCAGAAATAGGCATCATAATCATCTGCAAGTTCATTTAATGCATAGACCATGTTCTCTTCGATCATCTGGTTCACCTGTGGCTCCCAATACCCTAATGTGATCAGATCAGGCAGAGAATCCGATGCGATCAGTGCATTTAATTTTTCTGTTTCATTCCCGATTGGTGTAATAAAATTAATATTTACTCCTGTCTCCTCTGTAATCTTTTGAGAGACTGCATTCTCTCCCCACGGTATTGCAAACCAGGAATAATTGACATACCAGTCTAACGTAACAGGTTCTCCGGCATATTTTTTCCATGCCGGTGTATCCTCATCACCCTGTGAGGTGTCCTCCACCTGAGATGTCTCCACAGCCTGTCCTTCTCTTTCCGCTCCGCAGCCCGTCAAAACATTTGTCATCCCGGCTGTCATGGTCACTGCCATGCCCCATGCGATCATTTTTCTGATTCTGTATGTAACCATAAAACTTCCCCTTTATTTCTGTTTCCAAGTATCTTTATCATACCATTTTCTTTCGTTTCCCGCAAACCCCGACAGAGCAAATTTCCTGTTTTCATGACATTTTCCGAGTTCTTTTTACTTTCTTTTTAAACACACAAAAGCGCTACCCCAATTTTTTGAGTAGCGTTTCTGTTTTTATCTATTTAGAGAAGAATATGGTAAGGAAACTATTTTATGTACTGTCATTATTCTTTTACAGCACCTGCAGAAATACTGCTGATGATGTATTTAGAGAAGAATGCAAATACGAGTAAAATCGGAATAACAGAAATTGCAACGGCGAGATAAATTGCGCCCTGGTTTGCAGTAATATCTGTTGATGCCCTTAAAGTTGCCATCATAACCGGTAATGTAAATTTCTCATTTTTATTTAAGATAATCATAGGTAACAGGTAAGCATTCCATCCACCGATGAATCCCATGATACTCATGGTTGCAATCCCAGGTGACATGATTGGGATTGCGATTCTGTGGAATGTATATAACTCGCTTGCTCCATCAATTCTGGCTGCCTCGATCAGTGAAGGTGGCATAACGGAAAGTACATACTGTCTTAAGAAAAATACGGTTCCCGGTGAAGCAATTGCCGGAATAATCAATGGGATATAAGAGTTTACCAGATGAAGTTTGGTACATAAGTTATAAAAACCGATCAGACCAAGCTGTCCAGGTATCATCATGAAAATTAAAATCGTCATGAATAATACTTTATTTCCCTTGAATTTGTACATTGCCAGTGCATAAGCTGTCATAGCGGAAAAGTATGCACAGAGTAATGTAGATGGAACTGCTACTTTCAAACTGTTCCACATACCTAAAAACAGGTTGAAGTATTTAAATACAGTAGCCCAGTTTTCTTTAAATAAACACTCGGAATCAGAGTAAATGATTTCATAATCTCAGATCCGCTTCGTGTTGCGTTGACAATCATTAATAAAAATGGAAACATACACACTACACTAAGCAGGATTAGTAAGATATATAAAATTGTTTTTTGATTTTATATCCAATGCCGTTCATAGTAATCCTCCTTATTTCGTCTTAGATGAAGCCCGATTTTTTTGCACGGCGTGCTGCTGCTTTCTCTTCATCCTGGTTAAACACTTTTAACTGTATAATGGAAACAGCTAAAATGATAAGGAATAATACATAGGCGATTGCGGATGCATAACCAGTCTGTGTTGTTCCTGTTGTAAATCCAAATTTATAGAGATACATTACCACGGTGTATACGGAGTTATAAGATGCCCCTGCCGGATTTGACATCAGATACGGCAGATCGAACATCTGTAATCCACCAATCAGTGATGTGATTGCTACATAAAGTAACATCGGTCTTAATAATGGTAATGTGATTTTTCCAAATACGGTCCATCTTCCGGCTCCGTCAATTGCTGCTGCCTCGAAATAATCTTTTGAGATTCCCTGCACACCAGCCATTAACATAATGAAGGAGTTACCAAACCACATCCAGGAACTGATCACTGCGATGGTCACACCTGCTGTTGCAGATGATCCAAGCCAGTCGACCGGAGTGTAATTTGCACCAAATAACCGATAGATGCTTGCAATAATCTGGTTGAACGTTCCATAACGCCAATCCAGTAATGTCTGAAATAAGAATGCAACAGATGTTGCTGCAATTAAGTTCGGTAAGTAATAAATAATACGGAAAATTCCAAGTCCTTTGATTTTGTATTTGATATCACTAAATACAATGGTAAGTAAAAATGCAAGTCCGAGCTGTAATACGATATTCACACCCCAGATCCTTACCGTGTTCCAAAGCGCTCTCCAGAAAAATTTGTCTGTGAATACACGCTTGTAGTTGTCAAACCAGACCCCAGGATGTCACACCGACTACCTGCAAATCTTGGCATTTGTCAAAACTGAAATATAAGGTTCTTAATAACCGGATAACACTAAAATACAAATACAATAACAAATGTAAATCGAAGAAGTATCCACGTTATCATATTTTTTCAACCATTTTTATTCTTTCCCATATTCTGCCATTCTCCTTCTTCATAACTATCTCAGAGGATAGCCATTCTTTTCCTGTACTCTTTTGTCTTTTCTTACAGTCTGCACATTCACTGTGCAGACTGTAAGAAAAATGATTTTGGAGATATTTTATCTGTTTACTGTGATTTCAGGATATGTTGCTTCAATTGTATCGTAGAAGTCAGAGATTGCCTCATCCTTTGTCTTCTCACCAGTTTTAACAGAAGAGACTGCATTTCCCCAAGCATCGCCGATACCTTTGTCGTATCTTGTTACTTTAGAAGTATCAATGTACTGTGCCTGATCTAACCAGAACTGGTATAATTTCTCACCACCGTAAATCTGGTTCTCATCATCTTTGTGTTTATCAAGAGCTGATTTCAAAGAAACTGTATCACCCTGTGAGTATTCAATCCACCAGTTAGCTGTATCTTCATTTAATGTACAGAATTTTACGAATTCCCAAGCTGTGTCTTTTCTTTCAGACTGAGAAGAAATACCGATATATGTACCACCGTCAAACTCCTCTGCTGGTCCAGAGCAAACGCCCCAATAATCCAGATGTCTCGCCTACGTTATCTCTCATAGTAAGTACACCCCAGGAAGGAAGACCAAATGCGAATACAGTTGTTGTATCAAGTCCTTTTGTTGCCTCTGCGAACTGATCTGCATCCCAAACGTTAACGGAATCATCTGCATTAGACTGGATATCTGCTGTTAAGATAGGTACCTCGCCAGCCATAGCCTGATACCAAGGTGTTGACCACTGGCTTGCATATGCTGTTAAGTCATTCTGATATAAGTCAACGCAAAGATCCATGTAATCAATTCTGGACTGGTCAACATTTAATGTTCCATCTACTACCCATGCACTATCACCGGAGAATACGTTCATCTCTGCATCAGAAGAGAAGATTCTGTATCCAGCATCTTTTAATGTCTGAGCTGTCTCTAAGATAGTAGGATAATCTTTGAATAATTTTCCAACTTCGTCCGGATCATCTGTTCCGAATACTTCTTTTGCGATATCTCTTCTGTAGTAGATACCTGCTGGTGTGATCTGGTAAGAGATTGCTCTCTGGATACCATCGTCATCCTGTCCAACCTGCCATACATAATCAACGATCTGATCTGCATAATCCTGTGCATTGTATGGTGCCTGGTTTAAATCCTCGAAGAAACCTGCATCAAAGAAATCCTCTAACATCTTTGGCTCACCAACGATGATATCCGGTTCTTTTTCTCCTGCAAGTAATGCTGTCTGAACTTTTGTTGGGTAATCAGCTGGCTCGATAACCACTGTATCAACCTCTACACCAGTCTGTTCCTGGAATCTCTTACCAAAGTCGATCAAGTCGTTTGATAATGTCCATACAACTAACTTTTCATCGCTGGATGCATTTGCTGTGCTTCCCTTTGTCTCTGTTCCTGCTGCTGCATTATCGCTTGTGCTTGCTGTGTCGCCACATGCTGCCATGGATAATGTCATTGCACTTACGAGCAATACTGATACTACTTTTTTCCAATTCATATATAATCCTCCTTGTTTTACGAAGCAAAATCCGAACCCATTGGTGAGGAGAGGATTTTGCCTCCTTATTGTTCTGCAGAAAAGTGAATTTGCTTTCTGCTGTTACACAACACTTTGTTGTTTGTTGATAATTGAATTATAAGTTCAATCCCCTCTTGTAAAAATGCTTTAAATTTTAAAATGGTGTCTTTTTTTTAGGTGTCCTTTCTCCCATCAGCGCGGATTCTTTTTCTGTTTCTTCCCAGAACTTTTTGTTTTCGTAGTCCGTTGTGATAATTTTCATGCGATATTGTACTATGTGTGTCGTTCTTATCGAACATCAATCTCAATGGATGTCACAAGCCCCTCACGGACATCCACTGCTATTTTTTCTCCTGCAACGCCGCTGCCCACATTGGCAACGCTTCCATTCTTGATAGATAAACTTCATGGAAGCAATCTCATAATGTCCCGGAATGTAGTCGGTGACATCTGCAAACTGATACGTTACCTTTGTCTTTCCAAACAGCATGGCAGATACTTTTTCCATTTTCCGGAATCAGATATGCCGGTACCGCAGGCTGTGGCGTGAAATGCAGTTCTCCATTTTTTCATGGATAAAATATGGCTGCCAAACATCATCTGTTTCCACATACTGATAAACTCGATGGTCGATCCACTTAAGCGTGCCACAAACCTTTGCCGTGATATGCTTTGTTTGGATTTTTACTGCTTGCGATAAAGGATGAATTCTCATAAATACTTCTTCCATATACTTCCTTATCCAAAAATGGGATCGCAGCTTTGTGGAAATCCTCAAAAAATGCTTCATACATGCCATTTCGGATGAGTTCCAACAGATACTTATATTCCATATGAAGCCAGATGGACTCATTCTCCAGCCAGCCAGGTGTGAAGGCTCTCGCTCTTCCAAGTTCAAAGGATGCATTCTGCAAAGAAGCATTGACCTTATACATGGAAAGTTTTTCATCATAGAGATCACTGTGTCTCACCTGCTCATATAATTTTGCCTTTTTCTCTTTTCCGGTCTTTAATTTCAGATAACGAACCGGTCCTTCCAGGAAATATGGAACTTCACGAACCATAAATTTTAATGGCTTGTAGCCGTCTTTTACTTTCTCATACTCTAAAACTTCATAAGTAAAATAGGTCGGGCAGATACCATTTCCCAATATGCATGCTTTTTCAATTCCGCAGGTTACTGTTTCCAGAAATCGTTTAAAATTTTTACAACTTTCTCTGTGGAAACAAGATTCTTCACACCGGATATTCCGGAGAATACTTTCTCTCGGTAAGCCTCTTTTGCATCGTTGATCTGATTCCAGAAGGAAAGGATCTCACCCTCTTTCTGAATCTCTTCCTTAGCTGCATAGCTCTGCTTTTTGCAGAAACCGATCGCATCTTTCTCACTTGCATTGATCAGATCAAGCTGCTGTAAGAAATCA
>ENA-OQHF01000920-OQHF01000920.1-human-gut-metagenome-genome-assembly--contig:-NODE-920-length-16763-cov-2.420894_pt1 | contig 16763 bp, 17 predicted proteins | sample MGYA00242559_ERZ504709 | MGnify/ENA primary metagenome ERZ504709 (study PRJEB26092, sample SAMD00036203) | human gut metagenome | host: Homo sapiens | study: EMG produced TPA metagenomics assembly of... | reverse complement strand
TTTCGCTTTCGAGCGAGAGAATCTGAGCGCCGTAAGTCTCCTGTGCGGCCGGATTTTCCCGCAGCATCGCACGCAGTCCTGCAATCCGGGTCTGCATCTCGTCGATCCGGACCTGCAACCGACTGTCCTGATCCCGAAGCGCAACGTATTCCGAATTCGACTGCAGGGCAGGAATACCGGGCCCCGCCGGGTCGGAAGCTCCTCGCACGATAACGACCGAGAAGGTCAAAAATAAACCGATCAATAACTTATGCCACATCATTTCCACCATCTGATTAACAAGAATTGCAACAATCCGAATATCTCCAGACGTCCCAACAACATAAGCGCCGTGAAGATAAATTTCACGATCGCCGGCAAATCACCGTAGTTGGCCATCGAATTAACCCCTCCAAATCCCGGACCTACATTGCCGATAGAAGCCACGCACCCCGAAAAACTGGTCATCAGATCTACGCCGAAAAGCGTACAGAGAATCGTTCCGATGAGAATGAGAAGCAGGTAGGCCACGATGAAAAGCGACACCGTATGCAGCACGCCCGCTTCCTGAATCACACCGTCCATCTTGAGCCGGATGACGGCATTCGGATGCTGCTGCTGCTTCACCCGGATGTAAAGCATCTTCAGAGCCATCAATGCTCGATTGGCCTTCATACCACCCGAGGTGGAACCCGCACAAGCGCAGATCAACGAGCCCAGTATCAGCAAAATAATTGCGAACGGAGTCCACAGGCTGGAATCGGCCGTAGCGAAGCCGGAAGTCGATGTCACGGAAACAAACTGGAACGACGCGAAACGCAGCGATGACCTGAACGTAGGATAAATATCGGCGATATATAAACTCAGGGCGATCAGCAGGCTTCCCAGAATCAACATTCCGAGATAAAACAAAGTGACTTCGCTACGGAAAATATTGTTGCGCTTACCGGTAACGGTCGCATAGATCAAACCGAAATGGATGCCTGAAATACCCATCGCGAAGATGAGTACCATGTCGATCATCGCACTGTCGTAAAAGGCGACACTGGTATTTTTGGTTCCGAACCCGCTGGTCGCACAGGCCGACATCGAATGACATACGGCATCGAACCAGTTCATTCCGGCGAATTTCAGCATGAAAGTGAAAAATATCGTAAGTCCGACATAGACGAACAACAAGATCTGAACCACCATCTGAGCCCTGTAACGATAATTGTCCCGGGCCAGGGTGGACATCTCGACACTCGAAAGCATCATTTTGCTGGTACCCAGTGCAGGCAGGATCACCAGCGCGAACATCACCACGCCCATACCTCCGACCCAGGTCGAGGACATCCGCCAGAACTGCAATCCCCGGGGCAGCGCCTCGACATTTTGCAAAATCGAAGATCCTGTGGTCGTAAAGCCCGAAACAGTTTCGAACCAAGCATTTATCACGCTGAACTCACCGCCCCCAGATCAGGTAGGGAAACATACCGACGACGCAGGCGAGCAACCATGAACCGACCACGATGCAAAACCCCTCCTTATTGGTGATCCGATCCTGCTTTTCCACGAAAATGAGCGGGAAGCCCCCCAACAGCGCCGTCAGCAGAGCCGAGAGCAGCAACGGGTAAAACGCGGAATCCATGTGGTTGACATAGGAGATCCCTGCCGAAACGAACATAAAGAACGCCAACAACAGCATAATCATTCCCACGTATCGCAATATCACATTGACCCGCATGACTCTCTACGCTTTATTTTGTTTCAGCATGGCGACGAGTGCCTCGATTTTTTCCTTGAGTTCCAGGATTTCGTCCTTACACTCGGCTTTCACGGCAAAGGGTATCCTGAAGGTCAGATACTGTCCGAGCCCCTTGTTCATCGCCACGATCGGATTGACACAGTAGAGCATCGTAAAGTAAAAGAGCATCAACACTGTAGCGATCATCACCACCAGCGATATCAGCACGGGAGTAACGGCCCGGTAAGCGTTTTTCTTGAGCTGCTCGGCCCGCGGAGCCAGCGAACTCTGCGTCGAAGTCATATAGTCCCGAACCGCCGTGACGACCTTTTCGTACTGTTTTTCATAATATTCGTTGTACCACACCTCTCCCGACTCGTCCCCTGCCTTCGGGGATTCGGTCGCGAGAAACATCTTGGTCAGCACCAGCAGCTCGGTAGTAGCTCCCGTCAGGGAGTCGAGCGCCGGAGCGGTCCAACGCCCCCCTTCTGGGCCGTAGCCACTGCGTGCTCCAACCGCTGCATTCCCGTGCGGCACAGGCTGTCGTAACTCGCATCCTGCAGGATCGCCAGATGGACGATCGCCACGTTTTGGTCATGCACGGCACCGAGCATCTCCTTGGCGAGTTCCATATTCCGCTGGTTGGCTTTCAAAATCTCCTCGGTGTCGTAGCTCAAGTGACTCAGCTCGAAAAAAGAGATCATCCCCGAGGCGAACAACAACCCGACGATACTCAAGAAAGCAATGGATATTCTTCTTCGAATTCCCGTCATACGCGTTTAACTGTTAAAATCGTCCCAAACCGCCCGTATCGGCAGGGCAGTCCCCCCACCCGAACATATCCGGAGCGATGCAACAAATATAATGCAAGGCAAGGGCAAAAGCAAACTTGTTTGAATCTTACCGAGCTACAAGCCGTATTCCGAAAAACAGTTCAAGGCGTAACCAATGCCGAATCCGGCAGACTACACCGCAACTCGTTCTTACAAAAACGACCGGACGGTACGGCAAGCCCAGCCGCCGCCCGCCCGAAATACAGGCCATTTTCGCAAAATACAATGCGGCCCGGAGGCAAGGCCGCATCCGGCCGGAATGCCGAAACGAAATTCACCCGAACCTTCGCCTGATACAAATATACGAAGAAATCGCTAATTATCCACGATTTCGCCTTCGAGATCGTTCGCATCGTCCATACGCCCCAGCCGCACCCGGCAAATCGTGTTGATCCGACTCCGGTCGTAGGGGGCCTTGACCCGGCGGTAGTTGCCCGTATAGCCGAACATCATCCCGCCCCGCATCGTGCTCTCGAACAACACCTCGTCCGTCGTACCTTCGGCCCGGGCGCAGAATTCGCCGTGCAGTCGGCGGCAAAGCTCTTCCAGCTCCTCCACGCGCCGTGTAGCCACCGAAGGCTGCACTTTGTCCGGAAAATCGACGGCCGGCGTGCCGGGACGCTCCGAGAAGGGGAAAATATGCAAATAGGCCGGTGCAAGGCGCTCCAGGAACTCGTAGGTCGTACGGAAATCGGACTCCGTCTCACCGGGAAAACCGACGATCACGTCGATCCCGATAAAGGCGTCCGGCATCAGGCGCCGCACGGCCTCGATCCGCTCGGCGAATTTTTCGGTCGTATAGCGGCGGCGCATCCGTGCAAGCACGCTGTCCGAACCGCTCTGAAGCGGGATATGAAAGTGATGCTGGAATTTAGGTGACGAAGCGCAAAACGCTATTATCTCATCCGTTAAAAGATTCGGCTCTATCGAAGATATACGGTAGCGTTCGATGCCTTCGACTTCGTTCAGGGCCCGCAGCAGATCGATGAACCGCTCACCCGTCGTGCGTCCGAAATCGCCCGTATTGATCCCCGTGATGACGATCTCCCGCTGTCCCGCAGCGGCGATTTGTTCGGCTTCCTTCACCAGGTCGGCGATCGGCATATTGCGGCTGGCACCCCGCGCATAGTGGATCGTACAGTAGGCGCACTTATAGTCGCAGCCGTCCTGCACTTTCAGGAACGCGCGGGTACGGTCGCCGCTCGAAAAGGCGGCGAAGAAATTGGTCAGCTCCTCCGCGTCGCAACTGGTGAACTGTGCGGGCCCCTTGCCCGCAAGAGCCGCTACACGCCTGAAAAGTTCGCCCTTGTCGTTGTTGCTCAGCACCAGATCGACCCCTTCGATCGAGGCGATTTCCTGCGGTTTGAGCTGGGCGTAGCAACCGGTGACGACAATGATCGCCGCCGGATTGCGCCGATGGATTTTACGGATCAGGTTGCGGCATTTCTTGTCAGCATGTTCGGTCACCGAGCAACTGTTGATGACCGAAATATCCGCCGCTTCCGAAACCCCGACCCGGATGAAGCCGCCCGCTTCGAATTCACGGGCGAGGGTAGAGCTCTCCGAAAGTTGAGCTTGCAGCCCAAGGTGTGAAAATTGACTCTGCGTCGCTGCATATTTCTGCTGTAAATTTGAGCGAAAGTACGAAAAACTATGCGAATCCGACCATTTTATCGGCAAAAATCACACACACGTCCGGATAAAAGAGCAGGGGCGCCCTGCAACGGGCACCCTGCGGCATACGTAAAACAGAGCGGTCTATTCCTCTCTCACGGGTTGCATCACGGCTCCGCCCACAGGCTGTACGGGCCGGTTTTCCCACAGATCGCCGAAAGATCTCATCGACCGGCAACTGCCGCGCGTGTGCATGGCGGACGGCAACTGCGGTTTGTTATCGGTCTTGATCCACTGCAGGGCAAGGTATCCGAGCTGATCCATCATCGTACCGAATTCACCCGGATAAATCGCCGAATCATCGATTTGGACATCGGGTGTGAAGCCATCCGAGTAATCCCGGAAGCCCTTGGCATTTTCAATATAGAACGAAACGGGGAAAAGCAGGAAATCGTAATTGTGAAACGAGCGGACCACACCTTCCATACCTACGTTCTTACCGTTAGTGGGCATCCCGATAAGATTGACCTCAATATCAAGGCCGCGCAGACCGTTGATGACCATTTCGCTCGCCGAAGCAGTCGTTTCGCTCACCAGGACATAGATTTTCTTCAAGCCCAAAGCATGTTGCAAGGCTCTTTCGATCGGTTCGTACACGCTTTCGAACGTCTCCTTGACGCCGATCTTGTAGTCGCCACTCTCTCCGGCCTCCGTGCGGTCCTCGTTGAACGTCATATGAGCATAGAGCTGTCCCTTGTACGCCTCACCTGCGATAAGCGTACCGAGCACAGTACTCGAAAGCACATCGCCACCGTTGTTGTAACGCAGATCGAGGATCAGGTCGGTGACATTCTGTGCACGGAAACGGTCGAAAGCGGCTATCAACTCCTCATCGTAATCGACATCGAAGCCCATATAGAGCAGATAACCGGCCTTCTTGTCCGACTCTTCGATTTCGACCACTTTATCCATATAGATAGCCGGACTGGTGAAGGTCGCACTTCCGAGTTGCACATTCCCTTTCGGGGTAAGCACAGGAGTAGTCCCGTTGTCGGTCCACGTGACACTGTTCACCGTAACATCGACCGCACCGTCGTACACGGCCTGGCCCAAACTCTGATAGTTGCTTTCGGTCACCTCCTCGCCATTGACCGCCGTGATGAAGTCGCCGCGCACGAGACCGGCTTCCGCAGCCGGCGTTCCGGGGATGACGACCATGACCACAATTCCGATATAATCGTCCCCGAGTCGGGTCGCATCCAACAGATAGATACCCGAACCGACATACGCCTCGCCGGGAGTACGCGACAGAGGCGCATCGCTTTCCAAACGCGAATAGTAATACATACGTTTCTGCCCCTGCCAATGACCGTCTTCGCGGTTCACCTCGTCCTGAGCGGCTACACCGTCGAGAATCGAGAAGAAAAAGAAGTCATAACAAAGACTGTAATCGAGCGAAACATTCTCGATGGCACGATTCCAGAGATAACGGCTCTTCATGTACTCGGCAACCCATTCGTTCACGCTGCGGTATTTTCCGTCCCCCTGCTCAATTAATCCTTTGCCCTGCTTCACCACGAACGAAACCGGCGAAGCATATCCCCACACACTGACGGTAATCGTCGCGGAACGAGCTTCGGCCCGGGTATTTTTGGCAACTTTCAGACGCAGCAACGATTCGCCCGCCATACCCGAACCGGTTTGCACTTCGCACCAGTCAGCCGAACTCCGGGCAGTCCAATCGCCTGCGGCGGCAAACGTGTAATTAAGCACCCCGCCTTCGATCTCGACCTGGTTTTCGGCACTCCAGGCTGCATCGGCGATTCCATTGCCCGCAAGAAGCTCTTCATCGTCGCTGCACGACACGCCGGCCGTCAGCACCAGCAGTACGACCAGCATCCATCCGAATAAATTCTTCATAACACAAGTTTTTTAGGATTAACGCATCAATCGTTCAGCCACAGCTCGACGGTTGTCCACTGCAGGTGACGCTCCGAGGTTTACGGTCACGCGCTCGGGCATGGAGAGATGTCGCACGCTCTTCACGGCAGCAGGCTCGGGCCCCTGATCGGCATCGCGCTTCAGCACGATCTCTTCCGACGCTGCGAACACCATGTCGCCCCACCACTGACTCGTACCCGACAACACACCGGGATAGTAGGTAAAGGTACCGTAATCGGTTTTCTTCGACCAACTTCTTGATCGTCACAGTCAGATCATCCGACACCTCGACAGGGAAGCTGCGTACCGCATCCGTATAGCGGTCGCTAGTCGGACGTTTGGCGAAAGCGTGGAAATAGTATTGCTTACCATCGAAATTCAACATCGTGTAATCCAGTTCGTCGTTCACAGGCAGACTCGTCGAAATCGTCTCGTCGCTGTTGAACTCGATGAACCACTTCGGCCCGTAATTCGCATTGGCCTCCTCTTCGGTCGCTGCCCAGCCGTTGGCGAGCAGCTCTTCGGGGCTGGCATAATCCACTCCGCACGGCGCGAAGCCCAGAACGACCAGACGGTTCAGATCGGAATAGGCTTTCTCGGTAGCTTCGTTCACACCCGTAGCGATGGTAACGGAGAAAGTGACCGGATCACCGTTGCTGTCTTTGGTCGTCGCAGTGTATTTGCCGGGCAGCTTCGCACGCAGCTCCCCGCCTTGCTGCGGCGGTAAAAGGGTGGTGAACTCCACTATTTCGGAAACGCCCACACCTTCTGCGTTGGCCGCATAAACGCCGAACTCGTACTCGGTATTGGGCAGCAGCTCTCCACTCTCGATGACAAGTCCCTCTTCGCTCATAGCCGCAGCCACCTCCTGTTCGGTAAGCTGCGTACCGTTGTTGTAAATGACATCGCCGGCCGTAAGATTCTCATTACCGGGGCGGCCGAGCACTTCGTCGATGGAGCCCTTCGGGAAAACACCGGCCGTCATCGCTACCGCATAAGTCGCATTGACCTTGAAAGCGGCCTTGTTCCACGGAGTTTCGACAGTCTGTGTTTCGACGGCCAAAGTCGGTTTGGGGCCTGTAGGCTCTCCCGTCGTGAAGTCGTAAAGCAGAACCTTTTCGCGCAACTCCTTGTCGAAGCCCACGATACCCACCTGATATTCGGTATTGGGTTTGAGTCCCGTCGCATTGACGGTGATAGCTTTCGTACTCTCGTTCGTAAGATCGTCCCAGTGGCCGATGATCATGCGACGCACGGAAGCCTCTCCCTCGAAAGCGGTATAATCGAAATCTGCCCGAGAAGCAACCAAATAGCGGAAACGCTCGATTCCCTCCTCCGGCTCGATGGCAAGAGACGCGAGCTTCACCACGCGGTCGCCACGCGGCGGCTGCCCTCCGTGCGGGAGGTGACAAGCCCCTTCTTCTCCATCTGCCGCAGCAGCGCCGCGGCATCGGAACGGCCTGCGCCAGCGTCTCCAGCTCCTGCTCGCCCCGGCTCAAAAGCGCGTAGAGCGGCTTTTCCTTCTCCGAAAGCGCATCCTCGCCCGCGTAGTCCGCGAGCTTCCAGAACTGGCGGTAGCGGTACCAGACGGCCCGCGGGCAGGATCGTGCGGATGGCGTCATAAAACGTGCAGAAATAGCGCTGGCGCATCCAGAGCGCGAGACGGATCTCCCGCTCGGAGCAGACCGGCTCCGGCTCAAGCACCTCGCGCACGGCTTTGAGCGCCTTCTCGGGCGTTTTCCGCTCGAGGGAGAGGATCATCCCCCTCCGTCAGCCGGTTCCCGCGCCCGAACGGCACGAGCACGCGGCTGCCGACGGCGGCGTCCGTCCCGTCGGGCAGCAGATAGTCATAGGGCTTGTCGATGGCATAGTTGGCCGCCGAGACGGCGACCTTGGCAATCTGCGGCATGGACGCACCCCCTTCTCTCCGCCGGAATCAGTCCTCGTTGTCCTCCTCGATGGTCGTGTCGATGGAGTTGGCGCGGTAATCGCCCTCGGCAACCTCGTTGATGGCGAGGGTGACGGGCTTTTCGGTGAGGTGCTCGCCGGTGGCCTCGGCCTCGGCAGCGATCTGGCGGGCGCGGCGCGCGACCACGTTGACGAGCAGATAACGGTTCTCAACGTACTTGTTGAGCAGGCTCATTGCGGGATAAAGCATCATAATAATTTACTTCCTTCTGCCTTTTCGGCTGATTTTTGAACTTATTCAGACAAAATGGCCATGCGCTCGGCGGGCTTGCAGTGCTCGGCGAGCATGATGGCGTTGATCTCGCGCACGGCGCGTTCCACCGTGTCGTTGATGACGAAATAATCATAGGTATTAGCGGTCTGAAGCTCGACCTTTGCGCGGACGAGGCGTTTTTGCACCTTTTCGGGACTGTCGGTGCCACGGCTCGTCAGGCGTTCTTCAAGCGCCTGCCACGAAGGCGGCGCGATGAAGATGCGCACGACATCAGGCCGCTTATGCACGACCTGCAAGGCACCCTGTACCTCGATATCGAGGACGACGTCCTTCCCCTGCTCCATGGCCTCGTCGACAAACTTTTTCGGCGTGCCGTAGAAGTTGCCGACATACTCGGCATACTCCAAAAAGGCGTCCTCCGAGATCATTTTGCGGAACTCGTCGACGTCGGTAAAGTGATAGTGGACGCCGTTTATCTCGCCGGGACGCGGCGGACGCGTCGTGGCGGAAACGGAGAAATAAAGATCGTCGCGATCCTGAAATAACTCCTTGAGCACCGTGCTCTTGCCCACTCCGGATGGGCCGGAGATGATGAATGTTTTCCCCTTGTACATGATTTTCTATGCTTCCTCCTCCATGGCGAGCGTTTCCACGCCCAGCCTTGCGATCAGCTTGTCAGCGGCGATGGCCGAGAGCACCACATGGTCGCTGTCCATGATGAACACCGACGCGGTCTTGCGGCCGTAGGTCGCGTCGATCAGCATGCCGCGCTCGCGCGACTCCTGAATGAGGCGCTTGATCGGCGCGCTGTCAGGGCTGACGACGGCGATCAGGCGCTCGGCGGACACCATGTTGCCAAATCCGATGTTCAGCAGCTTCATTTGCTTCGCCCCTTACTCGATGTTCTGCACCTGCTCGCGGATCTTTTCGACCTCCGCCTTGAGCGCGACCACATCGCGCGCGATGGCGACGTCGTTGCACTTCGAGCCGATGGTGTTGCTCTCGCGGTTGACCTCCTGAATAAGAAAGTCCATCTTGCGGCCCATGGGCTCGTCGGAGAGCAGCATGTCGCGCAGCTGCGACACATGCGAGCGCAGACGCACGGTCTCCTCGTCCACGGCGACCTTGTCGGCGTAGATGGCGGCCTCGGTCAGGATGCGCGATTCGTCGATCGTCGTGCTCTGCAGGACCTCCTGCATGCGCGCGGTCAGCTTTTCGCGGTACTCGCGCACCGTTTCGGGCGAGCGCTCCTCGACCTTGCCGGTGAGCGTTTCGATGGTCGTGAGCCGGCCGCCGATGTCCTCGGCGAGCTTCTTCCCCTCTGTCGCGCGCATCTGGTTATAGGACGCGAGCGCTTCATCGAGCACCTCGCAGATGTCCGCGCCAACGGACTCCAGGTCCTCCTCCGCCTTCGTGACGGTCAGCACGTCCGGAATGCGGGCGAGGTCCGCCGCGTAGGACTGCTTTTGAAGGTAATTCCCGCCGTCGATCTCATAGAGCTTGCGCAGCGCCTCTAAATAGCTGCGGGCCAGACCCTCGTTGACCACGACGACCTCTTCATCCGCACCGGTCGAGTCGATGGTGACGAACACATCGACCTTGCCGCGCGAGATGGCCTTCTGCACGCTCCCCTTGATGGCGTCCTCTGCGAAAATGTAGGCGCGCGGCAGCTTCACCGTGCAGTCAAGATAGCGGTTGTTGACAGAGCGCACCTCGACGGTGATATCGCGATTGGAGAGCGTTTTTTTGGCTCTTCCATAGCCAGTCATACTTTTGACCACGATTCTTCTCCTCCATGATATAGTAAAAACACAAAACTGAAAAGTACAGGATTAAACAAAAATCAGTAGTAAATGCAGGGCAGTAAATAGCATCCGCCGCCGCTAAAGAGCGTGCAGCACGACCATGCCGCGCAGCAGCGCAGACATGCGCTGTCATCAAAATTGGCCGTGTGGACCGAGCGGAAGCCGTTGGGCCGGTAGCCCGTCCCCGTCAGCGCAGAGAGCGCGCTGCGATACTCTGGATTGTTCGGGTCCATCTGTACGGCGGTCTCCATATAGCGCTTGGCCTCGTCCATCCAGCCGCGCCGCGAGCAGACCACGCCCATCAGGAAGTTCCACTCCGCGTTGTGGTCGCTCACGCCGCTTAAGAGACGCTCAGCGAGCGAGATATCGCCGCGGTTGATCGCCATGCGCACCTGATTGAGCGAGCCCGCTCCATAGGCGCCGCCGTAAGCGGAGTTGCCATAGCTATTCCCGCTGCCGTAGCCGTAGGAGTGGCTCTGCGAGGCGGCGGAAGACGCCTTGCGCTGCTTCTGAATCTGGTCATAGGCCTCGTTGATCTCTTTCATTTTTTCCTGCGCGAGATCGGCCAGCGGGTTATCGTGGTAATTGTCCGGGTGGTATTTGCGGGCAAGGTCGCGGTAAGCGCGCTTGACCTCCTCGTCAGTCGCCGTCGGCGGGATATTTAGGATCTGATAGGGGTCATTCATACGGTTTCCTCGTTTTTCTCCGCCTTGATGCGGAAGTGTATTCTGCGCGGGGGCTTATGATACGTGCCCTTGAGAACGGCATTGCCGATCCCATAAAGGCTTTCGTAAAAAATGCTGTCTAAAATACTTGTCCACACGCCGCAGGAGAGCAGCGCGTAAGCGCTCGCCATGCGGTGCACGGAGAGGTCGAGCGAGGCGGCCACGGCTTCCCTGCTTTGCTCGTCCAGCTTGTCGCCATCAAGCTCATAGCGATAGCGCAGCGGATTGTAGCAATTCGAGTGCGCGTCCTTTTCAAAGTCATCTGCCGCGTCGACCAAGTAGATCCAGCGGCCGAGGTGGTAGAAAATTTCCTTCATCACGCGCCGCCGCATCTCGTCATCGACACAGTCGGCGATGTCCGCCATCAGCGCGGCGAAAGGCTCGGCAGCCTGATCGAGCGAGGCGCAGTGCTCCCGCTCGCGCTCGTGCAGATCATTTAGGTGCCGCTGCACGGAAGCATCAAATTCCGGCACGAACGTCCTCGCCTTGCGGTAAGCGCCGCGCAGCAAAAGCGCCGCGAGCCGGTATGGGATGGCTTTGAAAAAGCCGTGGTCTTCAATATGGTCGCGAAGCTGCCACCAGGCGAGCACCAGACTGTGGTCTGCCGCCGTTTCGAGCGCGACGGTGTGCGCCATGACGCACTGTGCCTTGCACGGATGCGCCGCGCAGCGGCAGCTCTCGCATTCCGGCTCCTGCGCGTCGGAGAGCAGAATAGCAAGGAACGTGAAGTCGAAATTCAGCACAAAGCGGGCGGCAAAGCCGTACTTTCGCCCGAGCTCGTGGCACAGCCCGCAGTAAACGGACTGGAAGCGCGCTTCGTCCTGCTCGCTGAGGTGCGGCTTGGACGGCCTGATGTAACCAAACATGCCTTAGAAAAGACGCACAATGGTGAACGTCAGCTTGCCGTTTTTCTTCGTGACGGCGGTCGCAGATGATCGCGGGGATGATGCCGACTAAAAACGCCGCGATGGCGACGGCGTAGCGCAGTCCCTCGCTTTCGAGCGCGCCGGTCGCAAAGTAGCCGACAAGAAACAGCACGATCGGCAGAAGATAGACGAGGAGCATCACGCCGAGCAGATTCTTCGTGCCTGCTCTCGACCACGACCTTTTGTCCCACTTCGGCGCGGGCGTCGTTGCGCGCGACAGCGCGCACGCTTGCACCCGATACGCCGCAGCCCGCACACTCTTCACAGTCGTGGCCGCAGGCGGACTTGCGCGGGACGGAGATCTCCGCCATGCCGCCGGGAAGGAATTTTTTCTACTGTTGCGATCTGAGTCATGCTGTCTCCTTTTGCGAATTGGCTTAGCTGATGTGAACGGTGACCTCGTAAGTGCCGACCGCGCCCACGTCGTAGCCGCTCACCTCGATGCGGGCGGGAACGGTGTAGCTGCCGCTGTCGGCGGCGATGTCGGATAGGTCTGCAATGACGTGGACCGCGCTGCCGTAGATGGCCTCAAGGTCGCTTGCGGAGCCTCGCAGCGTGACGGGCAGTGACGAGGTCACGACGGTGACGGTGTGATCGCCTGAGAAATTCTCGTAGCTGAAGTGCGTCGCCTCGACCTCTTTCGTGCTGATGTCGCCGCTGCTGATCGTGAGCGTAGCGCTTGTGATCCCGCTTAAGTTGTTCACCCCGTCGGGAATGAGAATGTCATAGGTCAGCGTCTCCGAGCCCTGCACGTCCTCAAGCGCGAGCGTGCCGAGCGAGATCTCACTGATGCCTGCCATCTGCGTCGCATCACCGGAAAGGGTGATGCTGCTGTGGCTGAGCGTATAGGTGTAATTCTCGAGCCGCGAGCCCGCGGATTCGATAAAGTTGACGGTCAGCGGAACGTCCTTCACCTTGAGCACCGGCATCGTCACCTGCACGTTTTCACTCATGGGATGGATGTTCTTGCTCTCAATGAGCTGGTCGTTGAAGTCATAGAGCTCATAGTCGAGCAGCTCCACGACCGTGGAGGATGCATTTTCGATGTCGAGCGTGACCTGCGCGTAGCTGATCTGCATGATGTCAGCCTGCTGGCCGCGCACCTCGAGCGTTTCGGGCAGCATCTCGATCGTGCCGGCGATGTAGCCCTCGGCCACATTGCCGACGACCTTGCAGCGGATCTCGATGTCCTTCTTGTTGAGCTCGCCGATCTCGACCTGAACGGTGCGGATGGTCGGCGATTCGACCTTCACGCTGCTCGACGAGACCTTCGAAGGGTACAGGATCGTGTAGCTGACGGACTGCTTGCCCGCGTAGGTGATGGTCGAAAGGTCGCTCACGAGCCGCAGCTCGCTCGTGTCAAAGTCGTAGACGACGTTGCGCGGCATCTGGAGCTTTAAATCGACGGTGATATCCTCGTCCCCACTGATGCGCATGAGGCCCTTGTCGGCAAGCGACGTGTCCTCGTTGAGAAATTCGATCGGCACGTCATGGACGTACACGGTCACGGATTCCTTGTTGTTCACGTAGAACCAGATCGTTGCCGCGATGAGGATGGACAATGCAACGTAGAAGATCTTGCGGCGCTTACTTTTCATCGTCCTTGTCCCCCTTTCCGGCACTGAGGAGCTTCAAGAGCTTCATGTGGAGCTTGTCGTCCTGTTCGGTGGGCTCCTGCGGGACAAGCTCATTGATGAGCAGCTTTTCGAGCGTCTCGGGCATCAGGTGGCGCTTTAAGAGGCCGCCGATGGCGACGGAGATCGTCCCCGTCTCCTCCGAGACGATGACGACGACCGCGTCGGAATTCTCGCTCATGCCGATGCCCGCACGGTGACGCATGCCAAGGTCGCGGCTCAGGTTCACGTTTTTCGAGAGCGGCAGCATGCAACCGCCCGCGAGCAGCCGCCCGTCACGCATGATGACCGCGCCGTCGTGCATGGCCGCCTTAACGAAGAAAATATTTTTGAGAAGCTCGCTGCTCACGCGCGCGTCGACGATCGTGCCCGTGCGGGCGATGTCGTCCAGCGCCATTTCACGCTCGAAGACGATGAGAACGCCCGTGCGCGTTTTGGACATTTCCGTGCAGGCGAGCACCGTCTGCGCGATGGCGTTTTCAATGGCCGAGACCTGCTGCGTGCGCGCGAAGGGGTTGAACGAGCGCCAGCGGCTCGAGCCGAGCTGATCGATGAGGCGGCGGATCTCGGGCTGGAAGAGCACGATGAGCGCCAGCGCACCGAGCGAGAGAATATGGCTCAAAAGGAAGTAAATTCCGTTGAGCGAGAACGCGTCCGAGAGCATCAGCGCCAGCAGGAACAGCAGGATCACCTTGCCGACGCTCTCGACCTTCGACGTGCCGACGAGCTTTAAAAAGCCAATAGATCGCATACGCCATCAGCGCGATATCAAGATAGTCCGAGATCCTGAGCGTGAGCACATAGCGCCACGCGCCTTCCAGGATGGGCATGACAAATTCCATAGGCACGCTCCCCTTAAGCAATAGTTATTACTTATTCTAATATGAAACACTCCAAATTGCAACGGTAGAGCGATGAATTTTCTATGAAATCTCAGTTTTTTGCCTGACCTGCCGCGATCGCGCGCAGAGAGGAAAGAAACGTGTCGATCTCGCTTTCGCGATTAAAGGCGGAAACGCTCAGCCGCACCGTTCCGTCGGGCAAAGTGCCCACCGTTTTGTGCGCGAACGGCGCACAGTGCAGCCCCGCGCGCAGCGCGATACCGCGCTTTGCCATCTCCTCGGCGACGCTTTCTTGGCGAAAGGCCGTCCACCGTGAACGATAAGACCCCTGCCTGCAAGCTTGCCTCCAGCGAGAGAAATCCGTGTACATTTGGAATTTTGCCGAGGCCCTCTCCTGCTCGACGGATGAGCGCGCGGCTGTGGTGCAGGATGCGCTCTGGGCGCTGCGCGCGCACGAAGGCGATGCCCGCTTCGAGCCCCGCGATGCCAGGAACGTTGTGCGTCCCTGCCTCCAGACGGTCGGGAAGAAAGTCCGGCATGCTCTGACGCAGCGATTCGCTGCCTGTGCCGCCCTCAATGAGCGGGAGCGCGTCGCTGCCACAGAGCAGCAGCCCCGTCCCCTGCGGGCCGTAAAGTCCCTTATGCCCCGGCATGGCAAGGAATGCGGGCGCGAGCACGGAAAAGTCGATCGGCAGCGAGCCCGCGGATTGAGACGCGTCGATGATGAGCGGCACGCTTGCGCCGCGGCAGAGCTGCGCGATGCGCTCAATTGGTAAAATAGCGCCGAAGACATTGGAGACATGTGTGCAGATAACGGCATCGGGCTCATGCGCAAGCGCGCGCTCGAAGGCTTCGACCGTCTCCTGCGGCGAAAAAAGCGGCGCGGCGGCGACGATGACCTCCGCGCCCAGCGCGTGCAGCGGCCGCGTGACGGCGTTGTGCTCATAGCCTGAGACGACAACTCGCCCGCACGGGCGGACAAGGCTCTTGATGGCGATGTTCAGTCCATGCGTCGCGTTCATCGTGAAAACGACCTGCTCGCTCGACGGCACGGAGAAGAGCTCCGCGGCTGCGCTGCGGCAGCGAAACAGCAGCTCGTCGGCCTGCTGCGCCGCGGCATACCCGCCGCGCCCGGGCGAGCTCATCGTGCGCATCGCCCGCACGACGGCCCGCTGCACCGCAGCGGGCTTTTGAAACGTCGTGGCGGCGCTGTCGAGATAGACCAGCGGCTGACCGTTGACCTCCCGGTTCAGCTACCGGAAAATCGGCGCGAACCTGTCTACTGAAATGTCATACTGTGCCTCCCGGCAAACGCTGTCCAATACGCGCCAGCACCTGCTCTCTGAGCGCGTCGCTGCGGATAGCCTCGGTGAGCTCGGCGGCGAAGGCGTAGAGGATCATCTGCTGCGCCGCCTGCTGTTCGATACCGCGCGAGCGCAGATAGAACAGCTGCTCTTCGTCAATGCGCCCCACCGTCGCCCCGTGGCTGCATTTCACGTCATCGGCGTAAATTTCCAGCTGCGGTTTGGTGTCGACCTCCGCCAGCCGCCCGAGCAGCAGATTATTGTTGGTCATCTGACCGTCGGTTTTCAGCGCGAGCGGCGCGACGTTGATCAGCCCGTTAAACACCGCCCGCCCCTTATCGCTGACAATGGTTTTGTGCAGCTGGCGGCTGGTGCAGTAGCCGACCTGATGGTCGAGCCAGGTGCGGCTATCGCAGACCTCATTTTTTCACCGGCATCGCCAGCGAATTGAGGCGCAGGTTGCTGTTTTCGCCGCCCAGGCGGGTGCTGGTCTGGTGACGCAGCACCTGGCCGCCAAGCAGGAAACTGCTGCTGAAGGCCGAGGCGTCGCGGCCCAGCAGCAGGTCGTTATGGGCGAAGTGATAGCTGCGGGCATTCTCAAATGCCAGCTTGATATGCTGGAGGTGCGCGTTATCGGCCACCGTCATGGTCAATCGCCCGCCGGTGAAATGCGGCTGCTCATTGAGGCTCAGGTAATGCTCGACAATCGTCGCCTCCGCCCCCGCTCTCCAGCGCCAGATGATGGCGATAGTGGGCGGTATTCAGCGCATCGCCGGCCAGGCCACTGGTGATATGCATCAGCAGCAGCGGTTTATCCAGGCGGCGGTTGCGCGGCACGCGAATGCGGGTCACCGTCTGGGCCAGGCTTTCGGTCAGATGGAGAAACACCTCCGGCTGCAGGGCATCCGGCAGATGCTGGCGCTGATTATCGACACTGACCTCCACGCCGCTGGCGGCAAGATCGTCGCTCAGCTGAGGATGATAGCGGCCATCGATAAACACCAGCCGCCAGGCGTCCAGCGGCAGCGCCAGCGCATCACGCGTTCAGCACTGAGAGAGGCTCCCTCATCGGCGACAAAGCGACCGTTAAGTAGGGCATCCAGCGGAGTGTATTTCCAGTCCTCGTGCTTGCGCGTCGGCAGCCAAGGCGCAGCAGCTGCTGCGATGCTGACCGGCCTCCGGGGTACCGCTGGGCCGGCCGCTGGCGGCCTTCGAAACAAGCATTGGTGCCACTGCTGCAGCGCGTACTGCT
>ENA-OQHF01000915-OQHF01000915.1-human-gut-metagenome-genome-assembly--contig:-NODE-915-length-16812-cov-3.020438_pt1 | contig 16812 bp, 15 predicted proteins | sample MGYA00242559_ERZ504709 | MGnify/ENA primary metagenome ERZ504709 (study PRJEB26092, sample SAMD00036203) | human gut metagenome | host: Homo sapiens | study: EMG produced TPA metagenomics assembly of... | reverse complement strand
AATTCATCCCTATAATCAAACAAAACCGCAGCTAAATACTCCTCATAAACACGTAACAGTATTAATAGCCTTTTTAGCAGCTAGCAACTTCCTTCATTCAATGAAGCTTTTATCTCTATTAAAGGCCTCACTCCCGGATGCAGCTAATAAAGCATCTCGCACGACATCACTAAACTCATCCCGTTCTAAAGCAATTACTTTTGAAAAAGCATAGAATGCGTAACCACACAACTCACCTGTAACAGAAATTGATTTAACAATATCATCAGAATTAAAAAGAAAAGTTGATCGTCTCGAAAAAACACGTTTTTTCAAAATGTCAGAAATAGCAACTCCAATAATATAAGGATGTTGTGACTGCATAATTGCTCGAAAAGACATTGCATCTCTGAATTTTTGAAAAAAATCAGCATCTACATCAACAGCATCTTCTACAACTGCTCTTGCATACTCTACCAATTTAGATTCCATAATATTTTGAATATTTTCTCGCCCGCACCTCGACGATAAATAATAAAAAGGAAAGCGTGGTGCTGAAAACTTATTTTAGAAAGTCAGGTCGTAGGAAACCTTATAGCATAAAATAAGCAACAGCCCCACGCCTATATCCACAAGTGGATACGACGCGAGAAGATGTCCGCCTATTCTCTGCTAAAAAGTGGAATTTCCTACGTTCGACTTTCGAGAATAAACTTACACTTTCCGTGTATTCAATATGTCATCGCAAATATAGCGATATAGACGGAAAATGCAAAACATCCTGCCCTTTCGGGCGCCATTGCCATTATGAACGGTGCAAAGTTCCTCAAAACAAACATTTTCTGCAACAAGTGCAACTGTGGATTCGAAACTTTGTTAGTTGCAATTTGGGGCTGTGTCACCTATGATTTTGCGGATCGTACGGGCCTCACACAACGAAAGGAGGGTGCTGAACTTCGATTCAGCACCCTCCTTTGGTCTTCCAAAAATAATTTTACTTTTCGAGCCCCATCTTTTCGATCAGGGCCTTGGTTTCGGGCTTGTGTCCCCGGAAATTCACATAGAGCGTCATCGGATGTTCGTGACCGCCCTTCGAGAGAATCTCACGGCGGAAAGCCTCCGCCACTTCGGGATTGAAGATACCCTTCTCCTTGAACAGCGAGAAGGCATCGGCCGCAAGTACCTCGGCCCACTTGTAACCGTAATAACCGGCAGCATATCCGCCGGCAAAAATGTGGCTGAAAGCCGGCGACATCGCAGCACCCTCGACAACCGGGAGTACCTGGGCCGGAGCCATCGCCGTCCGTTCAAACAGTTCGACATCGCCCTCGAACGGCTTGTCGATCGAATGCCATGCCATGTCGTTGAGCCCGTACAGCAACTGGCGGACATTGAAATAAGCCGCCTGATAGTTCTCTGCGGCGACGATCTTGGCAATCAGGTCGGCAGGAATCGGTTCTCCGGTCTTGTAATTCACGGCCCACAAGTCGAGGAACTCTTTCTCGGTCGCCCAATTCTCCATGATCTGCGAAGGCAGCTCAACGAAATCCTGATATACGTGCGTACCGCTGATCGACTCGTGCTCTCCCTCCGAAAGAATGGCGTGCAGCGCGTGTCCGAACTCATGCAGGAAAGTTTCGAATTCACTGAAAGTAAGCAGTGAAGGAGTCGTATCGGTCGGCTTGGTGAAGTTCATCACCAGCGACACCAGCGGGCGGGTTTCGTGTCCCTCGACGATTGAAACGCTCCGGAACTCGGTTTCCCAAGCCCCGCCGCGTTTGGTAGCCCGGGGGAAGAAGTCGAGGTAAAGTTCCGCCAGGAAGCGACCGTCCTTGTCGGTCACGTCGTAAGCCGTCACCTCGGGATGATAGACCGGGACTTCGGGATTCGGCGTGAAATTAAGGCCGTAGAGCTTATTGGCGAGCAGGAATACCCCCCGCTTCACACTGTCCAACTGCAAATAGGGTTTCACCAGCTCTTCGTTGAGCTCGTATTTCTCATGGCGGTACTTCTCCGAGTAATAAGCCATATCCCAGGGCATAACCTCGCCTTCGAAACCCTGCGAGCGGGCATACTCCCCGATCGTATTGTAATCCTTCATGGCATACTCCTTGGTCTGGGCAAGCAATTCATCCAGGAAAGCATTGACCGTCTGCGCGTTTTCAGCCATCCGATCGGCCAGCACGTAATCGGCGTACGTCGGGTACCCCAACAGATTGGCGATCTTCAAACGCAGATTGACCATCCGCTTGATGTTCTCCGTATTGTCGAACTCACCGCCCAGGCAGAGGGAGTTGCTGGCTCTCCAAAGCTTCTCCTTCAGCTCGCGGTTGGTCGAATACTCCATGAAAGGGACGTAACTCGGCGCCTGAAGCGTCACCGTCCATCCCTGCTCGCCACGGGCCCTTGGCTTCGGCGGCCATACCGTCCCGCACGAAATCGGGAAGCTCGGCCACCTGCGCCGGATCCGTGATATTGATCGTAAAGGCATTCGTGGCAGCCAGCACATTGCGGCTGAACCGGAGCGAAAGCTCCGAAAGTTCGGTCGAATATTGTCGGTACAGCTCCTTGTCCTCATCGGAAAGGTTCGCACCGCTGCGCACGAAACCGTTATAGGTTTCCTCCAGCAATTTCTTGTCCTCTTTCGAAAGGAACCACCCCGGATGTTCATAGACGGCCTTCACACGCTCGAAGAGCTGCGGGTTGAGCGATATGTCGTTGGACAGGGCCGTCAGTTTGGGCTGTACGTTCTCGGCCACCTGCTGCATCTCGGGCGTAGCATCCGCTTCGAGCAGGTTGAAAAAAATACCTTCGACCCGCGAAAGCAGCCGGCCCTGACGATCGAGCGCCACGATCGTATTATTGAAGGTCGGCTTGGCTGGATTGTTTACGATCGCGTCGATTTCGGCACGCGACACAGCGATCGCGGCATCGAACGCCGGTTCGTAATCGGACACCCGGATCCGGTCGAACGGCGGGGTTTCGTGCGGCGTATTCCACTCCGCGAGCAAGGGGTTGTTCGTATCAATTTCAGGCAGCTGGGCAACGGGCATCGTATGGTCCGCGCATCCGGCTGCCAAAGCGGTTAAAAATGTCATAACAATCTTTTTCATCGGTTAAATTAGATTTTAGGCTTTTCATTCGGTTCGAGGGTCACGACGGGCACGGCAAGGCTGTCGGCAGGTTCTTCGGGCAGCTCCTCCATCAGGCCACAGGCCACGAGCATCGCCCGTTTATCGGGATCGGCCCCGCGAAAATCCCGGTAGAGGGTCATACCGTCCGCCGAACCGCCCCGCGAAAGCAGCGTCCGGAATTTCCGAGCAGTCGCACGGTCGAATACGTCGCCGGTCTGTTCGAAGGCCCGGAAAGCGTCTTTGTCGAGGACCTGCGCCCAAATATAGAAATAGTACCCCGACGCATAGCCCCCATCGAAAATATGCAGGAAATAGGGATAGCGGTAGCGGGGCTGTATCTGCGGGATCAATCCCCGGCGACCGTACACGGCATCGGCTTCGAACTCATTCACATCGAAAGGTTCGTACTCCGTAATAGCGTGAATATCCATATCGGTAAGAGCGGCAGCTACCAGTTCGGTGACAATGAAGCCCTGGTTGAACTTGCCGCTTTCGCGGATGCGTTTGATCAAGCGTTCGGGAATCACCTCTCCCGTCGTATAATTGATCGCATAGTGGCGCAGCACCTCGGGTTCGGTCGCCCAATTCTCCATGATCTGCGAAGGGAGCTCCACGAAATCGCCCTCCACCCTGCCGAGCGACCGGTATTTCACGTCGGCGAAAAGCGCATGCAGCCCGTGCCCGAACTCATGAAAAAGGGTCTGGACCTCATCGAGCGTAAGCAGCGAAGGCGTCAATTTGGTCGGCGGAGTAAAATTGCATACGATGGCGACCACAGGAGCGATGCGTTCGTCGCCTTCGTAGCGCTGGCTGCGGAACGCGGTACACCACGCACCGCTGCTCTTGCCGCTGCGCGGAAAAAAGTCGAAATAGAGCACGCCCAAATGAGTCCCGTCCACGTCGAGCACCTCATATACCGAGCAATCCTTGTGGTAAACCGGTGCGACCAACGGACGGAACGTAATCCCGTAAAGCCGGTTCGCCAGCGAAAAAGCGCCTTCCCGAACATTTTCGAGCGAAAAATAGGGCCGCAGCGCAGCATCGTCGAGCGCATATTTGTCCTTGCGCACCTTTTCGGCGTAATACCACCAATCCCAGGGTTCGAACGTCGCCCCCGGCACATCCCGCTGCAACATCGCATTCATCTCGGCCATCTCTTCCTTGGCCCGATCGAGCGCCGGAGTCCACACTTCGTTCAACAACTCATAAACGGCAGCGGGCGTTCCGGCCATCTGGTCGGCCGTCACATAAGCCGCATAGGAGGGATAGCCCAGCAAGCGGGCTTTCTCGTTGCGCAAGCGGGCGAAATCGTTCACCAGAGAGCGGTTATCGTACTCACTGCCTTCGTTGCAGCGGTCGATATACGCTTTGTACAACTGCTCCCGCAAATCGCGTCGAGCAGAATACGTGAGAAACGGAATCCGGCTGGAAGCGTCGAGCGTAACGACCCACGCATCGTTCATCCCCAGCTCCGCAGCCTTCTCCCGGGCTATGCCCTGCACGCTTGCAGGAAGTCCGTCAAGCTGTTTATCAGTCAGTTTCAGCACGAAATCATTCGTCGCCCGAAGAACATTATTGCCGAATTTCACGGGCAGCAGCGCCAATTCGCCGTTAATTTGGCGCAACCGCTCCTTCTGCTGCGGATCGAGCAGCGCTCCGGCCCGCACGAATTTACCGTAAATCTTCTCCACCAGGCGCGTCTGCACGGCATCGAGACCCAAGCTGCCGCGACGGTCGTAAACGGCTTTGATCTTGTCGAAAAGCACCTCGTCGAGCAGAATATTGTCCCGATGGGCGGCCAGCAACGGCATCGCCTGCTCTTTCGCCGCCAATAACTGATCGTTCACGTCGGCCGAACAGAGCATGTTGAAAACCAGCCCCCACCTGCTCCAGCATCAAGCCCGAGCGGTCGTAAGCCAGGATGACATTCTCGAAAGAGGGCCTGATCGCCGTTGGATTTGATGGCGTCGATCTCGGCTTCCTGGATCGACATCGCCCGCTGGAAGGCAGGCAGAAAGTGTTCGGGCCGGATCCGGTCGAAAGGAGGCACGCCGTAGGGCGTTTCCCACTCCTCGAAAAACGGATTCTCCGCCACCTCTTTACGCTGGTTGCATCCCGTAGTCATAAGCAGAATCAATGAAATTAAAAATAAAGAATATCGCTTCATCGGTTCGTTGGATTTTATTTACCTTTGCAAAGGTAAACAATTTATAAAAAATGCAACTGTTTTACCATGCCGATGGCATGAATTGAGTACATTTACACTTGATATGCCGGTGGAAAAGTTGAGTTATTTAGATGCTTTAGTAGAAAATATTAGGAAAATGAAAATATATATCTTTTTTTGAAAGAATTTAGAAAACAAACCTAGTATAATTAAACTTGAAAAATAAGCGAGGTAAACGATCATGGCATTATTACAGGTGAATACTTTTTCACAGGCACTCAGCAGAATTATTACATTTCATATTATATTACCGAACGATGCACCACCGGAGATGCTGGCTGGTAATTCAAATTATGACAGACCGATGAAAACCTTATATCTTTTACATGGTTTTTCGGGAAGTACACAGGACTGGCTTACAGGAAGCTTAATTCAGGAGCTGGCTTTAAAATACAACCTTGCAGTTGTAATGCCGGCTGGTGAGAACAGTTTCTACTTAAACGGAAAAGGAACCGGACGTGGATACGAGACATTTACAGCAGTAGAGCTTCCGGCATATTGCCAGAAGACATTCGGACTGTCAGATAAACCGGAAGACAACTTTATCGGTGGATTGTCCATGGGTGGATTTGGAGCAATTCATACAGCATTAAAATATCCGGAATATTTCGGAAAAATGTTCGGTCTGTCCTCAGCCCTGATCGTGAACGGAATCAAAGGGATGAAGCCGGGAAGCCACAACGATATTGCAGATTATGACTACTATACACAGATTTTCGGTGATCTGGATAAATTGGATGAGAGCGAAAACAATCCGGAATATCTCGTGACAGAAAGGCTGAAAAAAGAGGAGAAGATCCAGCCGATTTTCATGGCTTGCGGATCTGAAGATTTCTTACTGAATGAAAATCATGAGTTCCGTGATTTCCTTTTGAAAAACAAAGTGGATTTTACATACAAAGAAAGCACAGGAATTCATGACTGGAAGTTCTGGAATGAATATTTAGAGCCGGCAATCCAATGGCTCATTGAGTAGAAAGCAAAATTATTATAATGTATCATTAGAACAGATAAGCTTAAAAAGATAAAGGAGACGATTAAGGATGAAATCAATTGCAGAAATCACAAAAAACATGACAGACTGGCAGCCACCAGTGATCCCGGAAAATATCGCACACGGTGATATGCCGGGAGACAAAGTAGAGATTGGCGAAGGACATGTGCAGAAAGCAAATGTCATTTTCAAAGAATTACTGCCAATGTTAGAGGAAGCTTCTGAAAAATCCGGGACAGGCAAAGTAGTGATCACGGTCTGCGGAGGTTCCGGAGTTGGAAAATCAGAGATCGCTTCTTTATTATCTTTCTATTTAAAAGAGGCAGGAATTGGAAGCTACACCCTGTCCGGAGACAATTATCCACACAGAATCCCTGTATACAATGATGCAGAGCGTCTTCATACCTTCCGTGAGAGTGCGTTAAAAGGAATGGTAAAAGAAGGTACCTTTACAGCAGAACGTTTTGAAGTGATCCATGAATTCCAGAAAAACGGAGATGATGCCAATCCAAAACACACAGAGGAATATGACTGGTATGAGTCTTACTTAAGAAACGGAAAAGAGGGATTAAAAGGATACCTCGGAACAAATAATGAGATCGGATTCGATGAAGTAGAAGAGATCGTAAAAGAGTTCAAGGCAGGCACTGATGAGATCTGGCTGAAACGCATGGGAAGAGAAGATACAGAATTATGGTATGAAAAAGTAGATTTCTCTAAGATCCAGGTTCTCGTGATCGAATGGACACACGGAAACAGCGATAACTATAAAGGTGTGGATATCCCTGTTTTATTGAACAGCACGCCACAGGAGACACTTGCACACAGAAGAGCGAGAAACAGGGACGGTGCAACAGACAGCCCATTTACCATGATGGTACTGGAATTAGAGCAGGCGATGTTAGAGCATCAGGCTCCAAAGGCAAAGATCATCATTTCAAAGAGCGGAGAGCTGTTAAGCTATGAAGAATACTGTAAGCAGATGGAGGAGGGAAGATAACCATGAATATCGGACCAATGTTAAATGCCTACCCGGACAGCATGGGCGGCACGTTAGATGATATCGCAGCATTTTTACAGAAACCGGAAATGAAGGATGTATTTTCTTCCTGTTATGTACTGCCAAGTCTGTTCCATACAGACTTAGACAGAGGGTTTTCTGTGATCGACTATTCTTTGAATAAAATGCTTGCATCCAGGGAAGCACTGGACAAATTAGAAGGACTTGGGATTGATTTAAAACTCGATTTTATCTTGAACCATGCATCGGTACTGTCAAAGCAGTTCCAGGATATCATAAAAAATGGTGATAATCCGAATACCGTGATTTCTTCATCGACTGGAATAAGTTCTGGGAAGGCTGCGGGGAGATGACAGAGGATGGTTATATCCAGCCGGATCAGAAATATATCAAGGACATGTTTTTCCGTAAACCGGGATTACCAATCCTGATGGTAAGATTCCCGGATGGAAGGGATGTCCCATACTGGAACACCTTCTACCAGGAAGTGACCTACCGCACGGTTGATGCACAGGATCTGATGCAGGCAGCAGGGCTGCAGTATACAGAATCTGTGATGCTTGCGGAAGTGTTAAATACACAGACCAAAGAAGGAAAGAAACCGGCAGAGATACTGGCTGCCGACGGAAATGCAGAAGTGACCCGATTTATGTCGGATGAAGAGAAGAAAAAAGTCGTTGATTATATGGAAGCCGGCAGACGCTATCTTGGCCAGATGGACTTAAATATCAAATCCCCGCTCGTATGGGAGTTTTACGACAATACCTTAAAGACACTCGCAGGATATGGAGCTAAGATCGTGCGGCTGGATGCATTTGCCTACGCACCGAAAGAGCCGGGAGAGAAGAATTTCTTAAATGAGCCGGGAACCTGGGATTTACTTGAAAAAGTACGGAAACTGGCAGATAAATACAACCTGACCTTACTCCCGGAGATCCATGCAAGCTATGGCGAGAAGAATTATGAGCAGATCGCAGAGAAAGGCTATATGACGTATGATTTCTTCCTGCCGGGACTGATCATTGACGCATTGGAGAGCGGAGACGGAAAGCATCTTGCCGACTGGGCAGAGGAGCTGGTAGAGAAGAAGATCCATACTGTCAATATGTTAGGATGCCATGACGGAATCCCACTTCTTGACTTAAAGGGATTATTATCAGAAGAACGTATCCAGAACCTGATCGATACTGTTGTCGGAAGAGGCGGTTATGTCAAAGACCTTCACGGCCAGAAGAACATGTATTATCAGGTCAATGCAACTTACTACAGTGCACTTGGGGAAGACGATGCAAAGATGCTTCTTGCGAGAGCCTTACAGCTGTTCATGCCTGGAAAACCGCAGATCTGGTATCTTGATCTATTTGCAGGAAAGAATGACCATGAGGCAGTCAAGCGTGCCGGAGCAGGCGGACACAAAGAGATCAACCGTACAAATCTTACCACAGAGCAGATGGAAGAGGCATTAAAGAAGCCGGTAGTAGCAAGACAGTTAGAGCTTCTCCGCTTCCGCAGTACCTGTCCTGCATTTGAGAAGGAAAGCAGGATCATGATAAATTCAGATGGAAATAAGATGGAATTTACATGGGAGAATGACGGATATCAGGCAAAACTGAAGGCAGATCTGAAAACATTCGAATTTGTGATTACAGAAACAGCACCGGACGGACAGACAAGAACACTGTAAAATATTTGGCCATTTTCAAATTTTAAATATAAATACTGTATATCATCCAACAGGTCTGCACAGCAATGGCAGACCTGTTGAACTATAGAAAAGAGGACTCTGATATGAACTATAATATAAACGAACAGAAACTTGGTTTTGACCGCGTCCTGCCATGGGAAGGACAGGTTCCGGCATTGGTAAAAGAAGGAGAACATTATTTTCTTCAGGTAAAGGCACCGGAGGCAGAGAATGTTACATTTACAATGAATGAGGAAGAATTTCCATGTACCAGGGAAGATGACGGAATCTGGCGTATGGAGTACACTCTCAGGACAGGAATACAGTATGTGCAGTTGAAGATTGATGATGTGGAAGTTGTGACACCATTGCTTCCAATTACCTATGGTTATAGCCGTCCATATAATTATGTAGCACTTGAGATGAAAAATGAAGAGTTTTATCAGGTAAAAGATGTGCCGCACGGAAGTGTCCGCAGGGAATACTTTTTTTCAAAGGTTACCGGAGAGTGGGAGAGCTGCATGGTATACACTCCATATTGCTATGAAGAAGAAACAGAAAGAGAATTTCCGGTATTATATCTTCAGCATGGACATGGAGAAAATGAGATCGGCTGGACTGCGTCCGGGAAGGTGAATTTTATTCTGGATAATCTGATCGCAGAGAAGAAGGCGGTTCCAATGGTGATCGTTATGAGCAACGGAATGGTTCAGACAGTGACAGAAAAAGGTGAGAGAATCGTTGATTTTAAACTTTTGGAAAACCAGCTTCTGACAGATATTATGCCTTATATTGAGAAAAAATTCCGTGTCGGAAGGACGAAGAAGATGCGTGCGATGGCAGGTCTTTCCATGGGATCCTTACAGACAAGCATTATCGGATTTAAGCATCCGGAGTACTTTAGTTCACTTGGAATATTCAGCGGATTTGTGACAGATATTCATTCAGGGAAGCCCGCTTGACATGGTTGACCGCGGAACCAGTGAGAATGAACATATGAAAAATTTTGGATGATGCCAAAGTATTCAATAAAACATTTGACGTTTATTTCAGGGCAATGGGAGACAAAGATCCGTTCTGGGAGAATTTTGCACATGACGATCAGATATTAAATGAAAAAGGGATTGATCAGATACGCAACGTATATCCGGGAGCACATGACTGGAACGTATGGCGCATGTGCATTCATGATTTCGCACAGCTTATATTTAAATAAGAACTGCTTCATGGGAAAAGAAACAGGATGTAAAACAGATTAAGTTTACAAAGGAGATAAGGATATGGCTTTTTTACAGATTGATTATAAATCCGAAGCATTAATGAGAGGTGTCAATATTAAGGTAATACTTCCATCAGATGGCATGGCAGGAAAATGGGAACCACCATATAAAACACTTTATTTACTGCCGGGTTACAGTGCAACCGCGACGGAACTTATCACATACCTTGGGCTGAGAGGACAGTCTGAATTAAAAGGAATCGCGATCGTACTGCCGGATGGCGAGAATCTGTTCTATCAGGACCTACCTGACCGTATGACGTTTTACAGTACTTATGTGGGAAAAGAGCTGGTAGAAGTGACAAGAAAAATGCTGCCATTATCTACAAAGAGAGAGGATACCTTTATTGGCGGAATCTCTATGGGGGGATATGGTGCATTATATAATGGGTTTAAATATCGGGATACGTTTTCTAAAGTAGTAGCATTCTCGCCGGCTGCCGATGCCTGCATGCTTCTGGCAGGGTCCGAGGCACCTGGATTTTCAAGAGCACAGTTTGAGGGCATTTTCGGAAACAGAGAAGCATACTATGGAAGCGAGTGTGATATGTGTACACAGTGGACAAGAAAAGATGTGGATAACAGACCGGAACTGTTTCTGTGCTGTGGAAAAGATGACCGTCTTGTATATGATGAGGTAGAAAAATTAGAAAATGCTTTACAAAAGGAAAATATTACTCATGAGTATCGCAGCGGACATGGCGATCATGAATTTTTCTACTGGGAACAGATGATGGATCCGGCATTTTCTTTTCTTGCCGGGATTGAGGAAGGAACAAAAGATAAATTGTTGATACCGGAACAAGGAGAATAGGATGAATTATCATATTGAGAAATTAAATGAACAGACGTGGCTGATAGAAGAATATAGTAATACGGCAAGTGCTTATATGTACCTGCTCACCGGAAAGGAAAAGGCATTATTGATCGATACCGGATTTGGAACAATTCCACTGAAATCAATATGTGAAGAACTTACTGGGCTTCCGGTCACTGTGGCACTGACGCATGGACATGTAGACCATATTGGCGGAACCGGAGCATTTGAGGAAGTATGGCTTGCAAAAGAAGACAAAGAACTTTATGAGGCACACAGCAGAGAGGATGTCCGTCATATTTTTACACAGGATGAGCTTCTCCCGGTAAAAGAAAATTGCAGTTATTTTGAGAATGAGATGGTATTTGAGATTGGTGACAGACCGGTGCGTGTGGTAAGGACACCGGGACATTCTGTCGGATCAGTATGTTTCCTTGATGAAAAGAACAGATGGATGTTCACCGGGGATACCTGCTGTAAGGCTCATGTACTGCTTCAGATGGAATTTGCGGCACCGATGCAGACCTATAAGGAATCACTGGAAAAGCTGATCGCTATGGAATCTCTCTACGATATTACCTGGCCGGGACATCATATCAAACCGGTCGAGAAACAGGTGATACATGATTTCCTGACAGCTGTGGAAGGAATTACAGGTGGCACAATGGAAGGTGCCTGGACCGAGCTTCCTATGGGCAAAGCAAGACTGTTAGAGTATAAAGAAATCGGAATCGAATATTAGATAAAGTATGAGGCAAGAGATGTTTTAATCTTTTGCCATTTTTGTTGCATGAAAATTTAAAAGAGGCTATACTTTTTTGTATATTTCAAATTCATCAAAAATGTATGAAGTTTTTACAGATAGAATAGGAAGGACTCATCCATGGACATCAAAGACTGCATCATTTACGAAAAAACAATCCCTGCCCACCCGGCAGTATATGACGATTTCCCGGAGAATCTTCTGCCGGAGCTGGCGGAGTACCTGAAGTCGCACGGAATCGGGAAGCTATACTGTCATCAGACGGAAATGTTTGAGAAAGTGACTTCCGGGAAAAATGCTGTTATCACAACACCGACGGCGAGCGGCAAGACATTAAGCTTTCTGCTCCCGGTTTTACAGGACATTTTGAAAAATCCGCTGACAAGGGCAATTTTCATTTACCCGACCAAGGCACTTGCGGCAGACCAGTACCGTGCGATTGCACCGTATCTGGAATATTTTGGAGAGAACCGTATTGTGGCGGGCGTGTATGATGGGGATACGCCGGTGGCGGAGCGTACAAGAATCCGGCAGAGTGCCAATATCATATTGACAAACCCGGAGATGGTGAATGGGGCATTTCTGCCGAATCACAGCAAATACGGGTTTGATTTTATTTTTTCCAATTTAAAATACATTGTGATCGATGAGCTGCATACCTATCGTGGAGCGTTCGGTTCGCATCTGGCAAATGTGTTCCGCAGACTTTCAAGAGTATGCCGTTATTATCATTCCAATCCGCAGTTTCTTTGCAGTTCTGCTACGATTGCCAATCCGGTGGAGCTTGCAGCAGAGATCTGTGGAAAGCAGTTTGCACTTGTGGATAAGGACGGCTCACCAGCAGCAGAACGTGGATATTATCTCATCCAGCCGCCGAAGATCATGGGGAAAGACGACAACTATTATGGGCAGATCCGCATTACGACAGTGGCGGCAGAACTTTTGCCGGAGCTGATGGATGAAGGAAAAAATTTTATTGCGTTTACGAAGTCCAGAAAGAATGTGGAGATCGTCTTAAAAGAGACGAGAGATCATTTGGAAGCGGAGGGATTTTTAGGCACGCATAAGCCGGATGAAATCTCCGGTTATCGTGGCGGTTACACGCCGCTTGAGCGGAAACAGATTGAAAATCAGATGATCTCGGGAGAACTGATGGGACTTGTTTCCACGAATGCATTAGAACTTGGAATTGATATCGGAAAGATCAGTACCACGGTGTTAGTCGGTTATCCGGGCACCAGAGCCTCATTCTGGCAGCAGACAGGGCGTGCCGGAAGAAGCGGGAAAAGGAGCAGCAACTATCTCATTCTCGACAATCAGCCGTTTGACCAGTACATTGCGCTTGAGCCGGGCTGGCTGTTTGAGGGAAGCAGTGAAAATGCTGTGATCGATAAGAATAATCTGATCATTGAGCTGGCGCATATCCGTGCGGCAGCAGCGGAGATTCCTTTGACGCTTGATGATATTTCCCTGTTTCCGGATCTTGGCGAGGCAATCCCGGTACTTCTCCGCGCTGAGGAACTGTCGAGCCACAATGGAAAATTTGCGTGGTCTGGCGGTGAGTTCCCGGCGGGTGATTTTTCCATGCGCAATATTGACGAGAAGCGCTATAAGCTTCTGCACAAGGACAGCGGAAAAGAAATCACAGAGATGGACGAGAGTCAGGCGTTCCGCGAGCTTCACGATGGTGCGGTCTACATGCATGACGGCGTTGCCTATCAGGTGACAAAGCTTGATCTTGAGAGCCGGACTGCCTATGCAGTGCCATTTAATGGAAATTATTATACAGTTGCGGCAGGGGAAGCGAATGTGAAGATCGTTCACGAGAGTAAAAATATGCCGCTTGCGCGCACAGAGCTTCATTTTGGCGATGTCAATGTGAGCGATTACGTTTATATGTTTAAAAAAATGCAGTTTCATAATCATCAGAATCTTGGCTATGAGCAGTTACCGAAGGCACTCTCCAAAGACTATGATACGGAGAGTACCTGGATGCGTGTGCCGGAGAATGTCGTGAAGGTGTACCGGGGATTGATCCAGGTGAATGAGAATACGAAAATGGTGCGGAACAATTATTATGAGGGCGTCTGTTTCGCACTGAAAAATGCTGCCCGGATGGTGACCATGACGGAACAGGAGGATATTGGAGTTATCACGTCGGCGAATGCACTGGAACTTGCGTTTGACACAAGCTCGGACGTAGACATCTATTTTTACGATAAGTATGTGGGTGGACTTGGATTCGCTGAAAAGATTTATGATAATATGGAAGATATTATCCAAAATGCCGTGAAGCTTGTAAAAGGCTGTGGATGCAAAGATGGCTGTGCCGCCTGTGTGGGAGATTACCGGCTTGACAGGCAGATGGTACTTTTCGGACTGGAAAACCTGCTGGAACACTGGGATGTCCCGATGGGAGTGAAGACTGCAGAGCATGCGCCGTCCACGTTCCGGAGAAAAGAGTTCTCGTTTGAAAAGTTAGGAGAGCAGTGGCAGGAGTTCTGCAAAAAGATTAGTGAAAACGGAGAGAACTTTGCCGCATTTTTACAGACCGTTCCGGCGGTCGAAGTGAGAGAGCGGATGCTGATCTTAAAATTATCCAGCGCCTTTTATGCAGACTGGGTGATGGAGCCGGGAAACCGCGAGAGCCTTAAGAATATTATCAGTTATTATGCGGATGTGCCGGTTGGATTCCAGATCCAGGTGACACTCGCAGATGAAGTGAGAGAGCCGGATAAGGACGCGATGGAGAAGATGGAACGGAGGTTAAAATGAAAACAAGAGAAGAAGCAACAAAATACGGACTGTCATTTCCAGACACTTATCTGGAAACGCCGTTTCATGATCCAAACTGGGAGTTAGTGCGTGTGCATGGAAGCAAAAAGGCATTTTTGTGGGTATATGAGCGGAACGGATACATCAATCTGAATGTGAAAGTGCGCCCGGAGTGGCGCGATTTCTGGAGGGATGCCTATGCGTCCGTGCTTCCGGGATATCATCAGAATAAAGAACACTGGAATACGATCATTTTAGATGGGACAATCCCGGATAAGGATGTGAAGCAGATGATTGCAGAAAGCTATGACATTATCACAGACAGTCCGACAAAGCGTATTTATGAGGCGGTGAAAACCATTCCAAAAGGTAAAGTGGCAACTTACGGCAGGGTGGCAGAGCTTGCCGGAAATCCGAGAATGTCCAGAGCAGTCGGAAATGCCCTGCACCATAACCCGGATCCGGAGCATATCCCATGTTACCGTGTTGTGAATTCCAAGGGAGAATTAGCAGGGGCTTTCGCCTTTGGAGGGGAGCATGTGCAGGAAGAACTGCTGAAAGCAGACGGCATTGAAGTGGTGAATGGCAGGGTGGATTTAAAGAAATATGGAATTTAAAGAAAATTACACACAACAGCTACAACGTCTAAATGAATACCAGAAAGCAGCCGTTTTCGATGAGAGCAGTGCATGTCTTGTGAACGCCAATGTGGGAAGCGGTAAGACGACGGTTCTTATCACAAAGGTCATGTATCTGCATTACGAGAAGCAGATTCCATATGAGCAGATGGTTGTTCTGACTTTTACGAATAAGGCTGCGGATGAGATCAAAGAGCGTCTGTATGCGCTGGAGCCGGAGATCAAAGAGGAACAGTTGTGGGGCTTTGGAACATTTCACAGTGTGTGTCTTACGATGTTGAAGAAAATGCTTCCAGTGGAAAATCTGGGTTATACCAAAGAATTTATGGTGATGGATCCGGACGAAGAACTTGAGATGGCAGAGCAGTTGATCTTAACTTATCAGCTGAAAATCAAATATAAAAACCGGCTGAAAAAGCGTCTGGAACAGAAAAACAGCAAATATCAGGATGATATTGAAAAATTAAAGGCATTGCTAAAGGAAGAAAAGAGACGTCAGGATAAAATGACGTTTGATGAGCTGCTGGACAACACATGTAAATTGGTGAAGATGTCAGCAGAAATAGAAGAAGTATCAAAAAAGAATGCGAACTTGCAAGACAACGAGAATACAGGAATGCAAGATATCTCCTGGATCATCGTGGACGAAGTGCAGGACAGCGATGAGAAACAGTTAGAGCTCATCGACTGCCTGAAAAAAACACAGACCTGTTTTTTCGCAGTAGGTGATCCGAATCAGGTCATTTACAGCTGGCGTGGAAGTGCTTTTCATATTTTTATCAGCTGAAGACCAAATATCAGGCAACGGAACTGACACTTCCGGTGAATTACCGTTCCAGCAGTGAAATCCTTGCAGTGGCACGCTGCTTTATGCAGCAGGGAGACACCTTGCAGGGCGGCAGAGAGAACGGTGATAAAATTCAGATCCGGAATATGTATGATCCGTTTCAGGAGGCAGACTATCTTGCAGGCAGGATCAGGGAACTGCATGCATCAGGGCTTCCATACCGGGAAATAGCAGTATTTTACCGCTTGCAGAACCAGTCAGAAATTTTTGAACATGTTTTTGAAAAAGAAGGCATTCCATTTGAAGTTTCGTTAAAAAAGACTGTGAAAGACATCCCGGTTCTGGACTGGCTGATCAGGGTACTGCGTTTTTCTGTCAATCCGAAAGACAAAAGCTCTGGCATAGCGGCACTTGCGGATAAGAGATATGGGCTTGGCATGTCGGTGAAAGAAGCGGAAAAAACGACCGATCTTCTGAACGAAATTACAGAAGAAGAAAAACAGGAGATGAACAATGAATTATGTAAACCAGATATCCGTAAGCAAATGCTTGGATTTTCGCAAGCTTATTTCAACGCTCAATCCACAACAGCAGAAGACCTCTGGAGCTATTTTTCTCTGGAAAATCATCTTCATCCAACGACAGCTTCGTATGTAGAAGACAGAACCTATGTCATGGACTTTTTGGAGCGCATGACCATCTATCAGAAAGAAC
>ENA-OQHF01000914-OQHF01000914.1-human-gut-metagenome-genome-assembly--contig:-NODE-914-length-16826-cov-2.551829_pt1 | contig 16826 bp, 14 predicted proteins | sample MGYA00242559_ERZ504709 | MGnify/ENA primary metagenome ERZ504709 (study PRJEB26092, sample SAMD00036203) | human gut metagenome | host: Homo sapiens | study: EMG produced TPA metagenomics assembly of... | reverse complement strand
GTGCCGACATGGAGAACATCACTCCCGAGCAGCGCTGCATCATCCGACGTGGAACATGGGGCCGGTTGTCACCCATCCAACTCCTCCACACTGATGAACAAGGGCCTCGAAGTCATCGAGGCGTCCCGCTTGTTCAACGTGCCGCCTGAACGCATCGACGCTGACCGTGCACCCGCACGTCCATCGTCCATTCCATGGTTGAATTTGTGGACGGCGCCACGATTTGCCAAGCTTCGCCGCCAGACATGCGTCTGCCCATCGCGCTGGGTCTGTCCGCGCCGGACCGCATGACCAATGTGGCCGCCGCGTGCGACTGGACGCAAGCCGCAACTTGGACCTTTGAACCGTTGGACGATGAGGCGTTCCCTGCCGTGCAACTGGCCCGCCACTGCCTGGCCGCCTCCGAGAAGCATACGGCGGTGCTCAATGCTGCCAATGAACAGGCCGTGCATGCCTTCCTCGAGCATCGTCTGCCATACCTCGGCATCGTGGACACGGTCAAAGCCGTGCTGGACCAGATGGACGCCGAGCTTCGTGGTAACCCGCTGTTCACGGACGTGGAGGAAATGAACCAGCTTGAGCTTGAAGCCCGCCGACGCGCCGACGACCTGATAAACAAGCAATGATGAATACCTTGAATACGGAAAATCCCATCGAAAAGCCGTTCCGCAAAACCGGTGATCCGGTCGACCTGACCAGCGAATCGCCCTTGCACCCGCGCCGCAAGTCCCGCCGCATCATGGTGGGCCCGGTGCCGGTGGGCGGGGGCGCGCCCATCTCCGTGCAGTCGATGACCAACACGCTCACGGCCAACGTACCTGCCACGTTGCAGCAGATCGCCGAACTGACCGCCGCCGGCTGCGACATCGTGCGCGTGGCCGTGCCGAGTCAGGACGATGCCGACGCACTGCCGGAAATCTGCCGCAAATCGCCGATTCCGGTCATCGCCGATATCCACTTCCAGTCCAAATACGTGTTCCAGGCCATCGACGCCGGCTGCGCGGCCGTGCGCGTGAACCCCGGCAACATCCGTAAGTTCGACGAAGTCGGCCCGGACATCTGCAAGGCCGCCACCGACGCGGGCATCTCGCTGCGTATCGGTGTGAACGCCGGCTCGCTGGACAAGGAACTCTACGCCAAATACGGTGGCCCGACTCCGGAAGCATTGGTGGCCTCTGCCTTGAAGGAAGCGCACATGTTCGAGGACGTCGGCTTCCACGATTTCAAGATCTCCGTCAAACACCATGACGTCATCACCATGGTCGAAACGTACCGACTGCTCGCTTCCAAGGGCGATTGGCCGCTGCACCTCGGCGTCACCGAGGCCGGCCCTGCTTGGCAAGGCACCATCAAATCCTGCCTGGCGTTCGGTGCGCTCTTGGCCGAGGGCATTGGCGACACGATTCGCGTGTCTCTCTCCGCGCCGCCGGCCGAAGACGGTCAAGGTGGGTTGCAAACTCTTGGAATACATGGGATTGCGCCCCGCAAGTTCGACATCATCTCCTGCCCGAGCTGCGGCCGCGCCCAAGTGGATGTGATCCAGCTCGCCTCCGCCGTCACCGAAGGGCCTGAAGGACGTGACCGCGCCGATCCGAGTGGCCGTCATGGGTTGCATCGTCAACGGTCCGGGCGAGGCACGCGAAGCCGACCTCGGCGTGGCCTCCGGCAATGGCAAGGGCCAGATCTTCATCAAGGGCAAGGTCATCAAGACCGTGCCCGAAGACCAGATCGTCGACACGCTGCTCACCATAGCGAACGATATCGCCGCCCAAATGGAGGCCGACGGTCAAGTCCCCGTCAATTCCACCGGCCCGGTCGTGGTCCCAATCCAGCACCCCGGTCACTGATTCGGCCGAATAGGCCCTCGGCATAAATATCGCGGTCAGATTACAATAGCGCACGTGCCGCAAGAAGAAGAGCATCGCCTGACTGTTCGTCCAAGCCGTGGACCAGCACCCACCGGCTGATGGTCAGCCTGCCCATCTTCATTATCTGATTGGCGTGCTGGTCTCCATTTCCAATCTCGACCACGGTGCCTTGGAACATCGAACCCACCGGCCAGTCGATGGCCACGCTCACCGACGATACCGAAGTCACCTTCGATAACCCGTCCGGAGAAACGCTGCCGGCAAAAGGCACGTATGAGGTCACCGAGCGATACATCACGCTGAACATGACCGGCGACGGCAATCTGACCAAGGAGTCCGGTGCTCGGGGCAAGGCCAATGCGGACGGCGTCCAAGCCATCAAGGTATTGATTCGGGAACCTCAGAACGCATCAGGCAAGCGCCCCGGCGTGGTGTTCATGCACGGTGCCGGATACGGCACCTGTGACAACTCCTTTGGCGACGTGGCCTCCGGTATGGCTTCGGCCGGCTTTGTGACCGCAGTGCTCGACAAACCCGTCTGGAACACCACCGACATCAACCGCGATTATCCGGCCTCAGCCAAGGCTTATGATCAGGTCATCGAATACCTGCGAGACCAAAGCGATGTAGACGAGGCCAAGGTCGGCATCTATGCCACCTCCGAATCGACATGGATCTCCTCGTATCTGCTCGAGGACGATCCGGACGTCGCCTTCCAGATTCTTCTGAGCCCGATGGTGTTCAGCCCACGCCAATCGCTGGGATTTTTCGTCACCCAGGACTTCACCCTTGTTGGCGCGAACGAAGGCTATCAATCCATCGTCCAACGTGTGTTCAGCGCGGACACCGGCCTGTTCGGACTGAACAATTTCGACCTCGCCACACTCAAACCCGCCGCCTACGCCGTACCCACCTATGTGGCTTACGGTTCGAAAGACGTGATGACGGCGCAGGTCGACGGTGTGCGTGCGATTCTCTACAACGCCCACAAAGCCGATAACTGGAATGTGACCGTGCGCAGCTACCCGGTCGCCAACCATGTGCTGCGTTTGGGAGATGAGTCCGAAGCGGGCACCCCGTTTGCGGACGCCTATGTGGACGATCTCATCGACTGGGCCGTCGGCACTTCCGCCGGACTCACGCAGACCAGTGAAAAGGTGGCCGGCACCAATCTGTACCAATCAATCGGTCTGCCGGGGCGCTTTGAAGGCAAGACGCGTCGGCACCATATATGGTGTGATTCTGCACGTCACGGTGGTACTGCTGCTGCTCGCATCCATCGTGCTGGCACTGGTGGCGCTGGGTCGCAAAATCGCGGCGGATGCCCGATGGCGGCGAGAGAAGCGCGAGGCCAAACGTGCGGGCATGCTGATACCGGAACGGCCTGTGGTACTCGGTTTCGCACATGGTTTCGGCAATGCGCTGCTGACTTTGACCCTCACCACTCTTGCCACATCGCTCATCTTCTTCGCCGGACTCGGGCAGGTGATCATGGGCGTGGTCAAACTTGCATGGGGTAGCGCACCTACCGAGACGCCGGGTGTCATGTATTGGAGCTGGCCGGTCATCCAAGTGGTGTCCGTGCTGGTGCTATGGGCTTGGTCCCGCGTCTTTATGCATCTGATAGAAGTCGCTTCCGTCCGCGGCCTGATTCAGATACCCCCTCGTCGCGAATCCGTTCGAGACATCGTCACCGGTGCTGACCCGGTACTGGCCTCCACCCGTCTGGGCCGAATCCTGTTCTGGCTTGGTGGCCTTCACCATGCTGTACATACTGTTGGTGTTCGCCTTCTGGGGTCTGTTTATTTACTGACTACTTCATTGAGTAGAGTCTGCCAGGCGTCGCGGGAAAGGAGATGAGATGTCGCTGTACCGAGACGAAGGTGTGGTGTTGCGCACCTCCAAACTGGGCGAGGCTGATCGTATCATCACCATCCTGACGCGTGGGCATGGCAAGATTCGGGCGGTCGCCAAAGGCGTACGTCGCACCAAATCACGCTTCGGTGCCAGGCTCGAGCCGTTCATGCGAGTCGATGTGCTTATCGCTGAAGGCCGCTCGCTTGACGTGGTCTCCCAAGCTGAAGCGGTCGCCGCTTATGGTGCTCCGATCGCGGCGGATTATGCGGCGTATGAGGCCGCCAACGTCATCGTTGAGACTATCGATAAACTCGCCAGCACCGAACATGAGCAGTTGCCGAACCAATATCGGCTGCTCATCGGCGCGTTGACGCGCTCGCCAAACAATCCCACGCCCCGCAAGCCATAGGAGACTCCTACGTGATGCGCGCCTTGGCCTTGGCCGGTTGGACGCCGCGATTGGGCACTTGCGTGGTATGCGGCAAGGCGGAGCCGGCGTACCTGTCCATCGCGTCCGGCGGCGTGATGTGCGAAGCCGACCACACTACCGATGCGCGCCGTATCGCACCGTTCGTGTTAAACCAGTTCGATGCACTGATTCGTGGCGATTGGTCGGTGCTTGATGCCGCGCCTGTGGAGCGGGTTGTGCAGGAGTTGGTTGAAGATTGGGGGGAGTATTACCTCGAACGCCCGATTCGTTCGCTGCGCTTGATAGATTCATGAGTATGGCTTTTGAGAACGTTGATTACACGTCGTTGGACATTCCCGCAGCTCCGTTCAGCGACCCCGCTCGTATTCCCGACTTCCCCAAGAACAAGGTACCCCGCCATATCGGTGTGATTATGGACGGTAATGGTCGTTGGGCCAAGCAGCGCGGCATGGTCCGCACCAATGGTCATCAGGCCGCCGAACCGGTGGTGTTCGACACTATCGCCGGTGCCATCGAAGCCGGTGTACGGTATTTGAGCCTGTACACGTTCTCCACTGAAAACTGGAAGCGCTCGCCACAGGAAGTGCGCTTCCTCATGGGTTTCTCGCGTGAAATCATCCACCGTCGTGTGGAACAGATGGACGAGTGGGGTGTGCGCGTGCGCTGGTCCGGCCGTCGCCCCAAGCTGTGGAAGTCGGTGATCGACGAGCTTGAAGCCGCCGAGGAGCGCACCAAGAACAACAAGGTCATCGATGTGGTGTTCTGCATCAACTATGGTGGCCGTGCTGAAATCGCCGACGCCTGCGCCGCCATCGCTCGCGAAGTGCGCGATGGCAAGATTTCCGGCGACCGTGTGACTGAGAAGATGATTGCCGACCATCTGTACAATCCTGATATTCCTGATTGCGATTTGGTGATTCGTACTTCCGGCGAACAGCGCACCTCCAACTTCCTGCCGTGGGAGGCCGCCTACGCCGAGCTCGACTTCGTGCCCGAACTCTTCCGGACTGCGGCCGTGACGTGCTATGGCGCTCCATCGACCATTACATCCACCGCGATCGCCGATTCGGCGGTGTGAAATAGTCCTTGTTAGGCCCCCTCTGACGGGCTGAGCCGTAAAGCAAACGCCCGGTGGACTGTTTGTAGGCGAAGGCGAGACGAGAGTCGAGCCAGAAGAATGCGAGCGGCAGCTTGTCCGTAATTGCGGTCGAGCTGCCCGTGTAGCGGACTGAGGGGAGTTACCGGCACACCTCAGCCATCCTCTCTACAAACTCATCCAAAAAACGTCCCGAATCCACACCAAGTGCCACATGCACATGCGGCATGGAATGATTCACCAGCCCAACCGGGTCTCCGGTGGTCCGGCCTCGTACTCCATTGAAATCACCGGTATTGGTCTCCGCGCGCAACGCAAGATCAAAACAATCGACCAGTGAAGAATCAAGTGCAACCGCCGCCGCCAACGGATCATGCAACGGCATGCCGCCAGAGAACAGTGCGGGGTCGGCTTCCAAATTTGCCTTGATGGAAAAGTCCGCGAGATCAGCCAAGAACCGCCCGCGCTTGGTCCCCGTCGCACGCCACCGGTCGGCCGCCGATTGCGGTAGCAAACACTGGTGAGTCACATCAAGTCCCACCATTGTGATGTCTGCGCCGGAATGAAATACACGATTCGCGGCCTCAGGGTCTTGGATGATATTCGTCTCAGCTACCGCATCCCAACAATTACCGGGTTGGGTAAGCGTACCGCCCATCATCACCAGCCTGAGTTTCGATGCAATATCCGGTGCTCGAGTAATAGCCGCATCCACATCCGTCAACGGCCCGGTAGCCAGCACGGTAACGTCTCGGCCAAACTCGCGAACCTGCTCAATCAGATACTCAATCCCATCCGCAGCATCAACGGAGCATCTCCTTTTGCCCCCGCTGGCGAGAGCTGTCGGCATAGCCGACTGGGGGTGGCCCACCGACCGAGAGCGGTTCACACGAGAACAAGCACCCAACGCCGGATGAGCATGAACATCCCCCGCCAAATACCCGCCAACAGAAACAACCTCATCGGGCACATCCACAGACATGTCATCCACAGACATATCATCACCAGACATATCATCACCAGACATATCATCACCAGACACACCAGCTTCATCAGCCAGAGCCCCGGACCCTGCCAGCCGAGTATTCCCCAGTCCATCATCCCCATGGAACTGGGCACACCCTGCATCAGGAATAAACGCATCAGCCCAAGAAGGATGCTCAGCCCCTAAAAACACTGGAATATCCGCCCGACCAAACAAATCAAGCACCGCGCGAGTATTGGCATAAGCCGTGTTCGCATCCACATTGCCATAACCGGCAATCACGCCGCCCAACTCGCACTCATCCGCTGACCCCAACAAATACGCCAACGCCAACGCATCATCAACACCCGTATCCATGCTGGCAATAATACGGTCAGGACATTGGACCATAGAATCGTCTCCTTGTTAGCGTGATCCGCTATGAATAACCTTATCGGCCGATACGCAAAAATGCGTCCTTTCCTCATGGGAAGGACGCATTTTTGCGTAGATTCAAACTCGGAATATCGGAAATTACTTGCCGATGAATTCGTCGGTGGCAAGGTCCTTGGCCTGCGGGGCCTCATGAATTATCTTGTCATGACTGTCGGTGTATGCGTCTTCTTCAGCCAGGAAGTCGAAGTATTCCTGAGCGCCCTTGAAGTCGTTGGTGCCGAGCACGAAAGAGCCGTCCTTGATCTTGGCCGGATCGCCCCAGTACTGGCCGTCGACGATAACCTGCATGCTCTTCTTGACGAATTCGGGCTTGAGGTTGGCGTCAGGGGCTTCGTCCACGAGAATCTGCGCGGCGTCATCCGGGTTGGCGTACGCGTACTCGTAACCCTTTTGAGTGGCCTGAGTGAACTTCTTGACCAGGTCGGGATTGTTCTTGATGGTCTTGTCATTGGTGATGATGCCGATGGTGTCGGCGTTGCCGGGCACGCCATAGTCAGGCTCGGTGAAGCAGTTGAGCTTCGGGCCGTACATGTCGGCTTGCACGCCTTCCCACGTGGCGTAGAAGCCGCCGAAATCGGCCTTGCCGGATTCCATGGTCTGGAAGGTGGAGGTGCCGACGGTCACCTTGTCGAATTCGCCCTTGCCGCCATCGGTTTGGATCATGCGGCGCACCACGGCATCGGACTCGTTGGAGCCGAAGGTGGCGAAGGTCTTGCCATCCAAATCCTTAGGGGACTTGATGGCGGTGTTGGACGCCAGTGCGCACCAAATGGCGCTCGGCTTCTGCTGCACCTGCAGCACCTGCTTGATGTGAGCGCCCTTCAGCGTGTAGACGCCCACGTTGGTCAGGTTGGACAGGGCGAAGTCGGCCACACCGTTGTTCACGGCCTGTTCGGCACCGGCCTGGGCCACGGCCACGATATCCACGTCAAGGCCGGCGTCCTTGAAGTAGCCCCTTGTTCTTGGCCACGTACACGCCGATGTGGTTGGTATCGGGTGCCCAGGAAAGCATGAAAGTGACCTTCTTGAGGTCGGAGGTGTTGGAGTTGGAGGAGTCGGCGGTGTTGGTCTGGCCACATGCGGCGAAACCGAAAGTCATGGCAAGGGCGCCCACGAGGGCAGCGGCCTTGGATACAAGGCTTTTCTTCATAAACAATCGTTTTTATCGGGTCCAACATAGAAGACGCCTAAAGATAGTCAAAAGTTGACAATATAGTCTTGTTTTATCTTTGTTTTATCAAAGAAAATAATGCCGAGGTCGTAGAGGTCAAAGGTGATGCCAGTCTTTTCGTGCTGCCTGATACGCTTCCAAACAGCATGCATCTGCGATGTATAACGGATACCCTCAATTACAAAAACAGATTTTTTGCAGTGCGGGCAATGCAGATGCGCAGCACTTCTTCCACAAACTCCGGTCGGCGGTAATCATGCAAATATAGAAAATCGACAGATGTATCACTTTCCAAGAAGAGCTCGGACAGATCAGCCGCCGCAGTATAGTCCGCTCCTTCCTTAGCGGCTTTCAAATAAAGGGAAGAAGCAGCCGGTATACCCGTATCTACAATTGTAGCGGGCTGCGCATAGTTCACCAGACGGAATAGCAACCGCTTCACCTTTACAGACTCGTAACTCCACATCCGGTCTTTCTGCGGCGCAAGTTTCTTTTGCTCGGCAGCCAACTCCCTATATTTATAATAAGGAGTTGTTTCATAGATGACGTGTGTAATCAGATTGAACGCAAAAGGCGAATGTACTCCATAACCGCAACGGTGGCGGAAGCGATACAACCAAATGAAAGGACGTTTCAACGCAAGCAATATACGGTTCATTACAAATTATTCTTTGAATTACATCGCAAAAATACGGAAAAACCGGAAACAGAAGCCAATTACGCTGCTTTTACTTCGACATTCTTCAGAAGTCCTCTTGGTCCAATGAAATATTTCACCCTATACACCCGTTTGGGAAAGGGAGTCAGATGCATACCTCACAAAAAATCATTTGAAGCAAATCTACTTAAAAAACGGTAACTGCTTGTTAATAAGGAATCTTTTTCATAACTTAGACAAGCAAAGAGATGCCCAAATGGCACAACCGGACACAAAGAATAAGACACTTTTATTGTTATACCGATGATACTTAGACAGATACGGACATCATGTTTATTTATCAGGAATACATTAAGGACTATATTATGAAAACATGTTTACCAGTCCTCTTATATGCATTTTGCATCTTTTCTCCGATGTACATACAGCATCTTTTTTTGATGAGCTCAGAAAAAACGCACAACAAAAACTCATACAGAATTCATACAAATTACTAAAAACACACAAAATGAAAAAAGTATTATTGGCATGTTCCGTACTATTAGCCACAGCATGTGGCAATAGCCCCGACCAGAACCTGAAGCTGAATGAACTTGAGTACTTTGAAACTCAAGGAGTCAACGTATTGGTTTACAGCAACCTCTTCTCCGGTGGCTTCAATGACGAGAAGAACTCCGGCATCGAGCTCATCCACCATGGTGTACGCACTGCACAAGGTGGGGCCATCAGGCTTTCCAATACTCCCGAACAATGGGATTTGGTTCCTTCTACCCCATCAAGAAAAGTGAACATTGAGGACAACTCCATCGAAGTAGCCCTCCGCTATGACGATTTCGACTTCGACTCCCGCATAGTAGTGACAGGAAAAGGTAAAGCCGTTGAAATCTCCGTTTATCTGGATAAGCCCCTTCCACAGGAACTGGAAGGAGACGCAGGATTCAACCTTGAGTTCCTGCCTTCACAATATTGGGGAAAAGCTTACATCATGGACGGACAGCCCGACCGGTTCCCACGCTATGCCGTAAGCAACACCATCACCCGTCCCAATTCCGAGAAGATCAAACAATTTAAAGGATACAAAACTTATGACGACCGGGGAACAGGCCGATTCGTAGACCCGCTGCCATTGTCCACCGGACGTACCATGATATTGGCGCCCGATGCTCCCGAACGTACCGTAAAAGTAACCTCCCAAGATGCTGATCTGATGCTATTCGATGGACGCATGCTGGCCCAGAACGGATGGTTCGTGCTGCGAAGCATTCTGCCTCCCGGCAAAACCGGCAAAGTATTGACCTGGACTGTGGAACCGAATGCCATCAAAGACTGGATAAGAGAACCTAACATTGGTTTCTCTCAAGTGGGCTACCTTCCCTCACAGCCCAAAGAAGCTATCATAGAACTGGACAAAAAAGATAAAATAATCTCCAGCGCTTCTGTCTATCAAGTAAAAGAAGACGGTTCAGAAGTAGAAGTATTCACCGGAAAGACCTCTATGTGGGGAACTTACTTCAAGTACAACTATGCAAAATTCGACTTTTCCGAAGTGAAGGATCCGGGCATATACTACATCAAGTACGGCAATGTGAAAACAAACAATTTCCTCATCGACAAAACTGTGTACAACCATATCACCGACGCCACCACCGATGTGTGGATTCCCATCCACATGAATCATGTGACAGTGAATGAAGGATACCGCATCTGGCATGGCGAACCTTTCAAAGAAGGCTATCTGCAAGCTCCCCCCAGCACAGACCATTTCGACCTGCACAGCCAAGGTCCAACTACCGACACCAAGTATAAGGCGCTGGAACTAATCCCCGGATTAAACGTAGGCGGCTACTTTGATGCAGGCGACTTTGATATAGAGACTGGCGCCAACATCAATGTTGTCCAGAATTTTGTCAGAACCTGGGAGCTCTTCAAGCCGTTACGCGACGAAACATTCGTCAGCGAAAAACAACGCTACGTAGATCTCCACCGCCCGGACAGTATTCCCGACATTATCCAATACATAGAGCATGGCGTATTGAACCTTGTGGCACAAGCCGAAAATATCGGGCACATGTCACAGACTCTTTCCAATTCCGTACTCGACAACTATCACCACCTGGGAGATGCTGCATCCATCACCGACGGACTCCACTATGACCCCAAATTGGCTCCCTATGAGAAATCTGCCGATGGAAAATCCAGCGGTACTCCGGATGACATGTGGGCCTTTACAAGCCGTAACCCAAGTCTGGACTTCCGGGCAGCCACCATGTTTGCTGCTGCAAGTCGCGCTTTGAAGGGTTACAATGACGACCTTTCGGCAAGAGCCTTGAAACAGTCGAAAAGATTGCTGAAAGAGGCTACGGAACTGATGCCGGAAAGCTCTCCTAAAAATAAAAGACAAAAAGTTACTGAAGACATGGCTGCAAATCTGCAACTATACGTTTCTACCGGAGAGAAGAATTATTTGGAACGCTTCACACAGGAAATATGGCAGTCATTGGAAGGCAATGTCAACTATAATATCATGACTGCTATGGACGCTATTCCTTATATGGATGCTTCATATAAAGAGAAACTGCGCCCATACGTCCTTAAATACAAGGAATATCTCGACAGCCTGAACCACGACAACCCCTACGGATTGCCAATCGGACGCGGTAACTGGGCAGGAAATGGCGGCATGGTCAATTTCGGCACCACAGTCTGCTTTGCCAGCAAATATTTCCCAGACATCATCGACAGCAGTTATGCATTCAAAGTTGCCAACTGGCTATATGGTTGTCATCCCTATCACAACTACTCATTTGTGGCAACCGTTGGAGCTACCCGTCCCAAAGCTGTCTTCTACGGCAACAACCGGGCCGATTTCTCCGCCATCCCCGGTAACATGGCTCCCGGTGTATTGTTCAGACAACCCGACCACTTCGAGAACTATGATGACTGGCCATTTCTTTGGGGACAAAACGAAGGCACTATTGCAGGAAACACAAGCTATGTAATTTTCGGCCATGCTTTCAGAGACTTGGTACGCTGATCCATTACGTACAAAAGAACATCGGGTCTGAATAACGATAAACAAGGGGATGTGCAAAACGATATACCGATCAGAGTTTTGGCATCCCCTTCATAATACTAATGCGGGAACCATAAAATCTCCGCCGGCTGAAACATACGGGCGGTGTCAGCTTCCTTTTCGGCAGCGAAAAAATTGAAAGAACTGGAACGGGCCAATATTGCTTTTAAGAGTAAGGTAGATATACGTGACAAACAAAGTTATTTATTGAATGACCGTATAAAGATAATCTCCCAAAAAAATGTTTCAGCCATGTCTCAGCTGGGAAACAGAAAACCCTTGCAAATTTTTTTATTTACAAGGGTTTATCTTCATCTTCTTGTACCCAGACCCGGGGTCGAACCGGGATGGAAGTGAATCCACTGGTGTTTGAGACCAGCGCGTCTACCGATTCCGCCATCTGGGCATATTTGATTTCTCAAATGCGGTGCAAAGATACGGCTTTTTTTGAAACCTGCAATACTTTCTACAAAAAAAGGCGAAAAAAGTAATAAAATATCTACGAACCATTCCTCATTTGTAAAATATGCAGTACTTTAGCAGAAACTTTTAAAACATTTAATATGATGACCAATAAGGATAATTTCTGTGTAATCATGGGTGGCGGAATCGGTAGTCGTTTCTGGCCTTTCAGCCGCAAAACTCTTCCGAAACAGTTTTTGGATTTTTTCGGCACAGGGCGTTCATTATTGCAACAGACATTCGACCGGTTCAGTAAAGTAATCCCCACAGAGAACATACTGGTCGTAACCAATGACCTATATGCAGACTTGGTAAAAGAACAGCTCCCTGAGTTGCAGCCCAAACAGATTTTATTAGAGCCTACACGTAGAAACACAGCTCCCTGCATTGCATGGGCAGCCTATCATATTCGCGCGCTGAATCCCAATGCCAATATCGTAGTAGCACCCTCGGACCACCTCATCCTGAAAGAAAGCGAATTCCTCACAGCCATTGAGAAAGGTCTGGCCTTTGTTGCGAAATCAGACAAATTACTGACTCTCGGCATTAAGCCCAACCGCCCCGAAACAGGTTATGGCTATATACAAATTGCCGAACAGACTGAAGACAACTTCTATAAAGTAAAAACTTTTACAGAAAAGCCGGAACTGGAACTGGCTAAGGTATTCGTAGAAAGCGGAGAATTTTATTGGAATTCCGGTCTTTTTATGTGGAACGTAAACAGCATCATTAAAGCCGGAGAACAGCTTTTACCCGAATTAGCCTCTAAGCTGGCAACCGGGAAGGACGTATACGGAACCCCGGAAGAAAAGAAATTCATAGACGAAAACTTCCCTGCATGCCCTAACGTATCTATCGACTTCGGCATTATGGAAAAAGCGGACAACGTATATGTATCATTAGGCGATTTCGGCTGGTCTGATTTAGGAACATGGGGATCTCTATATGACCTTTCTCAAAAGGATGAAACAGGCAATGTTACGCTGAAGTGCCAGTCATTATTATACAACAGCAAAGACAATATCGTTGTTCTTCCTCAAAACAAACTTGCTGTCATTGACGGTCTGGAAGGCTACCTAATTGCCGAATCGGATAATGTGTTGCTGATCTGCAAGAAAGATGAAGAACATTCTATCCGTAAGTATGTAAATGATGCACAAATCAAACTGGGTGAAGATTACATTTAACAGCATCGGGCCAAACATCCGCAAGCTGTATATTCTTCCCCAAAAAGAAGTTAACTTCGGGTATACAGGATGTTAACTTCATAAAAACACAAAGTTAACATCATCTGCCGAATAAAGTTAACTTCATAAAGAGCAAATAAAAAAGCGGTAGTTGGAAATAGCAACTACCGCTTTCATTTTTATATCGGGGAGGAAATCAAATCTTTTAGAGAGCCATACGAATAGACTCGGCTACTGCCTTAAATTCTTCATCTGTCAATTTCAGTTTCGGATTAGAAAAAAGCATATCCTTTTCATTCTGCATAGGAATCAGATGGATGTGTGCATGAGGCACTTCCAAACCCAGAACCGCTTCGCCCACTTTCTTACAAGGAAAAGCTTTGCCAATAGCCAATGCCACTTTCTTCGCAAAGACATGCATTGCAGCCAAATCCTCATCGTTTAAATCAAAAATATAATCCACCTCCTGCTTTGGAATGACCAACGTATGACCTTTCACCAATGGGTTAATATCAAGGAAAGCAAAGAATTTATCATTCTCCGCCACCTTGTAGCAAGGTATCTCACCTGCGATAATTCTGCTGAATATTGTTGCCATAACTGTAATATTATGTATAAAATAAGGCAAGCCCGTATAACGGACCTGCCTTTTCTTTAAAATGATATGTTCACTACTTCCAAATTGATGATACCCTGCGGTACTTTAATTTCAGCTACATCACCTACTTTCTTGCCAAGCAAACCTTGTGCAATCGGAGTATTTACAGAAATTTTTCCCTCTTTCAGGTTAGCTTCACTTTCAGAAACGATGGTATATGTCATTTTCATTCCATTCTTCACGTTCTTTAGTTCCACTTTATTCAATATCTGTACGCTGTCAGTCTTTAACTTGGACTCATCAATAATCTTGGCATCGGCAATCACTTGCTTCAGTTTATTGATTTTCATCTCAAGCAACCCTTGCGCTTCTTTTGCAGCATCATATTCTGCATTTTCAGACAAGTCGCCCTTGTCGCGTGCTTCGGCGATAGCAGCCACAATTTTGGGGCGTTCTACCGTTTCCAGCTGTTTCAAATCGGCTAACAACTTATTGTAGCCTTCTTCTGACATATAAGCCATACTTTTTTCCTCCTTATTTTTATATTGTTTTTAATGGTGCTATAAACAAAAAAGAATTCCAACATGGTCAGCATGCTGGAACCCTCTTTCCTATTTCCTTTGCAAAGATAGACTTTTAAATAATGCGTGTCAAGCAAAAAGTACTGCTTTGTAACATATTTAAATGAAATCTTCTTATTTATAACACGTTACAGCAAAGCCTTCACCGCTGCATCCAAGTCTTTTATAGTCTCACCGCGAGCGCTCAATTCGCTTTTTCTATTAATGAGGAAGACAGCAGGAAGCGACTGCACATTATAGGCAGCAGCTACACTGGAATATACCCCATTGGCATCGCGCACACATACCCAAGGCAAGTTATCAGCTGTTGTTTTCCAATAATGTTCGTCTGCATCCAAAGAAACCTGATAAATTTCCAATCCCTGAGCGGCATATTTATCGTACAGATCACGCAACATATAATTATGTGTAGGAGAAACCGCACTCTGATAAATAGTGAAATCCAGAATGACAACTTTACCCTTCAGGTCGCTCAGCTTATGCATATTGCCTTTCATGTCGCGCAAGTTAATATCGATGATACCGATTTCTGAAACGGCCTCTGTCGGGAGTTCCATAACTTTCTGCTGCGGGGCACGAGTATTCTTCATTCCCTTTATTACGATATTATAAAGATTTTTCGAACGGTCGGCATGCGGATAATAGTTATTCAGGCTCGTTGCCACAGCAGCAAAACACTTGACATCATCTTTATTGTTCAACGGATCAAATATCAAGTAATTATTCAATTTCTGGAACAAAGCAAAATAAGCGGATGCCGTATTTGGAGCTGCAAAAATATAATTTATTTTCACTTCGTCCTTGTAACTCTTCATTAATGCAGCAAGACTATCTTCAAACACATCCGCTCCAATCTGACGGGCCTGCATACTTTGAATCAATGCATTCACATTATTCTGAAGTTGCATTTGCTTCAATGTAAGTTCTTTTATCTTAACACTATTTGCCGACCCCTCTACTGTATAAGCCGTAGAAAAATCCGCATATGGTGCATCCAGTCGAACCGTTTCCGTAGAATCTATGGAAAAGTTGATAACCTTATCATCTACCCGTAAACGGTAAAACTCCGGAGAAACCGGGCGTACCTGTTTGAAAGCAAACGTACCGTTACCCTTCAACTTAACAGAGTCTAAAGGAACAATACCTTCCAAAGCCGAAGCTTCCAGATAAAGCATCTTACCGTCTGCACCGGAGATTTCACCTTCCACTTTAAATTTCGGTTCGGAATTACATGCGCTTAACCCCAAAGCAGCCAACGCAACAAAAAGAATCTTTTTCATATTTCGTGTATTTTTCTAAAAGAACGTGCAAATATACTTCTTTTCATGTTTAGTCAAAGCATTTTCCCGCTTCTTACACTTATAAAAGTGCAAAAAACAACTAAATACAAACTTTTTATCTCATTCCCACCGCATTACATGAATAAAATATGTATCTTTGCGGGAATTTTGAAAGAAAAATAGATATAAAACATTTTTTATGATTAACCCAATTGTTAAGACGATCGAGCTTCCTGATGGCAGAACCATCACGCTCGAAACGGGAAAGCTGGCAAAACAGGCAGACGGTTCTGTAATGCTTCGTATGGGCAACACCATGCTTTTAGCTACTGTTTGTGCCGCCAAGGACGCAGTTCCCGGAACAGATTTCATGCCGTTACAGGTAGAGTACAAAGAAAAATTTTCTGCATTCGGACGTTTCCCCGGAGGTTTCACAAAACGTGAAGGTCGTGCCTCTGATTACGAGATCCTTACTTGCCGACTTGTAGACCGCGCTCTCCGCCCCCTATTCCCCGATAATTTCCATGCAGAGGTATATGTAAATATCATCCTCTTTTCTGCAGACGGCGTTGATATGCCGGATGCGCTGGCAGGACTTGCAGCATCAGCAGCGCTTGCCGTATCAGATATTCCTTTCAACGGACCGATTTCCGAAGTGCGCGTAGCACGTATCAATGGCGAGTTCGTCATCAACCCGACTTTCGACCAGTTGGAAAAGGCAGACATGGATCTCATGGTAGGCGCTACTTATGAGAATATCATGATGGTGGAAGGTGAAATGAACGAGGTTTCCGAAAAAGACTTGCTGGAAGCCATGAAAGCCGCCCATGAAGCAATCAAGATACAATGTAAAGCCCAAATGGAACTGGCCGAAGAGGTTGGCTCTACCGTAAAACGCGAATATTGCCATGAAGTAAACGACGAAGAACTCCGCAAGGCTGTTCACGACGCTTGCTATGACAAGGCTTACGCTATCGCCGCTTCCGGTAACAAAAACAAACACGAACGCATGGATGCTTTCGATGCTATTCGTGAAGAATTCAAAGCACAGTTCAGCGAAGAGGAGTTGGAAGAAAAGGCTCCGCTTATCGACCGTTACTATCACGACGTTGAGAAAGAAGCCATGCGCCGTTCCATCTTGGACG
>ENA-OQHF01000913-OQHF01000913.1-human-gut-metagenome-genome-assembly--contig:-NODE-913-length-16830-cov-3.604562_pt1 | contig 16830 bp, 11 predicted proteins | sample MGYA00242559_ERZ504709 | MGnify/ENA primary metagenome ERZ504709 (study PRJEB26092, sample SAMD00036203) | human gut metagenome | host: Homo sapiens | study: EMG produced TPA metagenomics assembly of... | reverse complement strand
CTGCCCGTCGTTCCCACTGGCAGCTTGCTGTCGGACGTGTACTGCATGGTGACACTGCCGCCGACGGTTCCATCGACGTTGACATACAGATCCGGTTCCTCCCGGAGCCTTGTCCGAATCGATCGACGGCCAATACCACTTGTTCTCGTAGATCGTTTTGAATGCCTTGTCGAGATCCGTGCCGGCGTATACCGAATCCTGCGAATCGTTCTCCGTATCCGAACCGGCATCGCCCGCATCATCATCGCCGGAATCGTCGAAATCGGTGGTGCCGTTGAGCGCCGGAACGCCCTTGTTCACGCCATGATGGCCGAGTCCCGAATCATCGTTCTCGTCGAGGGACAGGCCCATGAAGCCCGTGCCGTTGAAGAACGTAATCCCGTCCGGCCCTCCTATGTAATCCGTGACGTTGGTGTAGCCGTCGTCCGGATCGCTGACCGACCACTGGCATCCGTCCGGCAGCGTGACCACCACCTGGGCGTTCACCACCACCAGATTCAGCTTCCCTGTCGGACATGAGCTTTCGCCGTACGTGCCGTCGTTGAGCTTGACCTTGTGCTTGCCATGCGCTGCCGGATATCCGCTCAAATCGATGTCGAGCACATCGTTGGCGTAGTTCTTGCCGACCACCACCAGTCCCTGTTCATATCGTTTCATCTGGGCGTCGCTGGTGTCGCTCCATGTCACGATGCCGGAGACCGTCGTGCGGTGGTAGTCATTCGACATCATCCAATCGCGGCTTTCCCATGCCACCGCACTCGTGCAGAACGTCATCACCACGGCCATGAACGCCGCGCACCATGCCAGCGGATGCAGGCCGCCGGTGCGACGGCCCATGCAACCAAGCACGACGATCACCACGCCGATTCCCAGGCAGATGCCGCCGCAGCACAGTGTGGCGAGACGCAGCACGCGCAAGGCGTAATCCCAATCAACCGGCATCGTAATGGCGTACCAGCCAGATCCGGCGATCGCCAGCAATGCCAAGCCAAGCGTCACCAGTACCAGCAGCGGTCCGGCTGGCTTGCGGCGGGCGCGTTTCGACTGCAGCGCCGCCACCGTCGGCGGAGCGGTGAAGGTCGGCGGCACATTGGCCGTGGCAAACGCTGCAGGCGGGTTCACCGGCTGCTGAAACGTCTGGTATAGCGATTGGACGGGACGCGCGTACTGCTGGTAGCCGGAGGCGCGGACACGTCGGCTGCGGCATCGGCTGGCCTGGCGTGCCGGGCATGTTTGCAGTGGTGGCCGTGTTCGTGGACATCGGCTGCGGCATATATTGCGATTGCGCAGGCCGCACCGGCCGTCCCGGCTGAACGGGCTGAGCAGGCTGCCCAGGCCACGATCCGCCCTGCTGCGGCGGCTGCCAGCTCGCCGCATACGACTGGCGGTTCACCAGCAGCCAGAACACCAGCACGGCCACGCCGAACGCCAGCCATCCGGCGCCGGGCAGGCACAGCGCCACCGCGGCGCATACCAGCGCGCCCGCGCAGTTCCAATCCCAATGGCCGTTGACCAGCTCCTCGCACAGGATCCGGCCATCCGTCTCGTCCGGTAGCAGGAACCAAGCCAATGCGTAGAACGCCGCTCCGGCGCCGAACAGTAGCGAGGTGAGAATCACCAGCGCGCGGACCAGGGTGGCGTTCCATCCCAAGCGGCGCGCCACGCCGTCGCACACGCCTGCGATCCACCGGTTGCGGCCGCGCGTGATCCGGCTGGAGCGGATCCATGCGAAGAATCGATTGCCGCGATTCGGCTGCGGCTGATACATCGGCGGCCGTGGCTGCGATTGCGGTTCGGCAGAACCAGCGGCACTGCCGCCTTGCGGATTGTTGTTTGCGTTGCTCATATCTCCATTACAGCAATCCGCAGCCGTCATACGTATCGGGGAACACCCTGAATCTGCCCTGAACACCAGCTGAAAGCCCTGAATCGGCATCCCCGACAGGGCACAATGGAAGCATGAAGTCCTTAGCCAAACCGCGATACACGCAGGAACAGTACGACCAGGCCAGCGCGGTCTACATGCGCTGGTGCTACGTGCAGGCCCTGCGCGAAGGCCGTCCCGTGCCGTCCAAGCCGGCGCGACTGCCGTTGCTGCGCCCGACGTACGGCCGCGAGGTCGCTGGCGTGGCCAAGGCCGTCAGCATGCATCTGGGCGTGTCCGTTCATCTCATCCGTTTCATTTTCGTGGTCACCACGTTTTTCTTCGGTGCGGGCGCGATCGCCTATATTTTTCTGTGGATCACCGTACCCGTCGGAGACCCGGTCCAGCAGGCGTACGTCATCGCCGGCAGCCAGCCCGTCGAGAACGCGCCGCTGTCCCACGGCAACGTGAGGAACGTAAGAAACCTAAGGAACGTCGGAAACGGCGGCGCGCAATCGCAAGACAGCGACGGCAACGCGGACGGCATGCAATCCGGCAGCGGAGCACAATCGTCCGAAAGCCTGGAACAGATGTTCGCCAACGCGCCGAGACCCGCGCTGCTGGCCATGGCGGGACTGCTTATGCTGGGCCTATGCGCGGCGATGGCGGCGAAAGGCATTGAAGGCACGCTGATTGTGCCGTTGCTGCTCGGCGTGGTCGGCGTCGGCGTCTCCTGGCTGCGGTTCAACGCGAAGGACGGCCAATTATGGACGATGCTCGGCGGCATCGCGGTCATTTTCGTCGCGTACGCGATCTACATCGCCACCCACGTGCGCATTATGCAGTCCGCACGGCACGCCACGTTCACCATGCTCGTCGCCGGTTTGGCGCTGCTTGTCGGCGTGTTGCTGGCGATTGTGCCGTGGATTATGACGCTGGTGCGTGATTTGGGCACGGAACGCGCGCTGAAGGAACGCGAGGAGGAGCGCGCCGATATGACCGCCCACCTGCACGACGGCGTGCTGCAGACGCTGGCACTGATCCAGTTGCATGCCGGCGACCAGCAGACCGTGTTTTCACTGGCGAGGCAGCAGGAACGCGAGTTGCGCGAATGGCTATATCAGGAGCGCACCACGTCGGACCGTTCCGTCAACGCCGGTTTGAAGCAGATCGCAGCGCATGTGGAGGACACGCACGGCAAGCCGATCGAGGTGGTGACGGTGGGCGACGCGCGGCCGAGCGCGCAGACCGACGCGTTGTTGGATGCCACGCAGCAGGCGCTCGTCAACGCCGTGACGCATGGCGGCGAACCGGTGTCCGTCTACTGCGAAGCCGGCGACAAGCTGGTGGAGGTGTTCGTACGCGACCATGGCGACGGCTTCGACGTCGAAGCCATTCCAGCGAATCGCCTGGGCATCCGCGAGTCCATCATCGGACGTATCAAGCGCCGCGGCGGTACAGTGGAGATTGTGTCGAGGCCCGGCTGGGGCACGGAGGTGCGCATGCACATGCCGATTTCAGGAGCGACGGAGGATGCGGACAGCGCTACGACCACCACAGCGGACGGCGATACGGGCGTGCAATCGGCGCAATGAACACGGCACATGCAGCAGGTGCGGCAATGAATCAATCGAACCAAGGAGCAGGAATGAGCGAGCGGGAACAGCGCATCAGAATCGCCGTCGTGGACGACCATGAGATGTTCCGCGCGGGCGTGATTGCCACGTTGCAGCCGTATTTCGACGTGGTCGGACAGGCGGCCGACGTGGAGGGGTCAGTGGCGATGATCGCGCAGACCAAACCGGACGTGGTGCTGCTGGACGTGCATGTGCCGGGCGGCGAGAACGGCGGTGGCGCCGAAATCCTCACGAAATCGCGCGCATACTCCCCCGATACCGTCTTCCTCGCGCTGTCCGTGTCGGATTCTCCGCAGGATGTCGGTTCCGTGATCCGCGCCGGTGCGCAGGGATATGTGACGAAGACTATTTCCGGCGACGACCTGGTGTCCTCCATCAAGCAGGTGCATGAGGGCTACGCCGTGTTCTCGCCGAAATTGGCGGGATTCGTGCTGTCCGCCTTCCAGAACGGCCCGAGCGCGAACGGCGCGTTCGGCGGCCCGATCCACGATGACGAGCTGGACCGGCTGTCCAACCGCGAGCAGGAGGTCATGCGGCTGATCGCGCGCGGCTACACGTACAAGGAGGTGGCTTCGGAACTGTTCATCTCCATCAAGACCGTGGAGACCCATATGAGCTCGGTGCTGCGCAAACTGCAGCTGTCGAACCGTTCCGAGCTCACCCGTTGGGCCGCGGATCGACGGATTGTGTGACGTTGCCGCCACGACAACGACAATCGCCATAAACGGCATGGAAAAGGGCTTACCGAAAAATCCTTCGGTAAGCCCTTGATTGATGCGGGCAGAGCGAGATTCGAACTCGCGGAGGCTTGCACCTCAACGGTTTTCAAGACCGTCTCTTTAGACCGCTCAGACATCTACCCTTTGCGCCTAACATCGCTGCTACGCACGAAACGCCAATATACCACAGTGCGCGGAAGTGCGACACCTGGCACAGCCTCCATCCCCGTCGCTTCCAACAGAAAACCGCACACGCATCTGCCCAGAACGACACAAACGGCACTGGGACCGTCCAACATACGAAAAGCGGCGCCGGCACAAATGCCAACGCCGCTTTCACGGATTCATATCAGACGCGAACGTCTTGGAAAATCAGGCTTCCCACTTGGTCGGCTCGATGACTTCCTTGCCGCCCATGTACGGACGCATGGCCTTCGGAATTTCGATGGAGCCGTCCTTCTGCTGGTGGTTCTCGAGAATGGCGACCAGCCAACGGGTGGTGGCCAGCGTGCCGTTCAGCGTGGAGACGGCGCGGGTGTTGCCATCCTCCATACGTTCGCGGATGTTCAGACGACGGGCCTGATACTCGGTGCAGTTGGAGGTGGAGGTCAGCTCACGGTAACGGCCCTGGGTCGGCACCCAAGCCTCGCAGTCGAACTTACGTGCCGCGGAGGAGCCCAGATCGCCGGCGGCGGTATCGATGATGCGGTACGGCACCTCGACCTTGCCGAGCATTTCCTGCTCCATGGCCAACAGGTGCTCATGCTCCTTGTAGGAGTCCTCCTGCTTGGCGTAGACGAACATCTCCACCTTGTCGAACTGGTGCACGCGGATGATGCCGGAGGTGTCCTTGCCCGCGGCGCCGGCTTCACGGCGGTAGCAGGAGCTCCAGCCGCAGTAGCGCAGCGGGCCGTTCTCAAGGTTCAGGATCTCGTTCTCGTGCATGCCGGCGAGCGCCACTTCGGAGGTGCCGACCAAATACTGGTCGTCCGGCTCGCGCAGGCGGTAGATTTCGTCGGCGTGGGAGTTGAGGAAGCCGGTGCCGCGCATTACTTCCGGACGCACCAGCGTCGGGGTGATGGCCAGGGTGAAGCCGTGTTCCTCGGCCTGGTCGACGGCCATGGTGAGCATGGCGATCTGCATGCGGGCCACCTGGCCGCGCAGGAAGTAGAAGCGGGAGCCGCCGACCTTCACGCCGCGCTCCATATCGATACCGGCCACGCCGCGGCCGAGCGTCAGGTGGTCCTCGGCTCGAAGCCTTCGGCTGCGAAATCACGGATCTGGCCGACCTTCTTGACCACGACGTAGTCGTCCTCGCCACCTTCCGGAGCTTCCGGCTCGACGATGTTGGACAGCTTCCACATGGCGGTGTGTATTCCTCGGCTGCGCGTCGGCTGCGGCCTTGTGATTCGGAGACCTTCTGGGAGAGTTCCTTGGTTGCGGCGATCAGCTTGGCCTTTTCGTCGGCGGGGGCGGCGGCGACCTTCTTGCCGATCTCCTTCTGCTGCGCGCGGGCAGCTTCGAATTCCTTCAGAGAGGAACGGCGAACCTCGTCGGAGCGCAGCACCTCGTCGACCAGTTCGACCGATTCGCCACGCTTACGCTGGGATTCCTTGACAACGTCAGCATGTTCACGAATGAATTGAATATCAAGCATGCTTCCCAGCCTAGTGCCGAAAGCAGACACTGACGCCATCGTTCTCATTTTTGGATATAACGTGAGGGAACGCCGAATTTTTCATGTCGAATTCGTCTTTTTGCGCAATCGCATAGACAATAGAGGCATGCCTATGCCAGTTATCGTCCTGCTCGTCATCATCGCCGTGGTCGCCGTATGCGCGGCCGCCTTCTTCGGATACCGCGCGTACAAGCACCGTACGCTCGCGGAGAAGCTTGACAAGCGTGACGATGACCAAGTGCATTACGCGTTCATAGTCAATCCTTCAAAGCCCCAGGCGGAACAGCGCAAGCAGCATATCAAGGAGTTCTGCGAGGCGAAGCATCTCACCCAGATCGAATTCATCGAAACGCAGCTCGACAAGGACGGTCGCGCCTGCGCGTTCGAAGCGTTGGACCATGGTGCCGATGTGGTGGTGGCTGTCGGCGGCGATGGCACGGTGCGTACCGTCGCGAGCGCGCTGTCGGGTACCGGGCATGCGCTGGGCATCGTGCCGATCGGCACCGGCAATCTGTTCGCCCGCAATATGGGCATTCCCGTGGACGATATCGATGCGGCGCTCACCGTGGCCACGTCGCACGGCTCCCGTCTGGTGGATGTGGGCCGTCTGACCCTTCTGGATGATGAGACCACCGACCACGGGCATGCGTTCCTCATCATCGCCGGCATCGGTTTCGACGCACTGATGATCGACGACACCGATCCGGAATTGAAGAAGAACATCAGCTGGCTGGCGTATTTCGTGTCGGGCGTGAAGAATCTGTTCGCCCCGAAGTACAAGGGCAATGTGACCATCACCAGCGCCGACGGCAGCACGCATTCCACGCGTGGTCTCACGTTCCGCACGTTCATGGCGGGCAATTGCGGCCAGATCCCCATGTTTTCGCTGATGCCCGAAGCTTCCTATGACGATGGCATCCTCGACTACGAGATCATCGACACGTCCGGCGGCCTGATCGGTTGGGCGAATCTGTTCGGCGACGTGCTGCACCAGACCATCACCGGCAAAGCTCAGCAGAGTCCGCTGTCCACGAACTCCACCGTCGACCAGGTGCAGGGCGTCAGCGCGGAAATCACTTTGGAGAGGCCTGTTTTGGCGCAGGTGGATGGCGATATGCTGCCTGAAACGAAGCACATCCGTTTCAGCGTGGAACGTCAGGCCCTATGCGTGCGCGTGCCGGAGGCCACTTCCGAAGATACCGGCATACTGGCGTTGAACGCGAATATGTCGGCTACGCCAACGAAACCGCAGCCGACCGAACAGGCAAGCGGGCAGCCGGCCGAACAGTCGAACGATTAGGAACCGTCAGGAATGCGCGGAACGGGCTGCTGAATATCGGAAGATACCGGAAACTCAGTCGTCCTGCCGATTCACTTCGTTGGTCACGCGCGCCACATGCAGGGCAAGATAGGCGATTTCGGCTTCCGTAAGGTCGGAACCAAGACGCATCTTCACCACCACGGCAAGCTGCCTTGCGCACTGGCAAGCCTTCGGATATGAGGTTTTGATTGATTCGATGATTGGTTGCGGCTCATCGTCGAGCTGCTCATGCTGGTGGATGCGTACGAACAGTAACGCAAATGCGTGATGAATCGCGCCACATTGACGCTGTCCTGCGCAAGCGTGATGCCGTACGCGCCTTCGATGACGGCGATCATCTGCTGGATGATGCCGGTCATGGTGTAGGTGGCGGACAGGTCGCCGCCGGAGAATCCGGCATTCACCAAATGCAAGGCGAGCGCCACCGCCTCACTGCGGGGCAACGCGCCACCCAAATACGTGTTCATCGCGTCGACCATCGCCACGCCTTTGGCGTATTCGTCGGCGTATAGGGAACGTACTTCCGCTTCGAGCGGATATTCGATGTTCTGTTTTCTTTGCGCGCGTTGTATCGCGCCGCAGATGTGGTCGGCGAGCGCCATGACCAGGGTTGGCTGCTTGTCTGCCTGTTCTTTCAGTCCCGTACGGTTCATGGCGTCCGTGACGAGTCTGATGATTTCGGGCGGGATCCCGGCCACTTGTTGCGCCATGTGGTCGGGATCCTTGCCATCGACGGGGATGAACCGACGGACGATCTTCGCGTCATCCACATGTTGTCCCGGCTTGGCTTGGAAGCCTATTCCACGGCCTGTGAGAATCACCTCACGATCACCGTCTCTAGCCAATACGACATTGTTGTTGAATACGCGAAGAACGTCCACGTCGACCCCTTTTTCGCCTCTGTGTGACAGGTTAGCGCTGGATGTCGATCACCTCGTCCCCTGCCTTGACGTCGATGCCGGTCTTCGGCGTGACGGAGGTGAGGGCGGCGGTGTTGAGCACCGTCATCAGCGTGGTGGTGCTGTATCCAGCGTCCTTCACTTTAGCAAAGTCGACGGAAACCAGCGGATCGCCGGCATTCACGCGCTCATCGGCCTTGACCTTGACGGCAAAGCCCTCGCCGTTCATCTTCACGGTGTCGATGCCGACGTGCACGAGCACTTCCACACCGTCATCGGTTTTGATGCCGAAGGCGTGGCCGGTTTCGGCGACGGTCTGCAGCACGCCGGAGACCGGGGCCACGACCTCGCTGTCGGTCGGCTGGATGCCGACGCCTTCGCCGAGCGCGCGGGAGGCGAACACCGGATCGCCGGTTTCGTCCAGGGCGATCACGTGGCCGGCGACCGGAGCGTTCACCACGGTGGTCGCGGCGGCGGCAGCGGCCGGAGCTTCGGTCTTGGTGGCGGTAGCAGTCGCGGTGGCGGTGGTGGCAGCCGGAGCGGCTTCCTTGGCTTCGACCGCCGGAGCGGCGGCCTTCTGATCGGCGGCGGCGCGGGCCAGCACTTCAGCCTTCTGTTCCGGGGTGCGGTAGTCGAAGGTGATGATCAGGAAGAAGGAGGTCAGGAAGGAGACCGCGATGGACACCGCGTACACCCACATCTGGTCGAAGACCGGAATGGTCAGCAGCGAGGTGAAGGCGAAGGCGGTGGTGGTCACACCATGCACGGTCTGGCCGGCGGCGGTGACGGACGGGAAGAGCCAGCCGAGGACGGCAATGACGACGCCACCAAGGCCGCAGCCCACGAGCATGCGCTTGTAGACCAGCTTGTAACGCAGGTGGATGCCGTACAGGGACGGTTCGGAAACACCACCAAGCAGGCCGGCTGCGAGCGCGCCGAGAGCGGTCTGGCGCATGTCCTTGTCCTTGTCACGCACGGCGATGAAGAGCACGCCGGCGGTGGCGCCGAAGCAAGCGAAGTTCCACACGCCCATCGGGCCCTGGATGAAGTCGTAGCCGAGCGTCTGGATGTTCATGAGCATCAGGGCGTTGAGCGGCCAGTGCAGGCCGAGCGGCACGAGGAACGGGTACAGCAGCGGGATGATGATGGCGAAGATGAACGGTGCATGGGTGTTCATCCAAGCCAGGCCGACGCCGAGGCCGTTGCCGACCCACACGCCGATCGGGCCGATGATGAAGGCGGTCAGCGCGCCGACGATGATCATGCAGAAGAACGGCACGAACACCAGCTGGACGCTTTCGGGAATGATCTTCTTCAATCCGTGGTAGACGAGGGCGAGCACGGCGGCCATGAGCAGCGGCACGAACACGTTGCCGCTGTAGTCGCTCAACGCCATCGGAATGCCGAAGATGTTGGCGGTGCAGGACTTGGTGCCCAGAGCCGCGTTCTCCACGCACGTGGTGGTCTTGGCGTCCATCAGGCTGGTGAACTGCGGGGTCATGAGGATGGCCATGATGGCGCCGCCCAGCCACGGATCGACCTTGAGCTTCTTGGCGGCGTTGTAGGCGACCATGATCGGCAGGAAGTAGAACACGCCCTTCCAGATGGCCTTGACGAACACCCAGCCGGCGGAGGCCTCGTCATTCGGAATGACGTTCAGTGAGATGAGCAGGTTGACCAGGGCGATGATGATGGAGGCGCCGAGCAGCACGCCCAGGATCGGGCGGAAGGAGTCGGCGAGATACTCGAAGAAGGAGTCCAGCCATGCCACCTTGCCGCGTGCCTTGGAACGGGCCTCGGCCTTGACGTCGGCGTTGCTCTTCTGGCCTTCGCCGGATGCGGAGGCGGCACCGGCGTTCGCCATTTCGGGCAGATGCATGATGTTTTCGTATACGGTGGCCACGCCGCCGCCAATGACGACCTGGAAACGGTCACCGCTTTGCGGGACCGCGCCAAGCACGCCCTTCATATGTTCGAGGGCGTTCTGGTCCACCTTGGACGCGTCCGCCAGCTCGAAGCGCAGTCGGGTGGCGCAATGCGTCAGACTGCGAACGTTTTCAGGTCCGCCGATCGCAGTGATGATCTGCGATGCGAGAGAGTCAGCCATCCTGATTCCTTTCTATTTCCTTCCGATGGGATTCGATGACGCAGCGCGGCTTTTTTGCAACAAAAAAGACCCGGAACATGGCAAACCAATGCCACATTCCAGGTCTTGCGTCTAAAAATGTTGACTTGCAACCCTGCATGAGTCGAATTCATTAGAAACAATACACTATCGGCGTGCGATGCGCAAATCGTCGGGCATCGGGACACTGAAACCCCAATTCCATACTGGAGACACGCCGAGACGTCAAAAAGAAAACGTATTCATCGCACATTGTGGGATGGCTTTCCGCGTTCCGCGCAAACTCGTGGCACAATGAAGGTATGGTTGCAAAAAATGCGGGAATGCCCGCCACCCCAGCAGATCTGATCAATGTCGACGAGGTCATTGGAAAGTACTATGACGTCGTCCCCGACCCGAACGTTCCGGAGCAGCGCGTCTCCTTCGGCACTTCCGGACACCGTGGTTCGTCCCTGAAGACCTCATTCAACGAGGCCCACATCGTGGCCATCACGCAGGCCATCGCCGAATACCGCAAGAAGGCCGGCGTCACCGGCCCGCTGTACATCGGCCGCGACACCCACGCCCTGTCCGAGCCGGCTTGGAAGACCGCCATCGAAGTGCTCGTCGCCAACGGCGTGACCGTGCGCATCGACTCCCGTGACGACTTCACCCCGACCCCGGTCGTGTCCCAGGCCATCCTGACCCACAACCGCGCCGCCGACGGCACCCAGCGCTTCACCGGCGAAGGCCTGGCCGACGGCATCGTCGTGACCCCGTCCCACAACCCGCCGACCGATGGCGGCTTCAAGTACGATCCGGTCACCGGCGGCCCGGCTCCGGCCGACGTCACCAACGCCATCGCCGACCGCGCCAACGAGCTGCTCGGCGATTTCAGGAACGTCAAGCGCGTGCCGTTCGAGCAGGCCGTCAAGTCCGATCTGGTTGAGCGTTTCGACTTCCGTGAGCACTATGTGGCCGATCTGGAGAACGTCATCGACTTCGACGTGATCCGCTCCTCCGGCGTACGCCTGGGCATCGACCCGCTCGGCGGCGCTTCGGTCAACTACTGGCCGCTCATGAACGAGAAGTACAACCTGACCATCGACGTGGTGCGTCCGCAGGTCGACCCGACCTGGAGCTTCATGACCATCGACCATGATGGCAAGATCCGCATGGATCCGAGCTCCCCGTACGCGATGAAGGGTCTGGTCGATTCCCTCAACAACGGCGCTTGGGACAAGTACGATCTGGTCGGCGGCACCGATCCGGATGCCGACCGCCATGGCATCGTCTGCCCGAACTGGGGCGTCATGAACCCGAACCACTACATCGCAGTGTGCGTGGAATACCTGTTCGGCGGCAACCGTCCGGATTGGCCGGAGAACGCCGGCATCGGCAAGACCCTCGTGTCTTCCTCCCTGATCGACCGCGTGGCCGCCTCCATCAACGCCAAGCTCGTCGAGGTTCCGGTCGGCTTCAAGTGGTTCGTGGACCCGCTGTTCAAGGGCGAGGTCGCGTTCGGCGGCGAGGAAAGCTCCGGCATGTCCTTCCTGCGTAAGGACGGCCGCGTGTGGACCACCGACAAGGACGGCCTGATTCCGGACCTGCTGGCCGCTGAGATCACCGCGAAGACCGGCAAGAACCCGGCCCAGCTGCACCAGGAGCAGGTGGAGCGTTTCGGCGAAAGCTGGTACAAGCGCGTCGATACCCCGACCACCCTCGAGCAGAAGCAGAAGTTCGCCAAGCTCACCGGCGACGACGTCGAGGCCACCCAGCTGGCCGGCGAGGACATCACCGCCAAGCTCACCGAGGCTCCGGGCAACCACGCCAAGATCGGCGGTCTGAAGGTCACCACCAAGGACAACTGGTTCGCCGCCCGTCCGTCCGGCACCGAGAACATCTACAAGGTGTACGCCGAGAGCTTCGAATCCCCTGAGGCTCTGGACAAGGTGCTCGCCGAGGCCACCGAGGTCGTGGACAAGGCTCTGGCCGAGTGATACGGCGTTCCGCCAAGTAATCAAGGCGTAGCGCGAAAAAGACCCGTTCCGTATGGAGCGGGTCTTTTTCGTTGTCGATATCCGCCGTATGGCACGAAACGTGCTTTTCTGGCATGAAACGCAAGCTCCGCGGCACCCCGTATTTCCCTCTCCCGGTACGCTTGGAAGCAGAGCCGGAACGTCATCCGCGCAATCACGGCACAGCAAGGAGGGAACGTGCGCATCGCCATCGTCGAGGACCATCCTGCCGAACGCGAACTGATCGCCACCATGTGCGCGGAATACTTCAACGGCCGGAACGTCGGCGCAACCGCCGGCAGGAATGCCATGCAAACGGTCTGTGACGTTTTCCCCGACGCGAAATCGTTCATCGAAAGCTGGAAAAACAGCCGTTACGACCTGCTGCTGCTCGACTGTTATCTCAGCGACGAGAATCTGCCGCATGCCACCACCGGATTGGACATAGCGCGGCTGCTGCGCAATCAGAACGACGACTGCGCGATCGTCTTCATCACGTCCAGCACCGATTTCGCGGTGCTCGGCTACGAGGTGCAGGCGAGCGGTTATCTGCTCAAGCCCGTCAATCGCAAAACCTTCGAAGCCACCATGGAACGCGTCGAAGAGCAGCTGAAGGCAAAACCGCCGGTCACCCATCTGGCAAAGGCGCAGTCGCCCGGCACGGTGGATTCCAGCTGGCATGTGGCGTTCGGCAATCCGGCCGTGACCATGGACCGGCGGCTCATCGCATACGCCCTGTCCAACGCGCACTACGTGGAATTTACGTTCGCGGACGGCACCCAGACCAAAATCCGCACCAATTTCTCCGACGTGGACCAACGGCTCACCGTGTTCGACAACTTCTACCGCACCGCGCGAGGAGTGCTCGTCAACTTCGACTACGTGTCCGGCATCACCAACGCGCAGTTCGTCATGAAAGGCGGCAAACGCATTCCTATCACGAAAACGGCGGTGACCACCACCTGCCGCGCATACGCGGAATACACGTTCACCCGCATGCGTACGGAGGACTGACATGTTCGCACCACTCGGCGAAATCATCCGGAACGGCATCGCCCAAACCACCCCGTCAGGTCTGTTCTTCGCCATCGGAGAGCAGCTCAACGCGTTGTCCGGCCTGGCATTGTGCCTCATCATGGCATGGAGTCACATGGACAATCCACGCCGTAACGGCACACTGTTCATGTCCATCGGACTGGTCTGGTTCCTGCTATGCGGCGTGCTGTGCGGCACTCTGGGCATCCCATCACTGTGGACGGTCATTCCGACCGCGCCGCTTGTGCTGCTGGTCCTGCGATGGCTGACCGAACTGCCATGGCGGCAACTGTTGCTGATTGTGGCCACGGCTTCCTACATGGTGGCGATCGTCTACTATCTGTCGCTCGTCATCGATGTGGCCGTTCTTGGCGCGGATTCAGCCAATCTCCGCGTCGGCTGGCCGGGACTGGTCAATCTGCTGCTGCTTGACGTCGTCGCACTGGTCTCGCTATGGCATCCGCTGCATGATTCGATTCCAGCCACATTCGATTCCCCATCCATCAGCAAAGGCTTCTGGCAGCTTATCTGGCTGTTTCCGTTCGTTTCGTCCGCGATTGTGGTGTGGTGCATGCCGGCGGACAATTCCACGCTGTTGGACTCGCATATGCTGGAAATCGCGTTCACCGTGGCGGTGGTCTATTCCTGTTTCATGGTGTTGGCGTATTTCCTCATCTGGTACATGATTCAGCAGTCGGACCGTCTGCTCGCGGCCCGCAGGCGACAGCATTATGAGGCTTTGCAGACGTTGCAGCTGCAACACATGAACGAGCGGATCCGTGAGGCGCGTCAGATCAAGCACAACGTGCGTCACCACATCCACTCACTGCAGGCGTTGGCCGCGGCTGAAGACATGGATGGCATCCGCTCATATCTGGATGAGATGTCCAAACACCGGCTGCTGCAAACGGCACCAATGCAGTATTGCGAGCATGCGTCGCTGAACGCGGTGCTTGTCTACTATTGCGATTGGGTCCGGCATTTGGGTGCGGATGTGGACGTCAAAGCGGCGGTGCCGCAATACATCAACATCAACAACGCGGAATTATGCTCCATGGTCGGCAATCTGCTGGAGAACGCCACGGAGGCCATCACCCAGCAAACGCAGGGCGAGAGGCGGCTCAAAGTGCGCATCCGGTATCGTTCCGGCCCTCCGGCGGCCCTGTTCATCACGGTGGACAACACGTACGGCGAAGCCGATACCAGCATCGAACAGATCGACGGCGATCTCGTCTCGACCAAACATGGTGGCACGGGGCTGGGCACCGCCACCGTACGAGAGACGGCCGAACGGCACCATGGCACGGCCTCCTTCGAGCACAGCGACGGCATGTTCCGCGCCTCCGTCATGCTGTGTCTCGGCGACTAATCGCATATGCCGTTGCCATGCGGTATGACGGGCAAGCGGCGAGTCGCGCGGCTTTCGTAGGGTAGAAGCATGACGATTACGGTTTCAACAGACGGTTCCGCGCTTGGCAATCCGAATGGTCCGATGGGTTGGGCCTGGGCCGACCACGAGCCCGCGGCAGGCGGCAAGCCGGGGCACGAGCATGCCGGCGATTGCGATGCCGGCGGCGCGACGAACGGCACCAACCAGATCGGCGAATTATGCGCCGTGCTGGAGGCGTTGCGAGCGCATCCCGGTTCCGAAGACCTGGTGATCGAGACCGACTCGCAGTATGCGATCAACTGCTCCACCAAGTGGGTGCAGGGTTGGAAGCGCAACGGCTGGAAGAATTCGCAGAAGAAACCGGTGAAGAACGCCGATTTGATCCGCGCCATCGACAATGAGATCGCACATAGGGCGGGGTCGGTGCGATTCGTGTGGGTCAAGGGTCATGCCGGCAACGCGGGCAACGAGAAAGTGGACGAGCTGGCACGCACGTATGCGGGCGATTGCCGTTCGCATGTGCGCGAAGGCTATCTGCCGTTGGAAGGATGGCAGTCGCTACTGGCTTCCGAGTATTCGCGTGGCACCGATGTTCCCGAGGATGCGAGGATGCTGATGGATGGTGCGATCAGCGCCGCCGAATACCACATGGGACGCGGACAAGGCGATTCCGCCACGACCGGCACTGGCGATTCCAGTGCCGATACCGCCAATTCCAGCAACAGCACGAAGCCGCGTTCGATCGCCAGCATGCTGGCGGAGCCGGAAGGCGTTTCCCACGACCTTGCGGATTTCGGACAGACAACCGATGACGACGCAGATGATGCGGTGGAAACGACCGTGCTCGAGACCGAACCGGCGGAAACCACCACAATGCTTGAGACCGAAGCGACGAAGGTCATACCCGAATCCAGCTTCCCGGACGCGGGCGATCCAGCCGAACCGGACGAATCCGGAGAACCGGACGAATCCGGGAAAACGGACGAATCCGGTGAACCGCATCAATCCTATGCGCAGATGCTGGTCAAACCCGACTATTTTCCCCGTGAAGGCGACGAGAACGACAAGCCGGTGACGGGCAACGCGGACGGCACGGACACGGACAGCACGGCCGTACCGCAGAATGCGAACGAATCGCACAGCGAATCGCAAGACGACGAAGAATCGGCACCGGAACAGGCAGCTTCATCGCAATCGCAGGATCTGCCGAAACTGCCGCATCGTCCAAGCCCATCGGGCCTGTCGGTGTCGGGTACGGTGCGGTTCACTCCCCCACCGGAATCCAGCCCGACCTTCGACGGCAATCCACGTCTCATCCGTGGGTATATCGCCGTGGAAGGCTATGTGATGGGTGACGGCACGCTGGTATTGGACGAGGCGCCGTTCGCGGTCAAACATAGCTGAGCGAGACATGTGGGGAGCCGCTTTACGCAAGCCGCTCCCCACATGTCATTTCATGCGCGTCTTTTTTTGCACGCCACCTCACGCAGGACCGTGAAACATTCCGTGAAAACTTTTCCGCAGTCCAAAACAGACACCTGCTCCCGCAACCGACCATTCGCGCCTTGAAAATCAACGCATCCGATAGTATGGAGACGGTCTTAACCCCATATCGAAGGAGGATCATGGACAAGGCACAGCAGGACGCGCTGAAGAAGGCGGCCGGCATCGAGGCTGCAAAGCTGATTCAGAACGGCATGATCGCAGGTCTGGGCACCGGCTCGACCGTGCGTTTCCTGGTCGACGAGCTCGGTCGTCGCGTCAAGGAGGAAGGCCTCGAGTTCACGGGCGTCACCACCTCCCGCCGCACCCAGGAGCAGGCCGAAGGCTACGGCATCAAGATCGTCAACATCGATGACGTCGACCATATCGACGTGACCATCGACGGCGCCGACGAGGTGGACAAGAACTTCAACGGCATCAAGGGCGGCGGTGCGGCTCTCCTGTGGGAGAAGATCGTGGCCACCAACTCCAACAAGATCGTGTGGATCGTGGACGAGTCCAAGGTTGTGGACACCATCGGCAAGTTCCCGCTGCCGGTCGAGGTGATTCCGTTCGGCGCAGGCCAGGTCGTCAAGAAGTTCGAATCCCGCGGCTACAAGCCGGTGCTTCGTCTTGACGCCGACGGCAAGGAAGTGCGCACCGACGAGAACAACTTCGTGGTG
>ENA-OQHF01000910-OQHF01000910.1-human-gut-metagenome-genome-assembly--contig:-NODE-910-length-16865-cov-2.363664_pt1 | contig 16865 bp, 28 predicted proteins | sample MGYA00242559_ERZ504709 | MGnify/ENA primary metagenome ERZ504709 (study PRJEB26092, sample SAMD00036203) | human gut metagenome | host: Homo sapiens | study: EMG produced TPA metagenomics assembly of... | reverse complement strand
ATCGGTCGAATCCCGACCTCACGGAGCGTTCGAGCTCTTCGTCAACGGCAAGGAGCTCTGCAACGCCTACTCCGAGCTGACGACCGATCGACCAGTTGGAGCGCTCCAGGAGCAGTTGCGCCTCTCGGAGAAGGCGACGACGAGGCTATGTTCATCGATATGGACTTCGTCCGCGCCCTCGAATACGGTATGCCGACCTGTTCGGGTATGGGTATCGGTATCGACCGCCTGACGATGTTCATGACGGGCAACAGTTCGATCCAGGACGTGCTCTTCTTCCCGCAAATGCGCCCGAAAGAAGGCCGTAAACGATCCTGCCGAGAAATACACCGCCCTCGGTATTCCCGAAGAGTGGGTTCCCGTCATACAGAAAATGGGCTACCTGACAGCCGATTCGCTCAAAAAGCTCTCTCCGGGCAAGTTCTTCAACGACCTGTGCGGTTTAACGAAAAAGAACAAACTGGGGCTGAAGGCTCCTTCGATGGAAGAGGTTAAAAAATGGTGCGAACAGGAGTAAACTCCGGAAGGTAATGACATCAGGAAGAAACATCTGGCTCGCAGGCATCTGCGCCGCAAGCGTACTCGCTGCGGGACTCCGGCTCGGCGACATCGTACCTGGCTGGGTATTCCGCACACTTTGCACGTTGGCGCTGGGTACGATCTGGCTCCGCCTCGGGCAGCAGGTGTGGCATCGGTTGCGGCAACGGCAGCGCCCCTGGTTCCTCTTTTGGAACTATGCACTTCCCGTGCTGGTCGCCATCCCGACGCTGGCCAGCCTCTCCGACGACGTCGTTCCCGTGGACCAGCGATTTCTGGCCGCTGCTGCGACCGGAGCGGTTCTCGCCTGCATCTATCGTCTAATCTATCTTAAAAACAAAAATATGAGAAAGAAAATCGTTGCCGGCAACTGGAAGATGAATACGCTTCCCGCCGAAGGCGTCGAATTGGCCGAAAACATCCGGGCCGACAGAAACCAGGTTTGTTCCTGCGTGAATTTCATCGTATGTCCGCCCTTCACCCACCTCGGCGGAGTCATCGAGGCACTTCGGGGTTCGGACATCGAAGTCGGCGCCCAGAACTGCGCGGCCGAAGACAAAGGCGCCTATACGGGCGAAGTATCTGCCGCGATGCTCGCAGCCTTGGGCTGCCGTTACGTCATCCTGGGTCACTCGGAACGCCGCCAGTACTACGGCGAAACCTCGGCGACGCTCAACAAAAAGATGGCGCAGGCATTCGCCAACGGTCTGCAACCGATCTACTGCGTGGGCGAGAATCTCGAGGAACGCGAAGCGGGCCGCCACTTCGAAGTAGTAAAGACACAGATCGAAGAGGTTATCTACAACCTCACGCCGGCCCAGTTCGCCCGAACCGTAATCGCCTACGAGCCCGTCTGGGCCATCGGCACGGGCAAGACCGCGACGGCAGAGCAGGCACAGGAAATCCACGCCTACATCCGCACGATCCTGCGCGAGAAATTCGGTGCGGCGGCCGATGAAACTCCTATCCTCTACGGAGGTTCCTGCAAGCCGTCGAACGCCCCGGAACTCTTCGCCAAAGAGGACGTGGACGGCGGCCTGATCGGAGGAGCGGCGCTGAAGGCCGCCGATTTCCTGGCTATCGGCAAAGGTTTTCCGCAAAAATAATTTTCGTCTCAACGTATTGACAGACCGGATAATATCCGGTCTGTTTTTATTTCATCCGAAATCTTTCGCTGAAAAAAAAATCAAAAAAAGTTGCATTGTGAAAAAAACACGTACTTTTGCATCCAAAGAACAGTAGAAATGACAAGATTTTCGACGCAGAACTGGTGGTGGCGCTCTTTGTTTAAGGTAAACAATGAGTCCATTGGTATTTGTATGAAATAAGCCGAGAAAATCCGATCCATACAGTCAAAAATATCAAAAGCGTTGTTTGCCGAGCAGACAACGCTTTTTTTCGTAACTTCCACGCAACACTGAAAATTACAATCATAATAAAAACAAACGATTATGAAAACGAAAAAAATTATCCTACCCGAATCCCAGATGCCGACCCAATGGTATAACATCGTCAGCGACATGAAGAACCGACCGCTGCCGCCGCTGAACCCGGCGACCAAAGAGCCGGTGACGCTCGAACAGATGAGCGCCCTCTTCGCCGAGGAGCTGATGAAACAGGAGATGTCCACCGAACGCTACATCGACATTCCGGAAGAGGTGCAGGATCTATACAAGATCTACCGCTCTACCCCGCTGGTACGTGCCTACGGCCTGGAAAAGGCTCTCGACACCCCGGCCAAGATCTACTTTAAGAACGAGAGCGTATCGCCCGTCGGCTCGCACAAGACCAACACCGCGATTCCGCAGGCTTACTACAACTACAAGCAGGGAATCCGCCATCTGACCACCGAAACCGGAGCAGGACAGTGGGGAGCCGCGATGTCAATGGCTACGCAGCACTTCGGCATCGACCTGAAAGTCTTCATGGTCAAGGTGAGCTTCAACCAGAAACCCTACCGCAAGCTGATGATGAACACCTGGGGCGCAGACGTGTATGCCTCGCCGAGCGAAATTACAGCCGCCGGACGGGCCGCCCTTGCAAAGAACCCCAACGATTCGGGCAGTCTGGGCATGGCGATCTCCGAAGCCGTAGAAATGGCGCTGCAAAATCCTCAGGATACCCGTTACTGTTTGGGTTCTGTTTTGAACCACGTACTGTTGCACCAGACGATCATCGGCGAGGAGGCCGTGAAACAGATGGAGCTGTTCGGGGAGTACCCGGACGTGGTGATCGGTTGCTTCGGAGGAGGCAGCAACTTCGCCGGCATCAGCTTCTCGTTCCTGCGCGATAACCTGACCAAAGGTAAAAATACCCGCGTAATCGCCGTCGAACCCCAATCGTGTCCCAAGCTGACGCGCGGTGAGTTCCAGTACGACTTCGGCGACGTGGCAGGCTTCACTCCGCTGCTCCCGATGTATACGCTGGGACACAACTTCCACCCGTCGGACATTCACGCCGGAGGTCTGCGCTATCACGGAGCCGGTTCGATCGTGAGCCAGCTGCTGAAAGACAAGGTCATCGAAGCCCAGTCCGTGCCGCAGACGGAAACTCTGGCCGCAGGCGTTCTCTTCGCCCGTACGGAAGGTATCATCCCGGCTCCGGAATCGGCTCACGCCATCGCACAGGCGATCCGCGAAGCGAAACGGGCGAAGGAGGAAGGCGTTTCCAAAACGATCCTCTTCAACCTCTCGGGGCACGGACAGATCGACCTATACGCATACGAGCAGTATTTCGCCGGAAAACTTCGGGATTATGAAATTTCGGACAACGAAATCCGCAGTACGCTCAACGAGCTGGACAAAATTATCTAACAGCGTAACTTTTGGTGACTAAATTTTAATGAAAGCTGCGGATGAAATATTTCATCCGCAGCTTTTTCATCCTCGATCTGTCCATTCATCCACAAAAAAACTGAACAAAGAGCTTCCGCGCCCGCAAGTCTTCACCTCCTCCCGATGCGGTCCGCTATCCCTCTTTTATAGAAAATCGTCTGTCCAACCGGCTGTAACAAGCAATACGATACGTCTCATCGACAGTAACTCCTAAAACGAAACCCTCGCAACACCACGTAATGAAGGAGTAACCTGGAGTCGAGTCCTACCATTACCGATGCAGTAAACGCCAACAGAACTGGTATCACCCTTACCCCAGATTTCCCCTCCGCCCGCCGAACAGTCCGTATAAGATTCGGCATTGGCAGTAATGCGGCATAGGTCGTTAAATTCCCTCCCCCTCCATAAAATCCCGTGCAAACCAAAATAATAACCGAATAAATGAAAAAACTATGGCGATTCTGATCAGGTTAAAGTTGTGAAGCCGTTACGAACCAAAATAACGACAGCCCTGGGAATGCCAAACAACCGAATCAGCTTCGGCGGACAAAAGCGCCGTGCTTCCGAAAACAGACCGAACCGGAAACAGGACGAAATCGAGAGCAAAGAGTATCGTCACGAAAAACAAAGAATACGGGCTACTGTTTTATGTGCTATTTTGACCAATAAACCAGAATACGGAAAGTCATACCGGAACCGGCCTGCAAAGAGATCTATGCCGCCTCGGATTTTCCGAACGATCCGGAAATATGAATTCAAGTCCGACGGCACCATAGAAAAAGGACGATGTCGAAACACCGTCCTTTTTCTTCCAACGTTATTCGGAATTACATCTTCTTGCCCACGTTGGTCTTCTTGGCAACCTTCGGAGCAGCGACTTTCTTCGCACCGGCCGCAGCCTTGGAAGCAGCCGGCTTCGCAGCCGCAGCCTTGGAAGCAGCCGGCTTCGCAGCCGCAGCTTTCTTGGCAGCCGGTTTCGCAGCTTTCTTCTCCTCGCCGCCTTCAGTGGCCGGAGCTGCTTCGGCAGCAGCATCGGCAGCCTTCTTACCGCGCGAGCGACGGGTCTTGGGTTTCGCCTCGGCAGCCGTCGGAAGAATACCCAACGTGTAAGCCTCGTTGAAATCGACAAATTCGATGATGCACATATCGGCGGCATCGCCCAACCGGAATCCGGTCTTCAGGATGCGGGTGTAACCGCCCGGACGATCGGCGATTTTCGGAGCGATCGTGCGGAACAACTCCGTCACGGCCTCCTTCTGCTTCAGATACGAGAATACGATACGACGCGAATGGGTCGTGTCCTCTTTCGACTTGGTCACCAGCGGCTCCACGAACTGCTTCACAGCCTTCGCCTTGGCAACGGTGGTCTCGATACGCTTGTGCAGAATCAGCGACGACGCCATGTTCGACAACATAGCCTTGCGGTGGCCGGCCTGTCTGCCCAGGTGATTGAAATTCTTATTGTGTCTCATTTAAGTTAGTCTTTATCAAGTTTATAGATAGATACATCCATGCCGAACTTCAGATTGAGCGACGCGAGCAGCTCGTCGAGCTCCGTCAGCGACTTCTTACCGAAGTTGCGGAATTTGAGCAGATCGTTGCGATTGAGTTTCACCAGGTCACCCACCGTATCCACATCGGCGGCTTTCAGACAGTTCAAAGCACGAACGCTCAGATCCTGATCCGAAAGTTTCGTCTTGAGGAGTTGGCGCATGTGCAGGATATCCTCGTCGAACTCCTCCGCACCGTTCGTATCCTCCATATTCACGGTGATCTTCTCGTCGGAGAAGAGCATGAAATGTTGGATGAGAATCTTGGCTGCTTCCTTCAAAGCATCCGTCGGGTGAATTGATCCGTCGGTAGTAATCTCCAAATTCAACTTCTCGTAGTCGGTTTTCTGTTCGACACGGTAGTTCTCGATCGAATATTTCACGTTCTTGATGGGCGTGAAAATCGAGTCGATCGGAAGCGTACCGAACTCACAATCGGCGGGAGTATTCTCCTCGGCAGGCACGTAACCGCGTCCTTTGCCGATGGTGAGCGTGAGTTGCATTTTAGTACCGGGTGCCAGATGACAGATAACCAATTCGGGATTCAATACCTTGAAGAACGAGAGGTAGTTCGAAATATATCCTGCCGTCAGCTCCGTTACACCCGCCACATTGACCGATACCTTCTCGGCATCCTGGTTGTCAACCGTGCGGATAAAACGAACTTGCTTGAGATTCAGGATGATGTCGATCATACCTTCCATCACTCCAGGGATAGCGGCAAACTCATGGTCCACGCCGGCAACCTTGACGGTCGTAATCGCATACCCCTCCAGCGAGGAGAGCAGGATACGGCGCAAAGCGTTACCGACGGTCATACCAAACCCAGGCTCCAGCGGTCGGAATTCGAACTTTCCGAACGACGAAGTGGATTCGAGCATGATAACCTTTTCAGGTTTCTGAAATGCTAATATTGCCATAATATTGAATTGGTTGTTTAATTACTACTTGGAATACAACTCGACGATAAGCTGCTCCTTGATGTTTTCGGGAATCTCCTCGCGCTCGGGACGCTGCAGGAACTTGCCGGCCATAGCCGCACCGTCCCACTCGAGCCAAGCGTAGCGGCTCTTCGAACCGCCGGCCAGAGATGGCCGAGATCACTTCCAGGGCTCTTCGACTTCCGCGAACGGACACCACGTCACCCGCACGCAGCGAGTACGAGGGGATGTTCACGACGCTGCCATTCACGCAGATGTGGCAGTGCGAAACGAGCTGGCGGGCAGCTGCACGCGTCGGGGCGATACCCAAGCGGTAAACAACATTGTCCAGGCGGCATTCGAGCAGCTTCAGCAGGTTCTCACCCGTGATACCGCCCATACGGGCAGCCTGCTCGTACGTACGGGAGAACTGTTTCTCCAGAAGACCGTACGTAGCCTTCGCCTTCTGCTTCTCGCTGAGCTGCTGGCCGTACTCCGAATACTTTTTTGCGCTTGCGTGCAAGACCGTGCTGTCCGGGAGGGAAATTCCGCTTCTCGAGAACTCTGTCCGCACCGAAAATAGCTTCGCCGAACTTTCTGGCGATCTTGGATTTAGGTCCTATATATCTTCCCATTGTATTAACTTTTTAAAATCAGATAAAATAGTTTTTACGTAACACCTGCCGGCCGAATTATACACGACGGCGGTTAGGAGCACGGCAACCGTTGTGCGGCATCGGAGTAACGTCGATGATCTCCATTACCTCCAGACCGGCTCCGTGGATGGTACGCACGGCAGACTCACGGCCTGCACCCGGACCTTTCACGTAAACTTTCACCTTACGCAAACCCATGTCGTAAGCAACCTTCGCACAATCGGCAGAAGCCGTCTGCGCTGCATAGGGAGTATTTTTCTTCGAACCGCGGAAACCCATCTTACCTGCCGAAGACCAGCTGATTACGTCGCCGACCTCGTTGGTGATGGTGATGATCACGTTGTTGAAAGTAGAGTGTACGTAGGCCATACCCACGGCACCGACCTTAACAACCTTCTTCTTGACTGTTCCAGTTTTCTTTGCCATAACTCTCTAATTATTACTTCGTTGCCTTTTTCTTGTTTGCGACGGTCTTCTTCTTGCCCTTACGCGTGCGGGCATTGTTCTTGGTGCTCTGACCGCGAACCGGAAGACCCAGACGGTGGCGGATACCCCGGTAGCAGCCGATATCCATCAGACGTTTGATATTGAGCTGTACGACCGAACGGCATTCGCCCTCGACCTTGATACCCATATCCGCGATCTTCGAACGAATTGCGCCGACCTGTTCATCCGACCAATCCTGAACCTTGAGGTCGTAGCTGATACCGGCCTCGTCGAGAATTTTGCGGGCGGTCGAGCGACCGATGCCGTAGATATACGTCAAGCCGATCTCGCCGCGTTTGTTTTTTGGTAAATCTACACCTACTATACGTGCCATAAAATTTCTCTTTCTTTAATTAATCGTTTAAACATTACCCTTGGCGCATTTTAAACTTGGGATTCTTCTTGCAGATCACATAAAGTTTGCCTTTACGCTTCACGATCTTGCAATCCTCGCTTCTCTTTTTGATTGATGCTTTTACTTTCATGGTTTTCAAGCAATCTAATGGTTATTTGTACCTAAACGAGATACGCCCCTTACTCAAATCGTAAGGCGTCATCTCCACTTTCACTTTATCCCCGGGAAGAATCTTGATGTAGTGCATTCGCATCTTGCCGGAGATATGGGCCGTGATCACGTGGCCGTTATCCAACTCCACGCGGAACATCGCGTTGGACAACGCCTCGATGATCGTACCGTCCCGTTCGATCGCAGTTTGTTTTGCCATAGAGTCTTACTTGTTTATTGCCTGTTCGATAATACTGAAATCCGTCAGAACGTCCGGTCCGTCCTTGCCCACCGCCACCGCGTACTCGAAGTGAGCCGCCGGCTTGCGGTCGCGGGTCGTAACCGTCCAACCGTCCCGTTCGAAAACCACCGCCTTGGTGCCCATGTTGATCATGGGTTCAATACAGATGACCATTCCCTGTTTGAGAAGCGGTCCTCTGCCGCGTGCACCGTAGTTCGGAACACCCGGGGCCTCGTGCATCTTACGCCCCAGACCGTGTCCCTCCAACTCCCGGACAACGCCGTAGCCGAAACTTTCGGCATACTCCTGCACAGCCGCGGAAATGTCGCCTACGCGATTTCCGGCCTTGGCCTGTGCCGTACCTTTGCGAAGAGCCTCTTTGGTGACTTCCATCAGTTGCCGTACTTCCTCGGCAACTTCTCCCACGGCGAACGTATAAGCCGAATCACCAACAAACCCCTTCATAAACGTACCGCAATCCACCGATACGATGTCTCCCTCACGGAGAACTCTCTTGGATGACGGAATACCGTGCACCACCTCTTCGTTGATCGAAATACACAGCGAAGCGGGGAATCCCTGGTATCCGAGAAAAGCAGGAACTGCTCCGTGCGAACGGATGAAATCCTCGGCGAGGGTATCCAACTCCTTGGTCGTAACGCCCGGTGCGATGTGGCGACCCACCTCGGCCAGCGTCCGGCTCACGAGAAGATTGTTCTCACGGAGCAGCTCTATCTCTTCTTCAGTTTTTAAGTATATCATTCTTTCAGAACTCTCTTGAACAACAATTAGTAGCGGCCCTGAATGCGTCCTGTCTTCATCAGACCGTCATAGTGACGCATCAGCAGGTAGCTCTCTATCTGCTTCAGAGTGTCGAGGATCACACCGACCATAATCAGCAGCGAAGTACCTCCGTAGAAATAGGCGAACGCCTGCTGAATGTTCAGGAACTTCATGGCCAGCGCCGGCAGAATCGCCACCAGAGCCAGGAAGATGGAACCGGGAAGAGTGATTCTCGTCATGATGGTATCGATATAGTTCACCGTCGCCTTGCCCGGCTTTACACCCGGGATGAAGCCGCCGTTGCGCTTCATATCGTCAGCCATCATTTGAGGATTGATAATAATCGCCGTGTAGAAATAAGTAAAGGCGACTACCAGGATGCCGAGCGTAAGGTTGTACCAGAAGCCGCGCATGTCGGAGAATGCCGCAGCAAAACCGGGCGCAACATTGGCGAACAACATCGGAATAAACATCAGCGCCTGCGCGAAGATGAAGGCATTCACGTTCGCAGCATTCATCTTCAGGGGGATGTACTGCGTACACCTCCGTACTGTTTGTTTCCGACAATACGCTTCGCATACTGAACGGGATCTTACGAACGGCCTGTACCAAGGCAACCGTAGCCATGAAGACCAGGAACAGCAACACCAGTTCGAGGATCAGCATGATGGCGCTACCGTCGGAGGTCTGGAAGCGGGCGTTGATCTCGGCGAGCAACGCGTGCGGCAGACGGGCCACGATACCGATCATGATAATCAGCGAAATACCATTACCGATACCCTTGTCGGTGATCTTTTCGCCCAACCACATGATGAACATGGTGCCGGCGATCATGATGATCGTCGCATACGCAAGGAAGAGGAATGTGTTTCCGTAAAACGAATGCGTCGGGTACCTGACGGTACAGGTTCGTAATATACGCAGGACCTTGGATCAACAGGACGATGATCGTCAGCATGCGCGTCCACTGATTCATTTTGCGGCGGCCGCTCTCACCCTCTTTCTGCATCTTCTGGAAGTAAGGAATCATGATGCCCATCAACTGAATGATGATCGAAGCGGTGATGTACGGCATCACTCCGAGTGCAAAAATCGCCGCATTGCCGAATGCACCGCCGGAGAATACGTTCAACAGGCCCAGAAGACCGTTGCCCTCCAACTGACTGGCAAGCGCCGACCCCTCGCCCAGGGCGTTGGGGTTGATGCCCGGAATGACCACAAAACAGCCCAAGCGATACACAAGCAGAAGACCCAGCGTATAGAGAATACGCTTGCGGAGCTCCTCGATCTTGTATATGTTCTTGAGGGTTTCTACGAATTTCTTGTTGGTCGCCAGCAGCGCGATGATCGCAACTACGACGATACCAACAATCAGATAACCATAACCATTCATAATATTGGGTTTTGCGGGTTATTACAATTTTTCCACGTTGCCTCCGGCTGCCGTAATCGCAGCTTCGGCACTCTTCGAGAAAGCGTGAGCCTTCACCGTGAGGGCTTTCGTAATCGCACCGTTACCCAGGATCTTCACTTTGTCGTTCGAAGAGATGAAGCCGGCAGCTACCAGCGTGTCGATCGTCACCTCCGTCAGGTTTTTCTTGGCTGCGAGTTCTTCGAGCGTCGAAAGGTTGATCGGCTTGAATTCCACTCTCTTCAGATTGGTGAAGCCGAACTTCGGCAGGCGACGCTGCAACGGCATCTGACCGCCTTCGAAACCTAACTTACGCGAATAACCCGAACGCGACTGGGCACCCTTGTGACCGCGCGTTGCCGTACCACCGTGTCCCGAACCTGCACCGCGGCCGATTCGTTTATCGTGATGCGTTGATCCCTTTGCGGGTTTGAGATTATTGAGTTCCATCGTTTATCAGTTCTTAAACATTTTCAATTATTTAACCTCCTCGATCGTTACGAGGTGCTTCACACGCTCCAGCATGCCCTTGATGATGACCGAATCTTCATGCTCGACGCTCTGACGGATCTTGCGAAGACCGAGTGCATCGAGATTTTTGCGCTGCTGTGCAGTGGCGCCGATGCGGCTCTTAACTTGAGTAATTTTCAATCTTGCCATAGTCTTCTTTCCAATTAACCGTTAAACACCTGATTCATCGAGATACCGCGCAACTGTGCCACGCTGTGAGCGTCGCGCAGCTCGCAGAGAGCGGCGATGGTAGCCTTCACCAGGTTGTGGGGGTTCGACGAACCCTTGCTCTTGGCAAGCACGTTCTTCACGCCTACCGACTCCAGCACGGCACGCATGGCACCGCCGGCGATAATACCGGTACCGGGAGCCGCCGGACGAACCATCACCAGCGAACCGCCGAAACGCATCTCCTGCTTGTGGGGAATCGTACCGTTGATTACGGGAATCTTCACCAGGTTTTTCTTGGCATCCTCCACGCCTTTGGCAATAGCCGAAGTAACCTCCGAAGCCTTACCCAGACCGTAGCCTACCACACCATTCTCGTTGCCGACGACCACGATGGCCGAGAAGCTGAACGTGCGACCGCCCTTCGTTACCTTGGTAACACGCTGAATGCTTACGAGCCGGTCTTTGAGCTCGAGGTCGCTTGTGCGTACTTTCTTCATATTGGTATTTGCCATATCGCTTTAGAATTTAAGACCGCCTTCACGAGCGGCGTCTGCTAACATTTTTACTCGTCCGTGATACAGGTAACCGTTGCGATCGAACGAAACGGTCGAAATACCCTTCTCGATAGCGCGTTTCGCGGCCAGTTTTCCGACCAGGGCTGCCACGTCGATTTTGTTCTTGCCCGCAGCCTCGGCAGCTACTTCCTTGTCCAGCGAAGAAGCGGTCGCCAGGGTCACGCCGGCCAGGTCGTCAATAAACTGCACGTAGATCTGCTTGTTGCTACGGAATACAGTCATACGGGGATGCTCGGCCGTACCGCTCACGATTTTGCGGATACGCATCTTGATCCTCTCTCTTCTTTCTATTTTAGTCAATGCCATAATTTACTCAATGTTTATTATTTAGCACCTGCAGACTTACCTGCCTTACGACGGAGTTGTTCACCTACGAACTTGATACCCTTGCCCTTGTACGGCTCCGGCTTGCGCAGCGAGCGGAGCTTCGCAGCGACCTGGCCTACGAGCTGCTTGTCGATGCTCTTCAGCGTTACGATCGGGTTGCCCTTTTTCTCCGTAACGGCCGTAGCGGTCACTTCGGGAGGAAGCATCAGGTATGTATCGTGCGAATAGCCGAGGCTCATTTCCAGGATATTGCCCTTGACTTCAGCCTTGAAGCCGACGCCGACGAGCTCCTGCTTGATTTCATAACCTTTCGAAACGCCGATCACCATATTATTGATCAGGGCGCGGTACAGACCGTGCAGCGAACGGTGACGGGGTTGGTTGGTCGGACGCGACACCAGCACGGCAGGAATCTCTTTCTGCGTATGAACGTCGGTGTGCGTACCCACCTCTACTTTAATGTCTGAATCAACCTTCTGACTCAGTGTCCCAAGTGGTCCTTTCACGCTTACCACGTTATCCGGCGATACCGTAACGGTAACTCCGGCAGGCAAGTTTACAGGTAATCTACCAATTCTTGACATTTGTGTTGTTGTTATTTGATGTTAGTAAATATAGCACAGTACTTCGCCGCCGACGTTCTCTTTACGAGCCTTGGCATCGGTCATAATACCTTTCGAAGTCGAAAGGATGGCGATTCCCAAACCGTTCATCACACGGGGCATCTTCTCCACGGAAGCGTACTGGCGCAGACCGGGGCGGCTCACGCGGTGCAGATTCTTGATGGCGTTGGATTTGGTCGCCGCATCCCACTTGAGCGCGATCTTGATGGTCGGGTGGCCCTGTTCGTTGGTGTCGAACTTGTAAGCCAGGATGTAACCCTGCTCGTAGAGAATTTTAGTGATTTCCTGCTTAATTTTTGAGCCAGGAGCTTCAACCACTTTGTGGTTGGCTTTCACTGCGTTTCTAATTCGGGTCAGAAAGTCCGCAATAGGATCTGTCATAATGAATTAAAAGTTAAAAATTAATAAAAAATATGTTACTCTTTGGTTTTCAGCCGTTTGAATTATTTCCAAAATACGTTCAACCCTCTTTGCATCCCCTTATGCCCCGATTTCCGACGCCTGCAAAAGGCACTTTTTCACGGACATACGCGGGTACAAAGCGTGCAAATATAGGAATAATTTCTCAATAATTCACAATTAAGCCCTAATTTTTAGCGAATTAAGACCTCTTCCGGAAAACAGAGCATGTCAGCATCCACTGGAGCCAACATGTATTCTGCGCAAAATCCCCCGGAAAAGTCCTCTCCGCACGTCGTCGAAACGGACCGAAAAACCGCTTTACATGCCAATCGCTCCCCCTCGTCTTCGTCACAGGACTCAACGGTTGAAAATTTGCATCCAAGTACCGAACCGTTCGAAAGTCCCTCCGCCGAGAAGTTACCACCTGCACGGTGGCACTTTCCTCGACTTTGCGACAATTCTACTTGGGTTCCGCACCCGTATAGGATTCACCTCTTTCGTAGTTCCCAGACCGAAAATCGGTCCTCAAACGGGACCCTGCGCACGCACATCTGGCGTACCGGCCCCTGACTACAACGGGCATAACACCCTCAGTAGATGAATCTCTCAGTGTGCCTGCTTCCGACGCACCTTTCGGAGCATCTTCCGCCGGCGGAATACGCTTTCTTGCTACCTGTCCGGAAAACCTCACGGCTTCCATCCCCGGTCGCTGCGGACAGGGAATCCCTCCGCAGCGGCGGTCGAGACAGGCAAGAACACTACCAGCTCGCCTTCTTAACGCCCGGGATCAGACCGTTCGACGCCATCTCGCGGAACTGGATACGGCTGATGCCGAACTGACGAATATATCCCTTCGGACGACCCGTCAGTTTGCAACGGTTGTGCTGGCGGATCGGATTCGAGTTGCGGGGCAGCTTCGACAGGGCGATCCATGCCTCCTCGTGATCCATTTCACCGCTCTTCACCTTGGCAGCGATCTCATCGCGTTTGTGCTGATAGCGCTTTGCGAGTTTCGCACGCTTCACTTCGCGTGCCTTCATTGACTCTTTTGCCATAGCTTATTGGTTGTTCTTTTTAGCATTTTTGAAAGGAAGACCGAACTCACGCAACAGGGCATAAGCCTCCTCGTCAGTCGCAGCCGTCGTAACGAACGTAATCTCCATACCGAAGATCTTGGTGATCTTGTCGATATCGATCTCCGGGAAGATGATCTGCTCGGTGATGCCGAGGGTGTAGTTGCCCTGACCGTCGAACTTCTCGTTGATACCCTTGAAGTCGCGGATACGCGGCAGAGCCACGGCAATCAGGCGCTCCAGGAACTCGTACATCTTGCTTGCACGCAGCGTCACACGAACGCCGATGGGCATGCCCTTACGCAATTTGAAGTTCGAGATATCCTTTCTCGACTTGGTCTGCACGGCCTTCTGACCTGCGATGAGCGAAAGCTCCTGCTGAGCCACGTCGATAAGTTTCTTATCGGCGACGGCCTGGCCCATACCCTGGTTAATAACGATCTTCTCGAGTTTCGGACACTGCATGATGCTCGTGTAGCCGAACTCCTTCATAAGGGCAGGTACGATCTGCTCCTTATACTGTGTCTTGAGTGTAGGTACGTATGCTGCCATTATTTGATCTCCTCCCCTGACTTTTTAGCGAAACGGACTAATTTACCTGCCGCATTCTGCTTGCGACCGATACGAGTGGGTTTGCCGCTCTTCGGATCCAGAACCTGCAGATTCGAAATGTGGATCGCCGACTCCTGTTCGATGATACCACCCTGAGGATTCTTCGCATTGGGCTTGGTAGCCTTCTTGCTGATGTTCACGCCCTCGACAATGGCACGCTGCTTCTGGGCATCGACCTTCAGGACTTTGCCCTGCTGGCCTTTGCTGTCGCCCGCGTTGACGTAAACCATATCCCCTTTCTTAATATGTAATTTAACTGACATATCTGAATGTGTGTTTTTAAGATTACAATACTTCGGGAGCGAGGGAGATGATCTTCATATACTGATCGCGAAGCTCACGAGCGACGGGACCGAAAATACGAGTACCGCGCATTTCACCCTGGTTGTTCAGAAGCACCACGGCGTTATCGTCGAAACGGATGTACGATCCGTTGGCACGTCTGATCTCCTTGGTCGTTCTAACTACGACTGCCTTCGATACAGCACCCCTTCTTGACATCGCCCGAAGGAGAAGCGCTCTTGACAGCCACTACGATTTTATCGCCGATCGACGCGTAGCGACGCTTTCGTGCCGCCAAGCACACGGATACAAAGCACTTCCTTTGCACCGCTGTTATCAGCTACTGTGAGTCTACTTTCTTGTTGTATCATAACTACTTCGCTCTTTCAATGATTTGTACTAATCTCCAACGCTTCGTCTTGCTCAACGGGCGGGTCTCCATGATACGTACGGTATCGCCTTCCTTGCAGGTTTCGTCCAGGCACTCGGCAACGAACTTCGTCGTCTTGTTCACGAACTTGCCGTAGATCGGATGCTTTACCTTACGGGCCACTGCAACCACGATGGTTTTCTCCATTTTGTTGCTGACAACCACCCCAATACGCTCTTTTCTAAGATTTCTTTCCATAACGGTAATTAACATTTAGGGTTTTTCTGACGCAGAATTGTCAGCATGCGCGCGATGTCTCTGCGGGATTTTTTGATTATAGACGGGTTCTCGATCGGCGAAACTCCGTGCTGCAACTTGAGTTTCGAAAGCTGCGCCTTCTCCACGTCGATGCGCTCCTGAAGCTCCTTGACCGACAGGTCCTTTATTTCTGCACTTTTCATCTTGATAGCTTAGATTGATGTTTCAACGAAATCTCGTCTTACAATGAACTTGGTAGTGATAGGCAGCTTCTGGGCTCCCAGACGAAGCGCTTCCTGAGCCACTGCCAGGGGCACGCCTTCTGCCTCGAAGAGAATACGACCGGGCGTAACAGGCGCAACGAACCCTTCCGGATTACCCTTACCCTTACCCATACGCACCTCGGCCGGTTTCTTGGTGATCGGTTTGTCGGGAAGATGCGGATCCAGAGCTGACCCTCACGTTTCATATAACGGGTGATAGCCTGACGCGCAGCCTCGATCTGACGACCGGTAATCCAAGCGGAATCAAGTGCTTTGATTGCGAACGATCCGTATGCAAGTTGGTTACCTCTTTGAGCGATACCCTTCATACGACCTTTCTGCATTCTTCTAAATTTGGTCTTTTTTGGCTGTAACATGGTGTTCTTGCTTTAAAAGGTCCTACTTACTGTTTATTATTACGTTTCGGAGCACCGCCACGACGCTCTCCGCGATCGCCTCTGGGACCACGACGGTCGCCACGGTCGCCGCGAGGACCGCGACGATCGCCCGAAGGCTGGCCCGCGCCCTGTGCCGAAGCCGAAGCGCCGGCGATCTCGAACAGATCGCGCTTGCCGTAAACCGTACCCTGGCAGATCCATACCTTGACACCCAGGATACCTACCTTCGTAAGCGCCTCGGTCAGGCAGTAATCGATGTCGGCACGGAATGTATGCAGCGGAATACGTCCCTCTTTCATCGTTTCGCTGCGGGCCATCTCGGCACCGCCTACACGTCCGGAAACCTGGACCTTGATACCTTCGGCGCCCATACGCATCGTCGATGCGATAGCGGTTTTCACGGCGCGGCGGAACGATACGCGGCCCTCCAACTGGCGGGCGATGTTCTGTCCCACGATCACGGCGTCAACCTCCGGACGCTTCACTTCGAAGATATTGATCTGGACCTCCTTACCGGTGAGTTTCTTCAACTCCTCCTTGAGTTTATCGACCTCCTGGCCGCCCTTGCCGATGATGATACCGGGGCGGGCCGTCGCGATCGTGACCGTAACAAGCTTCAGCGTGCGCTCGATGATGATCTTCGAGATGCTTGCCTTGGCCAGACGGACATTCAGGTATTTGCGGATCTTGGCGTCCTCGACCAGCTTCTCGGAGAAGTCTTTGCCGCCGAACCAGTTGGAATCCCAACCGCGGATGATACCAAGACGATTTGCTATCGGATTAACTTTCTGTCCCATCTGATTACTTGTTTTCTACGGTTACCATTTTATCAACTACGATCGTCACGTGATTCGAACGTTTGCGAATGCGGTGAGCGCGGCCCTGAGGCGCTGCCTGAATACGCTTCAGCATGCGGCCTCCGTCTACGAATACCTCTTCACGCACAGCTTGGTGTCTTCCAGACGTTCGTTTTCGTTCTTGGCTTCCCAGTTGGCGATAGCCGACTTGAGCAGTTTCTCCATACGGATCGTACGCCTCCTTCTTCGAAAAACGAAGGATGCCCAATGCCTTGTTGATC
>ENA-OQHF01000909-OQHF01000909.1-human-gut-metagenome-genome-assembly--contig:-NODE-909-length-16873-cov-5.244655_pt1 | contig 16873 bp, 13 predicted proteins | sample MGYA00242559_ERZ504709 | MGnify/ENA primary metagenome ERZ504709 (study PRJEB26092, sample SAMD00036203) | human gut metagenome | host: Homo sapiens | study: EMG produced TPA metagenomics assembly of... | reverse complement strand
GGAAATCATGAAGCTCATTTATGACCAAGGACGAAGATTTATACGACAAGACGATTGAAGATGTTTTTGATGACGAAGTGTTTGATCGACATTCTGGTTATACTGGAGAACGATGTTTGCAATTTGAAAAACTGGCACAGTGCATTGGAAATGAAGCTGTATTTCCAGCGTTTTATTCATCATATCGCAGGTCTGCCTGATTTTAGTGCGTTAAAATTTACAAAATACAATCAGTATGAATCCCTGATTCTGCCGATGAAGAAATATCTGGAAGATGCGGGCGTAGAATTCCGCTTTAATACAGAAGTAACAAATGTTATTTTTGGCATAAGGACGGCAAAAAGATTGCAACGGCGATTGAGTGTAAGGAAAAAGGTGTTGAAAAGGGCATTGTCCTGACTGAAAATGACCTTGTATTTGTTACAAACGGAAGCTGTACGGAGGGAACGATTTACGGCGACCAGAACCATGCACCAAACGGTGATGCAGAAGTGCGCACAAGCGGCTGCTGGAGCCTTTGGAAAAATATTGCAAAGCAGGACCCGTCATTCGGACATCCTGAAAAGTTCTGTTCAGATGTAGCAAAGACGAACTGGGAATCTGCAACGGTTACAACACTTGATGATAAGATTATTCCATATATCACAAAGATTTGTAAGAGAGACCCAAAGAGCGGAAAAGTTGTAACAGGCGGTATTGTAAGCTGTCAGGATTCTAAATGGCTGTTGAGCTGGACGATTAACAGACAGGGACAGTTTAAGGACCAGGATAAAGATAAGGTCTGCGTATGGGTATATGGACTGTTTACCGATGTACCGGGCGATTATGTTAAAAAGCCGATGAAAGAGTGTACCGGTAAGGAAATCACAGAAGAATGGCTGTATCACTTAGGTGTGCCGGTTGAAGAAATCGAAGACCTCGCTGAAAACAGTGCAGTCTGCGTACCGACAATGATGCCGTATATTACAGCATTCTTTATGCCAAGAACCAAGGGAGACAGACCGGACGTTATTCCGGACGGCTGTGTAAACTTTGCATTCCTCGGACAGTTTGCGGATACACCAAGAGATACTGTATTTACAACAGAGTATTCTGTAAGAACGGCAATGGAAGCGGTTTACGGACTGCTCGGTGTTGACCGTGGCGTACCGGAAGTATGGGGCAGTGTTTACGATGTCCGTGAATTGCTTGACAGCTCCGTAAAGCTGATGGACGGAAAATCTCCGCTTGAAATTCAGCTGCCTGGACCACTCAATGCCTTAAAGAAGCCTTTATTAAAGCTTGTAAAAGGCAATGTCATTGAAAAATTACTGCGTGACCACGATATTTTAAAAGATAATATGTAATTTTACGGGACCGGCACAAAATGAAGTGCCGGTCCCTTTTTTGGCATATTTTGCGGCATATCGTATTTAAGGTGGATAGCTTTCATTTTCTGTAAAAATTTCCAGAAAAAACCACATGTAAAATGGTAAGAATTGACATACAATTTTAATAAATTTCATAAATTTTTTGATACCAACAGAGAAAGCGGCGGATTATAATAAAAATATGTGATAAATAACGAGGTGACGACATGGGGGATAAAATGAGGGATAAAACAAATGAGCCGGTAAAAGAACTTAAAGGTCTGACCGAACAGGAAGTGGAACTCAGGGTAGAACAGGGACTGGATAACCGTGCCGATACGACGACGGATAAATCTATCAAAGAAATAATTTTTTCCAATGCATTTACATATTTTAATTTAATATTTTTAATTATTTCAATATTGCTGCTATGCGTAAAATCATACCGGAATCTGACATTTCTGCCGATTGTTATCGGAAATACGCTGATTGGCATTGTACAGGAACTGCGTGCAAAGAAGATTCTGGATAAAATGAATCTGTTAAACGCGCCGCATGCAACCGTATTAAGAGAAGGCATGCAAAAGCAGATTTTATCGGAAGAACTGGTAAAAGACGATATTGTGGTACTGCGCGCGGGCGATCAGATTTGTGCCGATGCGACAGTGCTTGAGGGAAATGTGCAGGTCAATGAATCGCTTCTGACAGGCGAAGCCGATGAAGTTGAAAAAAAGGCAGGCATGCCGCTGTTATCCGGCAGTTTTGTGGTTGCGGGAGAATGTTACGCACGGCTTGATAAAGTGGGAAAGGATTCGTATATTTCAAGACTTGCGACACAGGCAAAATCCATGGGTAGTGGAGAGCAGTCAGAAATGGTGCGCTCGATTAACCAGATTGTCAAATGGGTTGGTATTATAATTATTCCGATTAGCATTATTTTATTTTACCAGAGTTTTTATATCAATCACACAACCTTGCAAAAAGGTGTCACGTCAACCGTTGCTGCAATCATTGGCATGATACCGGAGGGACTGTATCTGCTGACGACAATTGCGTTGGCATTAAGTACCATGCGGCTTGCAAAAAACAAAGTGTTACTGCATGATATGAAAAGTATTGAAACACTTGCAAGAGTAGACGTGCTGTGTGTGGATAAGACGGGAACAATTACAGAGCCGTCCATGTGTGTCAAAGAGATTCACGCATTTTCAGGGGAAAATGAGCATACAGCGGGACAATATAGCCGGTTTGATGAAGCAGAACAGTCCACGCGGTTTCATGAAACAGAGCTGGAAGCCTTGTTGGAAGACTATGTCCGGGCATCAAAGGATAACAATGCGACCATGCAGGCATTAAAAGCATATATGGCGCAGAATATTGGAAAAAATGACAATGCTGTCAATCATAAAAATACAGATACAGAAAACAGACAGGTAGTGGAAGTCTTTCCGTTTTCATCGGCTGTAAAGTACAGCGGTGTTGTATTTAACGACGGTGCTTATGTACTGGGGGCGCCTGAATTTGTCATGCAGTCCCATTTTTCCGAGGTAGAACAGGAACTGCTTCCTTATACAAAGAAAGGATACCGTGTGCTGATATTTGCCCGCTATGCAGGCAGGGATTTGAAAAACGGATTGACGGAAGAAGTGACACCATTGGGCTTTATTGTGCTGTCCAATCCAATCCGTGCCAACGCAAAGGAAACATTTGCGTATTTTAAAGCACAGGGTGTACAGATTAAAGTCATTTCAGGAGATAACCCGGAAACGGTTTCGGAGATTGCAAAGCAGGCAGGCATTGAGGGGGCGCAAAATTATATTGATGCCACGCGGTTAGATTCACAATTTAAAATTGAAGAAGCGGTCAGAGAGTATACGGTTTTTGGCAGGGTAACACCAAAGCAGAAACAGCAGTTGGTGCAGGCACTCCAGAAAGATAAACACACAGTTGCAATGACGGGTGACGGTGTCAATGATATTCTTGCCATGAAAGATGCGGATTGCAGTGTAGCAATGGCATCGGGCAGTGAAGCGGCTTCGCAGGCGGCGCAGGTTGTCCTGCTGGATTCGGATTTTGCACATATGCCTTCGGTTGTCTGGGAGGGCAGACGTGTCGTCAATAATGTGGAACGCTCGGCAAGCCTGTTTTTGGTAAAAAACATCTTCTCCCTGCTGATGTCGGTATTTTCGGCGGTATTTATGATTACATATCCGTTGGAACCGGCACACATTTCATTGATTAGTATGTTTACAATCGGTATTCCGGGATTTTTGCTGGCATTAGAGCCAAACAAGGAACGAATCAAAGGGAAATTTATCAAAAAAGTTTTGTTAAAAGCACTGCCAGCCGGACTGACCGATGTCTTTGTGGTTGGTGCGCTGGTGATATGCGGCGATGTTTTTTCACTGCCGTCAGCGGATATTGCGACAGCGGCGACACTGTTACTGGCAGTTGTCGGATTTATGATTTTAATTAAAATCAGTGAACCGTTTAACAAGATGAAATATGCCATATTATTTGGCAATATCGCAGGACTGCTGTTTTGCGGTATTATGCTGAATCACCTGTTTGCAATGAGCCAGTTGTCGGCAATCTGTATGCTGTTATTAATCGTATTCGGATTTGCGGCAGAATCCTTATTCCGCTACCTGACACTGCTGGTTGAAAAAGCAGACGAGTGGGTAGAGAAAAAAAGCCGGACACGTCTGTAAAGAGCGTGTCCGGGTATTTTTGCATGGATTGGATTTTGGATTGGTAATTTATGATAACTCCAGCTTTCCTGTATACAGCTGATAGTACGTTCCCTTTTGTGCAATCAAATCTTCGTGGTCGCCGCGCTCAATAATCTGACCGTGGTCTAATACGATAATTGCGTTACTGTTGCGGATAGTAGAAAGGCGGTGCGCAATAACAAATACGGTACGTCCCTTCATTAAGTTATCCATACCCTTCTGTACGATACTTTCGGTACGTGTATCAATACTTGAAGTTGCTTCGTCCAGAATTAAAACCGGCGGGTCGGCAACAGCGGCGCGGGCAATGGAAATGAGCTGGCGCTGTCCCTGTGACAATTCTTCGCCGTCACCGCTTAACAGCGTATCATAGCCGTGCGGAAGCATATTGATAAACTGGTCTGCGTGAGCCAGCTTTGCCGCATTGTAAATCTGTTCATCGGTTGCATCAAGATTACCGTAGCGGATATTGTCCTTAATCGTACCGGTAAAGAGGTGCGTATCCTGAAGAACAATACCGAGTGAACGGCGTAAGTCATCTTTTTTAATCTTTGTAATATCAATGCCGTCATAGCGGATTTCACCGTTCTGAATATCGTAAAAACGGTTAATCAGGTTGGTAATCGTTGTTTTTCCGGCACCGGTAGAACCTACAAAGGCAAGCTTCTGACCCGGTTTTGCAAAAAGACTGATATCCTTTAAAATAATCTTATCCGGGTTGTAACCGAAGGTCACATCCTTAAAACGGACATCCCCTGTTAATTCGGTATAAGAAGCCGTGCCGTCAGAAGCCGTCTGCTTCCATGCCCAGATACCGGTTCTTTCCTTACATTCATGAAGAATGCCGTTGTCGTCCTTTGTGGCATTGACAAGTGTAACCGTTCCTTCATCCGCTTCCGGAGTTTCATCAATCAGCGCAAAAATACGTTCTGCACCGGCAAGCGCCATAACGATAGAGTTAAACTGCTGTGCGACCTGCATGAAAGGCTGTGTAAAGCTTTTTGTAAACTGTAAATAAGAAGCCATAACACCCAGTGTAATGCCGCCGACACCCATAACGGAGAGCGTACCGCCTAAAACTGCGGTTAATACGAACTGGAGATTACCGATGTTACCGATAACAGGTCCCATGATATTGGCGTACTTATTGGCATTTGCGGCGCTTTCAAATAAAGCTTCGTTTAATGCGTCAAATTCTTCTTCGGACTTTCTTTCGTGGTTGAAAACCTTTACCACACGCTGACCGTTCATGCGTTCTTCGACAAATCCGGTAACGTCGGCAAGTGCTACCTGCTGGCGCACGAAGTATTTACCGCTGTTTCCGCCGATAGCTTTTGTTACAAGAATTAAGATGCCGATAACGGCAACTGCAAGCAATGTCAGCAGAGGGCTTAACACCAGCATGGCAATAAACGTTACAATAATTGTAAAAAAGGACATCAGCGCCTGCGGAATCGACTGGCTGATCATCTGGCGCAGGGTATCCGTATCGTTCGTATAAAGGCTCATGACAGAACCGTTGGTATTCTGGTCAAAGTAGCGGATTGGCAGTGTCTGCATATGCTCAAACATATCGTCACGCACACGCTTTAACACTCCCTGACCGATGTATACCATCATTCGTGTATAAATAAATGTAGAAAGTACACCCATTAAAAAGACACAGCCTAAAACAGCCAGTGCCTGATAAAATCTTGTGAAATCCGGTGATTCCTGTCCGATTAACGGAATAATGAAATCATCGAGCATATATTTCAGTGACAAGGACACAGAAATAGAAGCAACGGAGCTGATTAAAATGCACACAAATACCAGCACAAAACGCAACTTATACGTTTCGGTTACGTATTTGAGCAGTCTTTTGGCTGTTTTGAGTGTATTTTTTGAAAGCCGGGACGGCTTTTTTGTTTTCTTTTCATTACTCATTTTCAGCACCTCCCTTTACCTGTGATTCATAAACTTCTCTGTAAATTTCATTGGTCTTTAACAGTTCTTTAGAAGTACCGATACCAGTGATTTTACCGTCATCAAGCACGATAATCTGATCGGCATCTTCAATCGAAGAAACACGCTGTGCAATAATGATTTTTGTGGTATCCGGAATTTCTTCACGGAATGCTTTACGGATTAGCGCATCGGTTTTTGTATCAACTGCACTTGTCGAATCGTCCAGAATCAGGATTTTCGGTTTTTTAAGCAGCGCTCTTGCAATACAAAGGCGTTGTTTCTGACCGCCGGATACATTGTTACCGCCCTGGACAATCTGTGTATTGTAGCCGTTTGGAAATTCCTGGACAAAGCCGTCAGCCTGTGCCAGTTTACATACATTCTGTACTTCTTCGTCGGTTGCACTTTCATTTCCCCAGCGGATATTTTCATAAATAGTACCGGAGAAAAGAACATTTTTTTGTAAAACCATGGAAACCTGGTCACGCAGGGCTTCCAGATTGTAATTGCGCACATCGACACCGCCGACTTTGACAGCGCCGCCGGTTACGTCATACAGTCTTGGAATGAGCTGTACGAGTGTGGATTTGGCACTTCCCGTTCCACCGATGATACCGATTGTCTGACCGGATTGAATGTGAAGGCAGACATCTTTTAAAGAAAGAGTACCGTCTTTACCTGCATAGCTGAAGTTTACATGGTCGAAAATGATTTCTCCGTTTGCAACATCCTTTACAGCATCGTCAGAATCCTGCATTTCAGGCTCTTCATTTAAAACTTCTGCGATACGGTCGGTAGAAGCTTCTGCAATCATAATCATAACGAATACGAAAGTTACCATCATCAGGGACATCAGAATCTGAAGTGAATAGACGATGATACTGGTCAGTTCACCGGTCTGCATTGTACCGGTAACAATGCTGTTTCCGCCAATCGCAACAATGACTAAAATAACAACGTACATGGTAAACTGCATGACAGGAGAGTTCCATGCAACGATTTTTTCCGCCTTTGTAAACAGGCTGTATACATATTTGGAAATGATGTGGAATTTGTCAATTTCGTAATCTTCACGGACAAATGCCTTTACCACACGGGAAGCATTGACATTTTCCTGTACGGAATTATTTAAAACATCATATTCATCAAATACCTTGATAAAATGCGGGTGCGCCTTTTTGGCAATAAATATCAGTGTTCCGCCAAGCAATGGGATAACGATTAAAAACAGCATGGCAACCGTTTTATTTAAAACGAGTGTCATAACCCATGATAAAATAATCATAATCGGCGCTCTGGCAAGAAGACGGATACTCATCATATATGCCATCTGTACGTTGGTAATATCTGTTGTCATACGGGTTACCAGACCGGAAGTAGAAAAGTGGTCGATATTTTTAAATGAAAACTGCTGGATTTTATAAAAAATATCGTGGCGCAGATTTTTGGAATAACCTGCCGCCGCAACGGCCGCCATGTTACCGGCAGTCACACCGAAAAACAGGGCAAGCATTGCCATTGCAACTAAAATAATACCGCGCTGGATAATGTAGTTTAAATTTCCGTCTGCAATGCCCACATCAATAATTTTAGCCATTTCAAGCGGAATCAGAACTTCCATAAAAACTTCAAGAATAACAAAAAACGGTGTCAGAAAGGACTGCTTTTTATATTCACGCACGGACTTTAACAGTGTTTTGTTCATGGTTTGATTCTCCTTAATTTTATAGTTTATTTTCAGAAAGGTTTTGTAACATTTGCAGGAGCACCTGCTTGCAGACTGCCACATCTTTTTTGGAAATGCCCTGGGTCATCTGGGCTTCTGATTCGTTGATGTGGTACAGGATACTGGGACGAAGCGCTTCTGCCTTTTTGGTAGGCACAATCCGTTTGAGTCTGGCATCTTTTTCAACACTTTCGCGGTAGATAAATCCGTTTTTTTCCATCAGCTGTAAAATGCCGGTTACGGTAGACTTGCGGATCTGAAACTCTTCTTCAATATCTTTTTGATAAATTTCCCGATGCAGTGTTTCCAAAAGAATGAACTTAAGAATGTGCTTCTGCATAACGGTCAGACTGTCACCATCAATCATAGTGACAATGCAGTTTTTTCGTTTCATCTGGTGGGAAAGCATCTGAATCAGTCGTCCCATGTGCATGTTAGCGGATTTTTCATCAAAATTCTGCAATCCAATCACACTCCTTTCTAAAGAAATGGTTAGCAACCTAACTTTTGATATTATAGGGAGAAGATTTTTAAATGTCAACTTTTTCTTTAGGAGTTTATAAAAAGTTCATATTCGGGAAAAATTTATCATTCCGCATCTGCCGCATGAAGATTAAAATATAGGGCGGAATGCAGCTAAGACACGGAAATGTATAAAAGGTACATTTTCGTGTCCTTTTATGGAAAACGGATTTGTCAGAATGTTGATTTTTTATAAAAAATATAGTATGATAAAAACAGTTTAAGTGTAAATATGAGGGGGATGGATAATAATGAAATATTGGATAAAAAGGAGTGTACTGCCTTTTGGTATTGTATGTCTGATGAGTATGGCACTGTGTGGCTGTGGCAGGGAGAAAAAGGAAGCTGTAACGGTACAGCCCGAACTGGTTATCGGAAGCGATGACTATGAGCCGTATAATTATCAGGATGAGAATGGCGATTATGCAGGTGTTGATGTGGAGCTGGCAAAAGAAGCGTGCCGCCGGATAGGCTATACACCGGTCTTTAAACAGATTCAGTGGGATGATAAAGATATTTATTTAGAAAACGGTGAAGTTGACTGTGCGTGGGGCAGTTTCTCAATGGATGGCAGGGAAGATGATTATATCTGGGTCGGACCTTATATGTACAGCAGGGAAGTTGTGATGGTGCGGACGGACAGTGATATTTATAAGCTGGATGACTTAACCGGGAAAAATGTTGCTGTACAGTCCAGTACACAGCCTGAACGGATTTTTTTAGGGCAGGGTTACGATATAATTCCCAAGGTGAAAAATGTGTATTCCTTTGTAGAGATGAATGAATTATTTGCTGCACTGCGCAAGGGATACGTCGATGCCTGTGCGGGACATGAGATTGTTATGCAGGAATATTTAAGGCAGTCCGGTCAGAAATACCGCATTTTAGATGAGGAAATTATTGATTCAAAACTGGGTGTGGCTTTTTCAAAAAATAAAGACACCCAGAAGGCAGAACAGCTTCGTCAGGCAATGGCGGAGATGCTTGAAGACGGAACGGTTCAGTGTATTCTGGAAGAATATGGAATGGAAGACCGGGTGGCAGCAGGGGGGATTACACCATGAAAAAATCAGGACAGTCTAAAATGAAGGTGCAGTTATACGAAGGACTCCTTGTGGTTGTCATTATAGTGGTTATTGTCGTTCTGATACTGGCGGTCCGCTCGGATAAAAAAAATATTGAGAAGACCTTTGATAATACACTGACTTATTTAAAAAGTCAGTGCTTAAGCTATGATGAGGTCGTACAGGCAGATAAAATTAAGAGCCTGGTACGGCTGACAGAACAGGCAGTTGAAGTAGGAACGGATATTCATAGAGATTCTGAGTTAATTGATTCAGTATATTTAAAGAACTATATAGAGGCACAGCGGATGGCAGGTATTATCATTTTAGATGAAGATATGCAGCCGGAATGTCAATACAGCAATGTCGGACTGGATTATGATGCCTGGAAAGAACTGATTCGGGATAAAAAAATCAGCGAGATTACAAAATATTCTAAAAAAATCTATGCAGAACGGATTCAGAAAAACGATAAATGGTATGATCTGGCAGCAATATCCAGAACAGACAGTCCGGGAGTTGTATTTTGCTACTGTTATCAGGATACAGACCGTCTGACAGACAGTTATGCGGCAGTCAATAATCTGCTTGCCGGATATGCCATGGATATGAATGGTACCCTTTTTATAGCAGCTGATGATAAAATTTACGGAACAAATGATGCGCAATACGAGAATTGTCAAACCACGGAAATTCCGGTTATACAGGAATTACGTTCCATAGAACTCTCAGATAATCTGGTATATTTTACAAGTGACGGACACCGTTATTGTGGCGGAAAAGGACGATACAGGGATTATAATTTATACGTATATTATCCACAGAAAGAAGTGTTTGCGGCAACACGCAGGACAGTTCTTTTGGCATTATGTATTTCCATGCTTATCTGGGCAGCTGCAACGGTGGCAAGAAATAAATCCGGGCGGGTTCATATGCGGGAATTAAATGAGCAGCTAAAGATTATTGAAGCACAGCAGAAAAAAGAGGTGGAATATCAGTTAAAATTAAAGCAGTCCATGGAAGAAGCAGTCCGTGCTAATATAGCAAAGACAGATTTTCTACGCAGAATGAGCCACGATATCCGTACACCGATTAACGGAATCAGGGGTATGGTAGAAATCGGAAGGTATTATAAGGATGATTTGGAAAAACAGAGCGATTGTCGTGAAAAAGTCTGGGAGGCTTCCGGCTTTCTGCTGGACCTGGTCAATGATGTTCTGGATATGAATAAACTCGAATCCGGACAAATCCAGCTTTCAGAAGATTCTTTTGATTTGCAGGATATTTTAAATGAAGTAATGTCTATTTTAACGGTACAGGCAAAAAAGAAAAATGTCTGTTTTTATCCGATACAGACACAGCTCATGCACTGGCATTTAATCGGCAGTCCGTTACATCTGCGGCAGATTCTTTTAAATATTATGGGAAATGCCATTAAGTATAATAAAGAAGGTGGTTCGGTGACGACATCTGTGACAGAAACGGAGAGTACATCTGATTTTAACAGAGTCATGCTGGAATTCATATGTCAGGATACAGGAATTGGTATGAGTAAAGATTTTCAGGAGCATATGTTTGAACCGTTCGCTCAGGAAAAAGAGATGATGCAGACCGTTTACAGCGGCACGGGACTGGGACTTCCGATTGTCAAAAAAATTGTAGAGGTAATGCAGGGAACAATTGATTATACCAGTGAAAAAGGGAAAGGCACAACATTTGTAATAAGACTGCCGTTTCAGGTGGATAAGAAGAAGGAACAGTATACAGTGCAGGATGAAGAAGCAAAAACTGTTGTACTTGACGGCATGAAAGTTCTGCTTGCGGAAGATAATGTGCTTAACATGGAAATTGCAGATTTCATCTGTGAGAATGAAGGCATGATTGTTACAAAAGCATGGAACGGAAAAGAAGCATTGGAGTTGTTTGAACAGGCTGAACCCGGCACATTTGATATTATATTGATGGATTTGATGATGCCGGTTATGAGCGGACTTGAAACGGCAAAAAATATCCGCTCGCTTCAGCGGTCGGATGCAAAGACGATACCAATCATAGCAATGACGGCAAATGCTTTTTCGGATGATGTGGCAGACTGCAAAGCGGCGGGAATGAATGAGCATGTGTCAAAGCCGCTGGATGCGGATAAGCTGATAGAAACGATAGCAAAATATGTTTCAGGATAAAAAATTAGGATAAAAAATAATAATTTTTTATAGACACCAATCAATAGATATGGTATATTAAATTGCTACTATAAAAACGAAAGAATAAAACATGTACAATAATGTATGGAAAGGCAGGCGCTATTGAGAAAAAACATTACAAGAGGAAAAAGAATTTTTGCGGCAGCAGCCGTAGTGACAGCAGTGTGTATGACAACCAATACAGTTGTTCCATTTATGACTTATGCATACGCAGATACAGCGAATATACGTGCAGGGGCAGTTACGGTTACAAGTGAAAGCCAGCTTCGTCAGGCATTGCAGGCGGGCAGCAGTTTAATTGTTGTCAGTGGGAGGATTACGGTTGCAGAGGATGCTGCGGGAACACCTCTTATGATACCGGGAAATGTGACGATAACAGGGGCGGACAGCAGCAGTGAACTGATTATCAGAGGTGCAGTACAGCTTACCGGTGATCATGTTACGATTCAAAATGTAAAATTGCATTTTATTTCTACGAATGCTTTACAAAGCGTCGTACATAGAGAGATTTTTCTAGCTGGACACAGTCTGGTACTGGATAGTGTAGATACGTATGTTAAAGGTGGTGCAGGTTCCGGACTGGGAGGTTTTGGGGGAACAGAAGAAGAACTGCTCCCAACAGTCTATGCAGGCGGATTTAAAAATACGGTTGTCGGACAAAATGCATCATTGACTGTTACCAATGCGGTTGAAAATACAAAGATTCAGGCCGTTTACATGAGCCATGATTCCGGGAGTGACGGGAAAACCGCATATACAGGCAGCGCAGAAGTTTATGCAGATGCAAAAACGGTTATTCGTGAAGGAATTCATACAGAAAATAACAGCTGTGCAGATATTACGCTGAAAGGCATGGGAGAGAGTATTATTGCCAGTGCGAAAATAAAAGATTTTTACGGCAATGAAAACACCAGTCTGACCTTGCAGAAATGTTCTGTAGACGGCAATATCCAGAATGTTGAAAATGTTATATTGGATGATGAAGCGGAACTGTGCCTGGTATCTGGCAGTTTAAAAAATATAGAGGTAAAAAACAAAGCCTCTTTAAATCTGACAGAGTATGATGAAAGTATCTTCGTTGAAATTAAAGGAAATTTCACCGGAAATCAGACGTCAGACAATATCGCAGACGGCTATATTGTATTAAAAAAGGATAATCAGGTCATTATTGATCAGGATGTAACAGGTACAACAAAGGCGGCAGTCGGTAATAAGCTGTTTCCATCCGTTTTCACGGAAGGTTATACTTATATAACGGCGCAGGGCAAGGCAGCTAAGGAAAGCTTTGCACCGGCAAAAGCAGGCTGGTTTTTTAAATATACCGTGGATACACAGTCAAACTGGACAGCAACGACAAAGCAGCCAGAGGAAGAAGACTTATCTGTTGGCAGACTGGTGATTCAGTCTGCACCGCAAACGGTAAATATCAACCGCATTTTCCAAAAGGAAGACGGATCAATTCCTGATGAAACAGTATATTTTGATATTGACTGTTATAACAGTCAGGGAGTATTAATGGACGGTGCTGATGTGACCGACTGGCTTGGAAGCAGTGTTTTGGTTATGAAAACGTCACTTTGGGAAAGTGAAGATGCGGAAAGTCTGAATGAAACCAATTGGGGCGAAGCTGTCGCGCTGGTAACGGACGGAGAAAATTATCCAAACCGTTATTTTTTAGAAGCATATCCGGGGGCAAAGACGGGAACATATACTTTTTTATTTTTCCCGAACGGATATGATGAGGGCAATATTGAAACAGTCGGCGCGGTAAAAGCCCAGAAAGATAAGATATTTGCAGAATGTACGGTGGAATTTACCGATAAAGATATTGAACCGGTGCAGAAGCATCAGGTGATTGTAGGCAATGGAACCGGTTCGGGAGAATATGCAGCAGGCGACATTGTCACTATAACTGCGGCAGGTGCGGCACAGGGTATGGCATTTGACCGGTGGGCAGGCAATACTGCACTTGATTTTACAGAGAACACGGACAGCCATTCAGCGACAGCTGTATTTATCATGCCGGACGGTGATGTCGAAATCAATGCAGAATATAAAGACATTTCGGCTCCGACAGGAGAGATTACCGTATCGACAAATAAGTGGAACGTATTCTGCAATGCAGTGACATTTGGAAAGTTTTTCAAGGAAAGACAGGAAGTCGGTATTCATGCAGATGATCTGGGGCTGGGTATCGATAAGGTTTTTTATCTGATTTCAGAGGAAGCAAAGACGTTGGAAGAAGTGCAAAATATTCAGGCTTCAGACTGGACGGTTTACGAACAGCGTTTTGCAATTGATCCGGATAAAAAATGTATTGTTTATGTTAAAATTACAGATAAGGGCGGTAATACAGCCTATCTGTCTACAGACGGACTGGTATTTGACGGTTCTTCACCGGTTATTAGCGGCGTAAAGCATAATGAAACATACGGCGGCAGTGTTCAGTTTACGGTAAACGATGACAATCTGGATTATGTGGAGATTGACGGTGTTTTAGCAGGTCGTGAAAACGGAGGTTATACGGTCACAGATGTTGAAGGAGCGCATACAATCACAGCCGTTGATAAAGCCGGAAACCGTACACAGGTAAGCGTTACAATTGTACACGCAACACAGCCAACAACCGAAAGTACAACGGAAGCACCAAAGCCAACGGAAAGTACAACAGAAGCGCCAAAGCCAACGCAGAAACCAACGGAAGCGCCGACAGAGGTAACAAAGCCGACGGAAGCGCCGACAGAGGTGACAAAGCCGACTGAAAAGCCAACGCAGAAGCCGACACAGGCGACGACGGAAAGCACAACCGAAAGTACAACAGAAGCGCCAAAGCCAACGCAGAAACCAACGGAAGCGCCGACAGAGGTAACAAAGCCGACGGAAGCGCCGACAGAAGTAACGAAACCGACGGAAGCGCCGACAGAAGCCCCGACACAGAAGCCGGAAACAGATGAAAAGGTCATTTATGAAATGCGTCAGGATGCAGATGGTAACTGGCATTACTATGCAAATGATACCATTGCAGCGGATTACTGTGGTATGGCAGTAAATGAATACGGCTGGTGGTATATCAAGAACGGTGATGTAGACTTTACATATACCGGTATGGCATGCAATGAGTACGGATGGTGGTACTTCAACAACGGACAGCTGGATACGACATTTTACGGTCTTGCAAATAATGAATATGGAACATGGTTCTATACGGACGGACAGTTAAATTTCGGTTTTACAGGGATGATTATTCCGGATGACGAGTGGCTCTATGTTCAGAACGGACAGGTACTGACAGATTATACCGGAATGGCATTAAATGACTATGGCTGGTGGTACTTTAAAAATGGCAGAATTGATTTTGCATATATCGGGATGGCGGCAAATGAATACGGCTGGTGGTATTTTAACAACGGACAGATTGATTTTGGCTATAACGGTTTTGCCGCAAATGAATATGGTACATGGCTGTTTACGAACGGTATTTTAAATACGGGATTTACCGGTATGACATTAAATGGTGGTACATGGGTATATGTTACAGATGGATATATCAGTGACACTTATACCGGAATGGCATTAAATGAATATGGCTGGTGGTACTTTAACAATGGCACACTGGATTTTAACTATACCGGAATGGCTTTAAATGAGTACGGCTGGTGGTATTTTAAGAATGGACAGCTGGATTTAGGATTTACCGGTATTGGCAGTAATGAATACGGTGACTGGTTCTTTAAGGACGGGAGAATCGCTTTTGAGTACACAGGAAGCTATAATGATGGCGGACAATGGTATATGGTAAATAGCGGTTTTAGCCAGTAAAATATAATAAAATCATGGGAATGGAGCAGAAATCCAATATGGAACTGCTCCATTTTTAAAAAAATTGGCACTCCGGTATTGACAGTACTAATAATAGGTGCTATAGTACAGATAGAACAAAAGAGAAAGCAAAGTAAGTTGAAAACAGCAGATGTTTTACAATTAAAGGCTGATACAGTTTCATATGAAGCTGCTCAACATAAATGAATGAATATGAAAGGAAGCGATTGTTATGGATAAGAATCCAAAACATCCATTAAAAAAGAAGAAAGTTGTACAGAAGGTGAATGCAACTGCAAACCATATGGAAGGTGAGCAGGAAGTTTCATCAAAGCATAAAAAACACACATATTAGTTGAGTGAAAAATCCCACAGGCTGCGAAATGACGACCTGTGGGATTTTCTTTATTAAATTCAGACTGGTACAGAGTCTTGCGCTGATGGCGATTGTTGTATTCAATGCGTCCGGCGTAAAAGATGTATTGTTACAGTTATTCAATAAGATTATTGTAACGTAAAATCGGTATTGCTATTGTACGGACATTTGCATATAATAAAGATAGATGGAAACACTACTCACGAAAGGAGATGCTTTATATGGCTGCAAAATCAGCAAATTTATATGCAAGGATTGAACCGGATGTCAAAGAAAAAGCTGAAAGTATCCTGTCTACACTTGGTATCCCTGCTTCCAGTGCTATCAATATGTTTTATAAACAGATTATCTTACAGAGAGGACTTCCGTTTGAAGTAAAAATACCATCTGCCAGACCTGTTGACATCGGCACATTATCAGAAGCAGAGTTCAATGAAGAATTGGAGAAAGGATATGCGGATATGCAGGCTGGACGGACAAAAAATGCGAAGAAAGCTTTTGCGGACATTCGCAAAGATTATGGCTTATGATATATGAAGTAGAATTATCCGAACAGGCTGACAGTGATTTGAGAGGAATTTTTGAATATATTGCTTTTGAATTACAATCGCCGGAAAATGCAAGCGGACAACTTGGTCGTCTGGAAGAACAGATATTAAGTCTGGATACGATGCCGGAGCGTTATCGAAAATATGAAAAAGAACCGTGGAAAAGCCGTGGACTTTGTGTATTACCAGTAGATAATTATGTAGTACTTTATATTCCGGACAGCGATAAAAAGTTGTAACAATACTTAGAGTAATGTATGCCGGACGGGACATAGACAATCAGTTAAATTTCTAAACAAAGCAATAAAGGATATGATTTAAAGCAGTTTTTCATTTATGATTGACTGCTTTTTTCATACACAAAAGAGATTAAAATTGTTATCAAAGATATCTGCTCACATTATGCGACATACCAATAATATCATTGGGGTACAGGATAATATATCACACAGCGTTTCCAATGTTGCGGTTGTGATGTTCTTATTGTGCTTTAAATTGAAATGTTATATTATTAAAATAAAGATAATTAACATAAAACTGGGTATTCAAATCAGCAAAAAAGTTTTTTTAAATTTTTAAAAAAATA
>ENA-OQHF01000907-OQHF01000907.1-human-gut-metagenome-genome-assembly--contig:-NODE-907-length-16893-cov-7.567160_pt1 | contig 16893 bp, 16 predicted proteins | sample MGYA00242559_ERZ504709 | MGnify/ENA primary metagenome ERZ504709 (study PRJEB26092, sample SAMD00036203) | human gut metagenome | host: Homo sapiens | study: EMG produced TPA metagenomics assembly of... | reverse complement strand
CACACTCTTGGATTCTCTGTCCTCTTTGAATTATCATAATATGCAAACATTCCTGCAAGGAGTGTTCCTGAATAGAATGCCATGTACAAGATACTGCACAGATGATTGCTGACTCCGGTGTGGATGCAAACTGTGCTGTTTGTTGTTGCAAGGTTTGTTGCAAGTCCTGCATTCTGCATACCTACCTCGATCGAGATTGTTCTCATTCTTCGCTGTATTCATTCCTGTGAGTTTACCAGCTCCGTATCCAAGCAGATATCCAGTCCATTATGAAGAAATACTGCCACGAAGATTACAACACCGGACTCAAAGAATTTGCTTCCCTGTGAAGATACTACACCGCCGACAACGCATGCAAGTCCAAGTACTGCAATTACCAGGCATAATTTTCTGAAGTTCTTTGAATGTTTTATTTTTTCCTAACAGATAGTTGAGTAAGAATCCTACTGCTACCGGGAAGATAACTGTTTCAATAATGGATACAAAACATAGGTAATCCTTTGATTGAAATATGTGTACCACTTGCCAGCAGTGAAACCATAAGTGGTGTCATAACTGGTGAGAGCAATGTTGAAACTGTTGTCATTCCTACAGAAAATGCTACATCTCCACCACACAGATAGGACATAATATTGGATGACACACCACCAGGACAACATCCGACAAGGATCAGTCCCAAAGCGATTCCATCCGGAAGATTCAATGCCTTTGTCAGTGCAAATGCAAGGAATGGCATAATCAGATACTGAGCGATTGCTCCGATGCAGATATCAAACGGTCTCTGCGCAAGAATCCTAAAATCCTCTGTTGTTAATGTCAGACCCATACTAAACATGATCACTCCGATAATAATAGACTGACAGGTAAATTTATTGGATACCGGATCGACAAACAAAGCGTTGTTAACCCATCCCATCATTGTCGGGACAAAGAATGTCACTACTGCAATGGCAATAACAACCACTGAAGTATAATCTGATAAAAATTTGCTGACTTTTTGTAATGCTTTCATTACAATACCTCCTTAGGATTCTTGTTCACCTAAAATCTGTATTCTTCTTGAGATATATTCAAAAAAAGTCCCTTTCCAGAACTCGATCTGAAAAGGGACGAATATAATCCGCGTTACCACCCTAATTCCGCAAAAATTAATTCTGCGACACTTCACATACCAACATATGCTATCCATATAACGGTGGATCCCGGCGAGGTTTACTTGCAACATGTTCATCTGCTTTCAGCCCGCTTCTTAGAGAGGATATCCTTACCCGGTTATTGTCTGTTCACACCAGCCACAGACTCTCTGAAAATAATGACGGATACGGTTTTGTTCTCATCAACGAATTTTGGTGAACTGTATTTTGTTTACTCTGACATTATAGTCCTCTGAAATCAGAAATCAAGAGTCTATTTTAATCTTTTTCTTGATTTATTTTAATCTTTTTGTCGTAAAAATTTATTTTCAAGTCTTAAATTCATCTGAAAAAATAAAAGAATCATTGAAAAAAATTATTGTTTTTCCTGTTGTTTCCCCGCACTTTTCATGCTACACTGTATATAAGAATCATCGGATTTTAACCAGAAAACAGATAGTTACTGTTCACACGATGTGTGACCAGTAACAACAGATACGGATGTTTGGGGCATCCAAAAGGTTTATTAATGCACAATACAATACGTTATTTTTCATTGCTTTCTTTTGGAAGTGATGTTTTTTTTGTGATTTTATCTGTTTTCTTTCATTATTTTATCTGCTAAAGGGGGATTAGGGAATGAGTAATGAAATAGCGAAAAGACGAAAGCGAACAATTGAAATGACTCAGGGATCTCTTTGGAAAAACATGTTTTTCTTCAGTGTTCCTCTTATGTTTTCCCAGATTTTGGAAGTGATGTTCAACTTAAGTGATGTCGCTGTTGTCGGACATTTTGCAGATTACAAAGCACTTGGTTCTGTCGGCTCGACAACTACACTTGTCACACTGTTCACGGGACTTCTGATCGGGCTCGGAAGTGGTGTCAACGTCCAGGTTGCCAATAAACTCGGTGCCGGTGATGAGAAAGCTACAAAAGAAACCATTCACTCTGCACTCATTATCTGTGCAGCGGCAGGTATTTTTGTCTGTCTGATCTGTCTGCTTTTTGCAGGACCAATGCTTTCCATGATGAATACAAAGCCCGAACTGCTCGATCAGGCTGTTCTCTACATGAAAGTTTTTGCACTTGGCATGCCTGCCACGGCAATTTATAATTTCGGTAACGGTGTCTTAAGCGCCCGTGGGGATACAAAACGTCCAATGTATTACCTTGCATTTGCCGGAATACTTAATGTCATATTGAATCTGATCTTTGTTATCGTATTCCATATGGCTGCTGTCGGAGTTGCCACTGCCAGTGCAATCGCACAGTACGTTTCAGGAGGATTGATCCTGATCCATCTGATGCGCCGCGATGATATGTGTAAAGTCAGCCTGCGTAAATTACGCTATCATAACATTTATGGAAAAGGAATTCTTTATCTCGGTGTTCCATCGGGTCTGCAGAATGCGATCTTCGCGATTGCAAACCTTTTTGTTCAATCCGGTATCAACTCTTTTGATGCAATCATGGTTTCCGGAAATGCTGCCGCTGCGAATGCAGATAATCTGATTTACAATGTTATGTTTGCCTTCTACGTGGCCTGTTCCAGTTTCATGAGTCAGAACTGGGGAGCAGGGAATAAAGAGAGGATGAAAAAATGTTATTTCGTAGCACTTACCTATTCTTTCAGTGCAGGACTGATTCTCGGTGGATCACTCTTCTTCTTCGGACGACCATTCTTGTCTCTGTTTGCTACAGAGCTGGCCGTTATTGCAGCTGGTATGCATAGAATCAGGATTATGGGATTCTCCTATGCATTCAGTGCCTTTATGGACTGTGCAATTGCCGCTTCTAGAGGAATCGGCAAGAGCATTGCTCCTACATTTATTGTAATCATGGGATCCTGTGTATTTCGTATTATATGGATTTATACGGTATTTGCTTACTTCCATACAATTCCATCTCTGTATCTACTGTACATCTTCTCCTGGGGACTCACAGCGATTGCAGAAACCATATACTTTAAAGTTAGTTTCAAAAAAGTGCTTGCATAATAGATTTCCCAAAGAAAAAAGAGGGATTTCACAGATATCCAACATTTGTAAAAATCTCCTCTTTTTTCTTTCTACTATTTATTCTGCACTTATTATACTTTTATCAATCCTCAAGTACCAACTTAGCTGCTCCGCAGATTCCTGCATCATTTCCAAGAGTAGCAAGCTTAAATTTCACATTCTTATTTGCAAAGAACGCTTTTTCCATAAATGGTTTTTCGATAAATGAAAGCAGAACTTCTCCTGCTTTGGACACTCCACCGCCAATTACAAATACAGCCGGATCCAGTACTGCTGCCATATCTGCCATTGCATGTCCTAAGTAATTTCCCATCTCTGTCGCAACTTCAATCGCAACTTCGTCTCCTTCTTTGACTGCATCAAAAACAGCTTTTGCTGAAAGATCTTCTTTTGTCAGGATTGTTGCACGTGCCTCATGCTCCATCTTCTTTCTTGCAAGACGAGAGATACCTGTTGCTGATGCATACTGCTCCAGACATCCGTGTCCACCACATCCGCAAGTATCTGTCTCTTCCAGATTCACACACATATGGCCAATTTCTCCACCTGCTCCGTTCTCTCCCGTCAGGATCTTTCCATTGATGATAATGCCACCACCAACACCTGTTCCAAGTGTGACCATGATCATATTGCGGTAACCAACACCGCCGCCTTTCCACATCTCGCCAAGTGCTGCGACATTCGCATCATTTCCAAACTCTGCTGTCAATCCTGTCAGTTCTTCCAGCTCTTTCTTTGCATTCTTATATTTCCAGCCAAGATTCGCAGAACCGTTGACAATTCCATCTACAGTAACAGGAGCCGGCACACCGACACCGATTCCAAGAACCTGTTCTTTCTCAATGCCGTGCTGCTCTAACTTACCATTGATTGCTTCTGCAACATCCGGAAGAATCGCCGCACCTTCATTCTCAGTTCTTGTCACGATCTCCCATTTCTCTACAATAGCACCTGCCTCACTGAACAGACCAAGTTTAACCGTTGTTCCCCCGATATCAACACCAAAACAATATTTCATAAATCTATCTCCGTTTCTTTTTATATTTCACATGAGAATGCGGTACTCTGTAACATTTGTACCGCATCCTCTGTTTCTCTTTTGTTTTATTTTCTTCTCTTTGCCAGATTCTCCTGCACACGTTTGTACAATTCCTGTGCAGCGTTGTATCCCATCTGCTTCTGTCTGTGGTTAACTGCAGCAGATTCTACGATGATCGCCAGATTACGTCCCGGACGGATCGGAATATTATGGCAGACAACTCGGTTTCCAAGGAATTCTGTATATTCCTCCTCCAGACCAAGTCTGTCGTATTCTTTCTCTCTGCTCCAGTCTTCCAGAGTAATGACCAGATCGATATTCTGTGTTTCTCTTACGCTCTGTACACCGAACATAGACTTTACATCCACGATTCCGATACCACGAAGCTCGATAAAATGTCTTGTGATATCCGGTGCAGAACCAACCAGCGTATCGTCACTGACTTTGCGGATCTCAACCACATCATCCGTCACAAGACGATGTCCACGCTTGATCAGTTCAAGAGCTGCTTCGCTCTTACCGATTCCACTTTCTCCCATGATCAGAACTCCGACACCATATACGTCAACAAGCACTCCATGAATGGAAATGCACGGAGCAAGTTTTACATTCAGCCAACGGATCAGTTCTCCCATAAAGGAGGATGTCTTCTTACATGTACCGAATACCGGAATATCATTTTTCTGAGCAATCTCGATGAAGCTTTCATCCGGCTGAAGTTCATTGCTGAAAATAATACATGGTACTTTATGTTCCAGAAGTTTCTGATAAATCTCATCTCTTTTCTCTTCTGCCAAAGTCTCCAGATAGGCACACTCTACATTCCCTATAATCTGTACACGATTCAGATCAAAATGATCGAAAAATCCTGCCAGCTGAAGTGCCGGTCTGTTCACATCCGGAACAAGAACTTCACGTTCTGTGATATCTACTTCCGGAGTGAGATTTTTCAGATTCATCTTTTCAACGATATCGGTTAATTTCACACCACTCATCTTGTAATCTCCTTTTCCTGTATCTCTTTTCGTTTCAGACATGCTGCCTTGATAAGCTCAAGAGATATATGATATTTACTGCTCGCATAAATCCAACATTTCCCTACATGTCCCATCGCCTGTACATAAGTATATCATGATTTTCTTTTCGATAAAACCCTTAATCATGAAAGAATTGATAAACCGATTCTGCTGCCTTCTCATTCATTGACGGAAGCTGCGCCAGTTCTTCTACTGTTGCGCTCCGGATTGCATCCAGGCTCAGATAATGCCGCATCAATGCCTTTCTTCTGGCCGGACCGATTCCTTCAATATCATCCAAAACGGAATGTACCTGCCCTTTGCCACGCAGCTGCCTGTGGAACTCGATTGCAAACCGATGGGCTTCATCCTGAATTCTTGTGATCAATTTAAATGCTTCTGAATTGCGGTCAATCGGGATTTCCACATTATTATAATATAATCCTCTTGTTCTATGATTGTCATCTTTCACCATACCACAGACCGGAATATTCAGCTTCAACTCATCAAGCACCTGCAATGCAATATTTACCTGTCCACGGCCTCCATCCATCAGAATTAAATCCGGAAATGTTGTAAATTTCCCAGCTTCCGCATTCTCCTCACGTTCTTTTAATCCATGTGTAAAACGACGCGTAAGAACTTCTCTCATGCTCGCATAATCATCCGGTCCTTTCACACTCTTGATTTTGAACTTCCTGTAATCATTCCGCTTTGGTTTTCCTTTCTCATAGACAACCATAGAGCCTACCGATTCGAAACCATTTGTATTAGAAATATCATATGCTTCCATACGGACGATCTGTTCCAGTCCCAGTAAAGATGCTATCTCCTTCACTGCACCGATTGTGCGTCCTTCTTCCCTCTTTAGCCGCTCTTTATCTTTAGACAGAACCATCCTCGCATTCTCTTCCGCCAGTTCTACCAACTTTTCTTTTGTACCTTTCTTCGGCACACGGATCGTTACTTTCTGCCCCTTTTTCGCGCTCAGCCAGGATTCAAGAAGTTCCTGCTCTTCGATTTCTTCCGGCAGCATCAGTTCACCCGGAAGAAAAGGGGTTCCTGCATAATACTGTTTGATAAAACTGTTAAGAATTTCCGATTTTTTATCCTCTTCGCTGATTCTCAGATAGAAATGGTCTCTCCCTATCAATCTTCCGCCACGGATAAAAAAGACCTGTACCACTGCATCTTCGTCCTGGCATGCAACCGCCATGACATCTCTGTCTTCCCCACTGGAATCTGTAATCTTCTGTTTCTGAGCCACCTTTTTCACACTATTTAATAACTCTCTATATTCGATTGCTTTCTCAAATTCCAGTGCCTCCGAAGCGGCCATCATCTTATCTTCCAGATCTTTTAAAATTATATCAAAATTTCCATTCAAAAACCGTATCACCTCATCAATGGATTTCCGGTATTCTTCCTGGGAAATATATCCCTGGCACGGTGCCTCACACTGTTTGATATGATAATTCAGACACGGACGCTCTTTTCCAATGTCTTTTGGAAGTGAACGATTACAGCTTCTTATATGATACAGCTTATGGATCAGATCAATTGTGTCCCGCACCGCCTGTGAGCTTGTGTAGGGGCCGAAATAACGTGCCTTATCTTTCTTCATCTGTCGTGCCAGCATAATGCGTGGATATGCTTCTCCTGTTGTCACCTTGATGAATGGATAGGCCTTGTCATCCATCAGCATCGTATTATATTTTGGCCGATGTTCCTTGATCAAATTACATTCCAGAACAAGCGCCTCCAGTTCTGAATCGGTCACTATATATTCAAAGCGGCGGATATGTGTTACCATCTGTTCGATCTTAACCCCTTTATTCCTGCTGCTTTGAAAATACTGCCGCACACGGTTTTTCAGGCTGATTGCTTTTCCGACATAGATAATCTGATCCGTCTCATCATGCATCAGATAGACTCCCGGCCTTCCCGGAAGCTTTTTCAATTCTTCCTGTATATTAAAATTATAATTTTCCATAGATCCTATTTCTTGCCTCTGCTACAGACCAGCTATGTTCTTCTGCAATTTTGGAAACATCATCATACTCGAGTTTTTCTTTCACCACTCCATATCCGGATGCTCTCTTCACATGAACGGTTCCATATTCTGTCTGCACTTCGTCTATTTTCCGCTTAAGTCCATATCTTCTACAAAAATACTCTCTGACACCAAGTGTTGAGGTGTGTTTGAATATCAGCTGTAGAAAATACTCTTTCTGTTCTGCCCTGCACATACATGTGAGCAGAATCCCCGGCCGGTTTTTCTTCATCTGAATGGAGGATGTGTAAACATCCAATGCGCCTTCTTTGATCAGAAGCTCTGTCGCATACCCGATTTCCTCCGAAGTCATATCATCCAGATTACAGCACAGTTCCAAAATCTCTTCTTCTACCTTGTCTTGCGTTTCTCCAAGAATCGCACGCACACAGTTCAGTCTTTCATACTCTCTTTTTCCAAAACCATAACCGATTTCTTCCATCTGCAGAACCGGCATCTGTTCATACTTTTTAACAAAATGCTTCAGAAGTGCGGCTCCTGTCGGTGTACAGAATTCTCCCTCCAGGTCTCCTGCATACATTGGAATTTCTTTCATCAGATACGCTGTTGCCGGTGCCGGCACCGGAAGGATTCCATGTGCACATTTCACATGACCATATCCGACACGAACCGGTGATGCAAGAATCTGATCCACCTGAAGTTCATTCAGCAAATAGCAGACAGCCACAACATCCGCCACTGCATCCATCGTCCCAACCTCATGGAAATGGATTTCATCCATGCGCTGACCATGTGCCTTCCCTTCCGCCTTTGCAATCAATTTATAGACCGCAACTGCGTCCTGTTTTACCTGATCTTCAATTTCTAACCGATTGATCAGACGAACAATCTGAGACATCGAATGATGTCCGTGTTCTTGTGTATGCTTCTCTGGTTCTTCTGATTTATGTCCTATATGCTCTTCTGTCTGCGTATGAAGATTCTCTTCTTCCTGTCCTTTTACAAACACGCGTACCTGATATCCTCTGATTCCACATCTTGTACACGCCACCAACTGATATTTTACCCCTGGGATTTTCAGATCATTCAACTTTTTCACCTGTTTTACAGGTTCTGAAAACAACTGCAATAACGAAGCCGTCAGCATATCCCCTGCTGCCCCCATCCCACAGTCTAAATATAATGTCCTCATTCCTTTGTTCTCCTCTCAATGTGATTGATCCGGCTTGCAAGAAATCCCGCACCAAATCCATTATCGATATTTACAACACTCACTCCGCTTGCACAAGAATTCAACATAGAAAGAAGCGCTGATACACCACCGAAAGATGCTCCATATCCAACACTTGTCGGAACTGCGATCACCGGACAATCCACCAATCCTCCAATCACACTGGCAAGTGCTCCTTCCATTCCGGCTACAGCAATAATGACACGAGCTCCCATTAATTCGTCGAGATGTCCAAGTAGACGATGTACTCCTGCGACGCCTACATCATATAAACGGACCACTTCATTTCCAAGTGTCTCTGCTGTTCTTGCAGCCTCTTCCGCAACAGGGATATCACTTGTCCCACCTGTTGCCACAACTATTTTCCCGTCCCCATCCTTTATTGGAGCTTCGCCTATAAACCCAATTCGGCTGACTTCATCATATTGAAGTTCCAGGCGTTCTCCCACGTAAATCGCTGACTCCTTATTCATTCTTGTGATCAGGACTGCTTTCTGTCCTTTTTCTTTCATTGCTTCTGCAATCCGGAAAATCTGTTCCGGTGTCTTTCCTTCTCCATAAATCACTTCTGCCACACCCTGGCGCATGGCTCTGTGATGGTCAATCTTGGCAAAACCAAGATCTTCAAAAGGCTCTTCTTTTAACTTCAAAGCTGCCTGTTCTACATCCATTGTTCCGGATGCTACCTGTCTTAAAAGATCTATCATTTCCTTTTGTTCCATCTTTTTCGCCTCATTCTAATCCTTCTTATCCAGGGTTTCATTCATACTTCCCATTCTGTACCCTGTTAGATCCATTGTAACATAAGTGAATCCGAACTGCTTAAATTGTTTTACAATATCCTCACGGACTTCTTCCTGAAGCAACTTCGAAAATTCTTCCGGCAGTACTTCGATCCTTGCCATCATTCCATGCATACGGACACGGAATTGCCGGAAGCCATGTTCAAGCAATAACTGTTCTGCGTTTTCCACCATGATCAACTTCTCTTTGCTGATTGTTTCTCCGTATACAAACCTTGAAGCCAGACAGGCAAAAGATGGCTTTTCCCAGGTTGAAAGTCCCATCTCTTTTGACAATTCACGAATCTCAGCTTTTGTAAGTCCTGCTTCGCGCAGTGGACTTTTAACTCCTAATTCTGCCACAGCCTGAAGCCCCGGTCTGTAGTCGCCAAGATCATCCATATTAGAACCTTCTGCAACATAAGCAATTTCATTTTTCTCTGCAATTGCTCCAATCTTTTCAAACAGTGCATGCTTGCATAAATAACATCTGTTCGGTGGGTTCTGAGAAAATCCTTCAATCTTCATTTCATCCACCTGACAGACCTTATGACGGATACCTTCTTTTTTGCAAAAAGCAATTGCCTCATTCAACTCTCTCTTTGGGAAGGAACCAGATTGTACTGTGATCGCCATCACATTATCTCCCAATACCTCATGTGCCACCTTTAATAAAAATGTAGAATCAACCCCACTGGAAAATGCAATCGCAACACTGCCTAGATCTTTTATGTACTCTTTTAAATGTGCTAATTTATTATGTAATTCATCCTGCATCTTTTTCCTCCTGTCTTGTTACTGTTCTGATTTTTTCTATCAATCGTAATTCTTTTCATGCAAAAAATGCACCCAATTACAATTTCATAAATCCTCGTAATCAAGTGCATTTATTATACTATGTAAAGCCCGGTTCAGGTCAAGATAATTTGTATTGCTTCATTAATTCTATTTCATGATATCTCATGGTTTATAGTTCCATCATTCCGGACATAATGCATCCACCGGAAGCGCCTTTTTGTTTTAATTCTTCCCACTGTTTCTTGTCAAACTTGATTCCACCGATCGCATATACAGGAACATTCACAGTACTGCAGACATCTTTTAAGAATCCAAGCCCTCTCGGTGCCAGGCCTTTCTTGCAATCTGTAACATAAATATGTCCTGCTGTCATGTAAGACACACCAAGTCTTTCTGCTTCCTTTGCATCTTCCACTGAATGAACGGAAGTACCGATTCTTTGAAATTGTTCTTTCACATCTTCCGGAAGTTTCCTTAATTCCGGCAATGGCAGATGTACGGATGTACATTCCAGTTCCAATGCTGTTTTCCAGAACTTATGTAAAATACACGGAATCTCATACTTCTTGCAAACAGACAGAACTTCTTCTGACAGAATCCGATATTCCTCTTCTGACAGATCTTTTTCCCGCAAAATAATCGCCTGCGGTTTCATCTGACAAACCCGTTCAATCTGCTTCAAAAATGGTCTCTCACAAAGTTTTCTGTTACTGACAGCTATCACTTTCAAGCCCGTCTCCGATAAATCGTATTTTATCTTACACATAAATATAATCACTCATAACCGGCTGGAGATTATTTTTCAATAATGCATCATAAACCTCATCTACCGAACGTTCATCTGAAATCTCAAACTGGTCATCGCCCTTATCCTCGATATCATCCACATGGCTTCCAATTCCTGTACTTACCCCTGCTGAAATCTTAGTTGCTGCGATATTTACAAGATTATCTCTGACACGCGCACACTCTCTTGTTGAAACTGTAATGCTTGCAAATGGCATAAACAGACGATATGCACAGACAACCTGCAGAAGCTGTGGCTCATGAACATCCATCGGATTGATTCTGTCATTATTGATGATCGGGCGAAGTCTTGGGCAGGAAAATGCGATTTCTGCATGTGGATATTTTCTCTGTAACAGATATGCGTGATATCCTGTTGCAAAAGCATCTTTTCTAAAATCATCCAGTCCTAAAAGCGCACCGAATCCGACTCCTCGCATACCACCTTTCACTGCTCTCTCCTGTGCATTGACACGGTATGGGAAGATTCTTTTATGTCCTGCCAGATGAAGTGTCTCGTACTTATCTGAATTATATGTTTCCTGGAATACGGTTACATAATCAGCTCCACATTCATGCAGATACGCATATTCATCTGAATTGACCGGATAGATTTCCAGACCGATCACTTTGAAATACTTTCTTGCAATCTTGCACGCCTCTCCAATATACTCTACTGTAGATTTATTGCGGCTTTCCCCTGTCAGGATCAGGATTTCCTGTAATCCCGTCTCTGCGATTGCTGCCATTTCTTTCTCAATCTCTTCCGCATTCAGCTGTGCGCGGTTGATCTTATTGTGACAGTTAAATCCACAATAAATACAATAGTTTTCACAATAGTTTGCAATATAAATCGGTGTGAACATATAAACACTGTTTCCAAAATGTTTTCTTGTCTCCTTCTGAGCTGCCTGGGCAATCTCTTCCAAAAACGGAAGGGCTGCCGGTGATAACAGCGCACGGAAATCCTCCGGAGTACGTTCCGAATGTGCAAGTGCATTTTTCACATCTGCTGCCGTATATTTACTATAATCATAGGCTTCCATTGCCTCGATCACCTGATCCATGATTTCTGATCCGATATCCTCCATTCCCGGAAGATAAGTCATATGATCGATTCTGTTTTTCTTCTGATCTTCCAGTATTTCTTCACTTAAAATACTTTCATTAACATGTGTATCATTCATCTCAACTGCCTCCTAGTCTTCCAGAAATCCTGTCAATGGTGAAGATGCACTTGCACCTCGTTCAATTGTTCTTCCAAGACCTGAAAGATAAGCACTTCTTCCTGCTTCAATTGCTTTCTTGAATGCCTCAGCCATCTCCTCGACATTTCCTGCTGTTGCGATTGCTGTATTCGCCATAACAGCTGCCGCTCCCATTTCCATTGCCTCGCATGCCTGAGATGGACATCCGATTCCTGCATCTACAATAATCGGCAGATCAATCTCATCAATCAAAATCTGGATGAAGTCTTTTGTACAAAGTCCTTTGTTAGAACCAATCGGTGCCCCAAGTGGCATTACACAGGCAGCTCCTGCATTCACCAGATCTCTGGCTGCATTCAGATCCGGATACATATATGGCATAACAACAAATCCTTCTTTTGCAAGAATTTCTGTTGCCTTGATTGTCTCATAGTTGTCAGGAAGAAGATATTTGGAATCTCTGACAACTTCGATTTTTACGAAATTACCACAACCAACTTCTCTGGAAAGTCTTGCAATACGGACTGCTTCCTCTGCATTTCTTGCTCCTGACGTATTCGGAAGAAGTGTTACATTTTCCGGAATATAATCCAAAATATTCGCAAGTCCTCCTTCATTCGCACGGCGAAGCGCAAGTGTAATGATCTGCGCTCCTGCTTTTTCTACACATGCTTTTACAAGATCAAGTGAAAATTTTCCTGATCCAAGAATAAAACGTGAACTAAATTCTTTTCCACCTAGTGTAAATGTATCTTTCTGATTCATGACTTAAAATCCTTCTTTCTATGTTATATTGTGATGTTTTTAATCCTAAGATACCCTTTTAGGCTACTGTTCACACAATGTGCGACCAGCACCCCTTTTAGACATCCTCTTCTCCAAGAAGCAGGCGTGTGATCATATTTGCCTCATGCCCTGCACAGATTGCAACTCTTGGAGCCATCAATCCATTTCCATACGTCGGCTCTGTCACACGATCTCCGCACAAATAAAAGTTCTTCATCATTTTCTTTGTGTTTATCGTATTACTGCTTCCATAGCCTGCCATTCCGGTTGCAGATACAAGTTTCTTCTCCGGGAAATGCTCCAGAATTCCATTTACAAGCATTGCTTTTGCCTCCGGATTATCAAATGCTTCGCAGACAATCTGTGCATCCGCAAACAGTTCTTTCAAATTTTCTTCTGTCACCTTCACACAATCTGTACAAATATCCAGATATGGATTGATCTTTAAAAGCAGTGACTTTAGCGCATCGGTCTTATACATTCCGATATGCTCCATGAAATACTGCTGCCGGTTCAGATTTGTAATATCCACCACATCAAAATCGATCAGATGCAGATGTCCTACCCCAATTCGTGCGAGTGAATACGCTACATTAGAACCTAGTCCGCCAAGTCCGGCAATCGTCACCTGACCGGCTGATAAAAGTTTCTGTTTTTCCGGCGAATGACGCTCATTTAATGCTGCCTCAATTTCTTCTTTGCTTAATATTTTCTCTGATGCCATCTGATATCAGCCTCCTCCTACAAATGTCACAACCTCCAGACGGTCACCATCTTTGAGCATTGTGTCTGAATAGCTGTATTTCGGAAGAATCTCTTCATTCATTTCAACTGCGATTCTATTGACCTTGTAATTGTTCTGTTCCAGATAATCCGCAACACTCATTTCAGATGTCAGCCGGATCTGCTTTCCATTTACTGTAATCATACTTCCTCCTTTCCGGATAATTGAAAAAAGAGTTCATGAAAGAAATGTACCCGTGGTGGTGCACCCCTTCATGAACTCTCGCTCAATCTCAACTTACTCCAATATTTAATTTTCAATTTTTCCTGATTATAAAGAAAGAGAGATACCAACAAATGTATCTCTCTAAAGTACTGCTTTATACATTCCTACGTTGGCATTATCCAAATCAGGTTATGGGTCGAAGTTCTCAACTTCCTCTCAGCCTGGTACACAAGCTCCCCGTGTTTTCTTCACATGATTAGTATAAAAGCTTGTCTGATAGATGTCAACCGTTTTTTCTCCATCTGATACAAGATCTTTTCCCATAATGTGCCAGTCCAACATAACACACTTCTCCGGTCATCTCTGCATCATATTGTTTTTCTTTTATCTGTTCCAGTGCCTTTTCTGCAAGCTTTTCTAAATCGTCTTTTTCATCTTTGGTATACTTGAATTCCAAAATTAAATTTGGATATCTGTCATGTTTTGCATAAAGACAGATATCACTTCTGCCTTCTCCGGTTTCCCGATTGCTTTTGATATCATAATCCTTTCTAAGAAATGCACACATTCCAAGCGTCATCATATGGTAACTATTCTCATCTTTCAGGTCATGATAAGATGGCAATTCCAAAAGAACTCTCTGATACTCTTCTGCAAAACGTTCCATATCCTTTCTTTTAAGAGCATTTAACATCTTTTCCATATGTCTCTCATCGATTTTCAGATGACATGCTGTTAATTCTTTGAATACTTTCCACACTTCCAGATTAGGAACCCGAAGTCGGTAATAGTCCTCTTCGATTTCTTTTGTAATTGTTACAATTCCGGCATTTACAAGAAGTCCCCATAGATTTGCTTCGTCCATTTTTTCATAATAAGCCATTGAAAAATCTACTGTCACTTCTACTTCACCTTCTGTGATCAAGGCCTCATATTCTTTCTCAAAAGACCTTCCCTGTACTTCAAGTGCATTACGTAAAATACTGTTCTCGCTTGTATTAACCCAATAAGAATCCATCCTTCTCCTTGCCGCATAACACGATATTGACCATGGATTATATACATCTGTACTGCCAAAATGATATCCATCGTACATCTTTTTCAGCTCATCTGAAAATTCTGCTTTACAATAAGCAAGCAGCTCTTTTACTTCTTGCTCTGTAAAACCAAAACAGTCATCATAATCTTCGTCCTGCACTGTGCAGACAACTAAATTATTGAGACCCGAAAATATATTTTCCTTCGCAATTCTCTGAATTCCTGTCAGAATTGCCTTTTGAAGATAATCGTTGCCTTTCAGGGACGTTGCCAGAAAACGATTCAACATGGCTCTTACTTCATCATAATATCCTTCGGAATTTGCAGACATAAACGGAGTATCATATTCATCTAACAGCAAAAATACTTTTTCTCCATAATACGTACTTAGTGCCTGACAAAGAACAGCAATTGAACGAATTACATGATTTTCTATTTCTTTTCCGATGCTTTCCTGACATAAACTATTATAAATCATATTGAATTCTTTCACCTGGAATTCTGACAGTCTTCCATCATTAACCATCTGATAAAAGCGCTCATACTCCGCACGTACAGTATCTTTCAATGCATAACACAAAGATTCTGCATCCCCCGCTTTCACGTTAAGGAAAGACAAAAATACAACAGGATATCGATTGAGCTCCTTGTAGTGGACAGATTTTGTAATCTTTGTTCCACAAAATAAATCGGAGGAATCTTTTGTGCAGTCAAGAAATTCTGCCAACATTGACATATTAAGTGTCTTACCGAATCTTCTCGGTCTTGTAATTAATGTAATCTGATACCAGGATTCTAAAAACTGTTCAATAAACTGTGTTTTGTCCACATAATAGGCTTGTTTTTCACGCAAATCGTGAAAGTCCTGTACTCCTATTGCAAGTTTAGGTTTTTCCTCTTGTATCCCAGATACATTGTACAGCATGCTATCTTCCTTTACCACGTCACAACTTGCAACATAAGTTGGTTTTCTTCCAAATAATTCATCTAAGGAACAGGCTAACACCTCACTTATTCGTTCCAGTACTTCAAAGTCCGGTGTCCGGTTTCCATTCTCATAATTGGTATAAGTCGATCTGGAAATCCCCAGTTTTTCTGCCATCTGTGCCTGAGTGTAGCCTCTGAATTTACGTAATTTCGTCAAATACTCGTTAAATTTTGTTTTCATAGAATCACCGCTTTTTCTTTTAGTATACACTTTTATGTTTCATTTTGCAACATTCTTTTTGTTATACTAACAAAAAGGACAGAAAGGTTTCGTTTTGTTGACCTTTCTGTCCTTTTCAAACAGTTGTTATCTTATTTTTCTTACAGCATAGCTCCGAAATCTGTTACGATTGCCTGTCCTGTAATCGCCTTTGATTCATCGCTTGCAAAGAACAGGATTACATTTGCTACATCTTCTGCTGTACAAGATGGTGTTCTAAGATTACTGTGTGTTGACATTGCACCGATCATATCCGGGTCCAGTGCTGCCGGATTTGTTCCTGATGTCATTGGTGTAATGATATTTCCCGGGCAGATTGCATTACAACGGATGCCTGTTGCCTGGAAACGAAGTGCTGTATGTTTTGTCACACCTACGATTGCTGCTTTAGATGCTACATAAGCAGCTCCACCGCACCCTTTCACTCCTGCGATAGAAGCGACATTCACGATAGAGGCTCCTGCCTGCATCTTCTGTGCAGCTGCACGCATGCAGCGCATAGTTCCTTTTTCATTCGTCTCTACAATACGATCAAGATCTTCGTCTGAGAATCGATCAATTGGTTTCAGTCCTTCCTCAAGGATTCCTGCATTATTCACAAGAATGTCTACCTTGCCATATTTCTCGATCACGAGATCCATCAGTCGCTCCGGATCTCCCTTCTTTGAGATATCTGTTGAAACAGCGAAACTTCTCCTCCTGCTGCCTTAATCTCTTCTGCTACTTTCTCCAGTGCAGCCTCTCTTCTCGCTGTGATAACAACAGTTGCGCCCTCTTTTGCGAACATCTTTGCTGTTGCTTCTCCAACTCCTGAGTTACCTCCTGTAATAATAGCTACTTTACCTTTCAAACGATCCATTTCAAAGATCCTCCTTTGTTGTTATAGG
>ENA-OQHF01000903-OQHF01000903.1-human-gut-metagenome-genome-assembly--contig:-NODE-903-length-16904-cov-2.076712_pt1 | contig 16904 bp, 23 predicted proteins | sample MGYA00242559_ERZ504709 | MGnify/ENA primary metagenome ERZ504709 (study PRJEB26092, sample SAMD00036203) | human gut metagenome | host: Homo sapiens | study: EMG produced TPA metagenomics assembly of... | reverse complement strand
ATTCACGTAATTCCTTACTCTGTTGCCTGGTAACCAGTTCAGGCGTATCGAACCAGATAACTGCTATTTCACCGTAATTCGTAAGTAATTCTTTTAATTGTGGTTTTACTTTGCGTTCAATATAAGCCGGTAACTGCTTGCTATCTTCATCCGGATAATCCCAAGTATTGCTGCGGCCTGCTTTTACAGGCCAGTTAGTAGGAACATCCGGATCTTCCCAATCACGTCCTAATGAATAATAAAGTCCCAGCTTGATTCCCTCTTTTTTGCAAGCTTCCGCCAGTTCTTTTAAAGGATCTTTGGCAAAAGGAGTACACTTCACTATGTTATAATCACTGCAAGCTGAATTATACATGGCAAATCCGTCATGATGTTTAGTCGTATATACCAAATATTTCATTCCTGCGTGCTTGGCAGCCCGTACCCATTTCTTCGCATCAAATTTTACCGGATTAAAATCTTTGGCTATTGTTGCATATTCTTTTAACGGAATACGCTCATAAAGCATAAAGTGTTCGCCACCTTCGGTTGGATGGCCTTTCCATTCACCGGCTGTCTGAGAATATAATCCCCAATGTATAAACAAACCGAATTTTGCGTCTTTGAACCAATGCAAATTGTCTTCGGTAGTAGCCATAGAATAATTGGATATAACTGTCAAAAGAACAATTACTATAAAAATTCTTTTCATACAAAACTTATTTTATACAACCATTAATGCCAACGTAAAGAACTTAATCCCAATTTCAAAGAAACATCCGGATTACGTTTATAATAATCTAATACCTCTTTAAGTTCCTTATCTATTTCGTACAATTCATCGATCACATATAAAGTTCCCGAAGGATTGTAAGCTTTATTGTAATCCGAACGTTTCTTATCGGGTTCATATTCTGTACCTACAAATTCAAGGTGAGTATATTTCTTGGAATCCAACAGAAAAGGTTTCCAGAAAACCACACTATTCCGGATAGAAGCTCCCCAATGTACATCCTTCTTATAGAAAGCTTCAGCAACTTCATAACCTTCATACATCGCCTTCAAATGACAAAGACGAGCGAAGAACAATAAATCATAAGCATGATAAGCAAAAGCATCACGACCGAGTAAATCCGTAGTCGTTCCGTTAGGAAACAGGTTACCCTTCACCCAATCGTCATATGAGGAACGGAATTTATCGACTATAGCCTCATCTTCCAATACCGTGCCGAACAGATAAAATTGATATAACAGACAAGTACCCCAGTTATTGACCCTCAAGTCATTATCTTTAATAAATACCTCTGCCCTCTTACGTAGCCAGGTATCAATCAATTCCCGGTCAGACTGGCCCGATTACTTTACGAATCAACGAATAACCTTCGACAGCAATATTATATGATTCTCATGAATATTTCTTTTCGACAAGGCAACATTGATTTCAGACCATGCTTTCAGATATTCAACCGCTTTATTCAGATACGTCCTATCCTGTGTAAAAGCATACGCGAGACATAATTGATGAATAGCTTTCATTTCATTACTAATGTCTATCTTATCCGGATTTTCATCAATAGATTTAACCGGAGTCGTTTTCCGGTTACTCTCTACAATATTTTTAGCGGGAGTTTCTATCTGTTTGATATACCAATTCATCGGAAAAGCGGTATTATCAGCCTTCTCCAATGCTGTTTTCACTTTATCATAGTTTTTCACGTGTGAGCACGACATTCGGAAACATTTTATCCACGTCCGAGGTTTGAGCCTTTACACAAGACATCCCCCATAATAACATACATATTAGAAAACATTTTCCTTTCATCCTTTTCCTCTCCTTCCGTTCTTATAAAATTTCAATATCATCTATGTAACATTTATACTTATTTCCCTCGGCCAAAGTGACTCCCGAACTATACGTCGGCAGAATGACTATACCTGCTATACCATTCTTCAACTGTGTAGCGGCAGCACTGTATTCTCTTTACTAAAAGCAAACGTATATGTTTTCCATGCTCCTTCTTCTTTGAAATCAACCAACGAATTGGTTAATATAACTCCTTCTTCCTGCTCGTAATCATTCACCGAATTAAACCTTCCTATCAGTTTAACTCCTAATTGTTGAGATACTGCTTTGGAAGTACCCTTCCACGTTTCTTTTCCTATCACATTGGCAGGTTGATAAATTCGGAAACGGATTCCTCTTAGTTCATCAATATCTACTGTTTCGGAAAAACGGAATTTCACACCATAATTCCGGGCTTCCATCGAAGTATATTCCAGCACTTTGGAGGAAGTGTTTTCTTCACTCTGAACCGGATTATCTATCACTATATGGGAATATGCCCAACGCGGATAATAATCGTCTATCTTACTACTGCCTGAATTGCCATAACGAAAGAAATAGGGGGTTGTATCATACGTTTCAAAGTCGGCGAATAAAGTTCCTTTATCGGGAAGAGGATCTTCTTTATCATCTTTCCCTTCTTTCCCTCTCTTGGCATATTGGCTTGGGCTCATATCGAAATGTTTCTTTGAATACTTCACGGAAATATTTTCGCATCACTGAAACCGGTCAGCTCTGAAATCTCGGTGATGGTATGCTTTTGTTCTTTCAGAAGTTGGGCAGCATGTTTCAGTCGAATCAGCCGGATGTAGTCAGCCGGAGCTTGGTCGGTCAGTGCCTTTATTTTGTTGTAGAAGCTGGTTCTACTCATATTCAGCAGGTTGCAGAGCACGTCGACGTTGAAGCTTGGGTTGTCCATATTGTCTTCGACACTCTTTTTGACGGTTGCAATGAATTTCCAGTCCAAGTCGTTGGAGCAGTTGATGCAATCCGTATTGTTTTTCTCGTCGTTCAGGTCCAGGCTGGCATATTTGTGGCGCAACAGTGTCCGGTTAGTCAGTAAGTTGGCAATGTTTGCCCGCAATATACCGATATTGAAGGGTTTCACAATATATTCATCTGCTCCGCTTTGCAGTCCCTCGATGATATTCTTGTCGGTATTCAGTGCTGTGAGCAGGATGATGGGGATATGTGATGTCTCGATGTCGTTCTTCAGGATATGACACAATTCGTCTCCTCTCATTTCCGGCATCATGATGTCTGAAATGACGAGGTTGGGCATATACTCCTTGACAATGGTCAGTGCCTCTTTTCCGTTGGAGCATACTTGTATGTTGTACTGTTCAGACAATGTTCTGCGCAGATATTCCCTTAGTTCGTCATTGTCCTCTACAATAAGAATTTTCTGGTGGCTACTGTTGTTTTGCGACTGTTGCTGCGTCTTGTCGTAGATGTCGCTGGAAGCAGGGGACGATGTGGCGGAGGCATTGATAGGCACTCCGGAAGCCGAATAAACAATACGTTCGTTTTGGGGCTGAGGGCGTTGGATTGCCTTGCGGAAATGCTTGTTCCCCTTGGGGAACGTGATTTTGATGCAAGAGCCTTTTCCTTCCATACTGCTGAAGTTGAGCTTTCCTTTATGTAAGTGTACAAGTTTCCCTACCAGAAGTAGTCCGATGCCGCTGCCGGTAACTTTGGAATTGATAGCATTACTGCCACGGAAATGCATCTTGAACAGCTTTTTCTGTTCTGAAGCCGGAATTCCGATACCGGTATCTTTCACCTCAATACTCCAGGTATCTTCTGTCTCGGAAGTAAAGACATGTACATTGCCGCCGTCCGGTGTATATTTCAGTGCGTTGGATATGATATTTTTCAAAATGGAATCCATCTTGTCCTTGTCCAACCATACGTTCAGATAACGGAAGCTGCTTTCGTAGGTCAGGTTGATGTGTTTTATGTTTGCGTATGGACGGAATGCATCGATTGTCTCCTCCATATATGTGCTCAGTTCGTATTCGGATACGTATAGACTTCCGGAATAGGTGTCTGCGCGCTCGAAATTAATAAGGTTGGTGGTCAGGCGCAACAAGGCATTTACGTTTCGCAGAGCTGTGTTGATGTTGCTCTGTCCGCTGGAAGTCAGTTGTTCGCGTTCGGTGATTTCTTCCAAGGGTGCTTTGATGAGCGTCAGTGGAGTACGTATATCATGTGCCGTGTTGACGAAAAAGCGTATTTTCTCGTCGGATTCTTTCCGCTGTTTTCTCAAGGCTATGATTCGCAGGGCGATGCTTGCAATGGATATGATAATCACTGCATAGAGTATTAATGCCCAAAAACTGAGCCAGATGGGTTGTTCGATAATGATGTTCATACTACGTTCCTCCAGGACAATACGGCGGTCTTCGTTGGAGATGGCACGTACGCGGAGGGTATAGTTACCCGGACTCAGATTGGTAAAACGAATGACATTTTCCTGTCCCGGGCGGCTCCAGCCCTCATAGAATCCTTCCAGCTTCCACGAATATAGTATGAGGGAAGGATAATCGTAGTTGATAGAAGACACCTGAAGAGAGAATATATTTTGATTGTACTTCAACTGTAAACTGCTGGTCTCGTCGATGTCCATAATAAGGGGAGAGCCCTCATCCTTCGGATATACCGTCTGATAAAACACACGCAAATCGCTGAATATCATGCGTGATTTATATTCGCGCGGCAATACCATTTTTTTAGGAAATTCTATGGCGCCGTCGGTGCTGCCGAATATGGCATTCCCATTCTTGCGGAGCGTTCCTGAGTTGGCATTGAAATGGTCGGATTGCAGCCCTTGTTCTTTTGTCCAATTGTGGAATATCTTTGTTTGAGGATAGAAACTGCTCAAGCCATACTCGGTGCTCAGCAATATGTCATTCTTTCCATCGGAAAGAATCATGTAGATATTATTGGAGATGAGTGCGCAGTTATCTTTATGATAATGTTGGAAATCTTTCTTGACGGGGTCATAGATGAGCAGGCCGGAGTTGTTCGTCCCGATATACAACAACCCGTTGGGGGCTTGGTATAATGAGTATATATAGGAGGACTCTACCGGCATCGGAATGTATTGATACTTGTCGGTTGCTTTTTCCAATAAGTATAGCCCGTTGGCTGTACCTATCCACATATAGTCCTTATTCCTCTCTTTTATCTCCGTTATGGCATCCAGTCCGGGTATGGAGGTGACCTTCTTATTTTTAAAGTCTAATTTTTTTAAGGTTATAATACCCGCCGGACCAGATATGACCTTCGCTGTCTTTAGTAATGGAACGGATGTACTTATCCGGACGAATCTCTTTTCCGCCGAATGATGCGGGAGTAAAGAAATCGACAGAATATTGTTTCTTGTTTATCTGATAAATGCCGGAACTGTATCCGCCTGCCCAAATGATGCCGGGACTGATTTCACATAAAGAAATAAATGTATGGCTTTGGTTCTTGTGGTCAGTATTGAATACACTAAGGAATGAGTGCCACTGCTTGGTGCGATGCTCATATAGGCTGATTCCGTTATTGGTTGCAAACCATAAGTCGCCTTCCCCGTCTTCTATGATCGCATTTACCTGATCGTTGATGAGGGACTGTTTATTGCCTATCGAATGTTTTATCCATTTATAATCGTTATACCGGTTGTTACGCACAGTAATGCCTATGGGGTAGTTTGCCATCCAAATGCGCTGCTCCTCGTCGATGTATATGTCGTAGATGGTGTTGCCGTTGGCCGCCTTGCCGGTGGTCAGCAGCATCGGGGTGATGATGCCGGAGGCCGTTGGCGTGGCGACTCGGTCGGCCTCGATCAGGTGCAGGCGTAGCGAGTAGGGCGTGAGCGGCGTCGGCTCGTACTGCTTCACGACGGCGAACACGTCGCCGCTGACCAGCCACGAGGAGAGTGCGAGCTGCTGCATGGCTGCGAAGTTGTTGACGCCGGTGGCGTCGCACGCCCTTTTGTTCTCAGACCAGAGAGCGAACTCACGCTCGGCCTGAGCCTGCCATGCGTCAGCGGCCTCCTGCGTCATGCCGAGCGCCTCGCGGTCGATCCGGCTCTTGAGCTGGAGGCCGATGCCGACGACGTTGGTGCGGTTGGTGCGGATGGCAGAGGTGGCGATCGGGGCCGCCATGTAAAGCATCCGGGCACGCTGCCGCAGGGTGTAGTTGTTGGCGTCGATGTCCTCCTTCGGGCTGCCGCTCATAGCTCTGAAGCCCTTGGTCGCCTTCTTGTGCCAGCTCGCGCCGGCGTCGCCGTAGCCCTTATTCACAGGGCGCGGCTGCTGCCGCCTGTTCTGTGGGCGGCTTCTGCTTTTTCTTTTGCTGATGGTGCTCACCTCCTTCATGGTGAAGATGGCCGAGTCGGGAGAAAAGGAGTGAAAACTCCCGGCGTCGGCCTATGAAAAAAGCCCCTTTCGGGGCTTCTTTCACCAGTCTCGGGGCACTACTCCCACAGCTTTTCGCGGCTTCTCGCCGTTCAGTGCGGCCTCGAGGGCTTCGATGTCTGCCTCGAGCTGTTTGATGGCGGCCCGGATGGATCCGAGGTCGGTGTTGTAGCGGGCCAGATTGCGCGAGCCGATGCCGTAGCTCTGGACGCCTCCGTCCAGCATCTCGGCCTCTCGCTTCAGGTAGAGCTCCAGCCGGTTCCTCTTGATGGAGAGCTGGTACTCGATTTGTTCGCGGGTCTTTCTCATTGTGGTCTGTCCTCCTTACCAGTCGTCGAAGGCGTCGGCCCGGTTGTGCCGTTGCCGCTGCCGTCGCTGTTGCGGGGCCTTCGGTTTTTCCTCCAGTCCTTGCAGGCGGCGCTCGATGGCGTCCATGTCGGGGTTGATGATCTTGAGGCCGGCGTTGGCGTAGTCGCGGCAGTCGAGGGCCTCGTTGCGGTTGTGCCCGGGCAGCTTCTCCCACGCCCAGCGGTCGCCGCGGCGCGTGTGCGCGAGCACCAGCTTCTCGGAGAGGAGCCCGTTGAAGAAATTGAGGTCATAACCGGCGTCGGGGTGCCGGTTGAAATGGCAGTATTTTGGCCCGGGCTCCTGCACCTTCAGATTAGCCATGATCGTCGCCTTGCCGGCGTCGACGCCGATGGTGTAGAGCCAGCAGGTGATCCGCTTGTTGTCGCGGATCGGCACCTTGCTCGGGGGCGAGACGAAGGGGATGCCGTCGCCGCCCTTGCCCTTGATGGCAAAGACGCGCTTGCCGACGCGGGCCCGGCACGCCTCATAGACCTCTTGGGTGAAGTGGCCGCCGGAGTCGACGCAGGTGATGGAGATCTTCAGGCCGCGGCCGTTTTTGAACTTGTAGACGTGGTCGACCACGTCGTCGAGTCGCTGCCAGACCTCCGGGGTGTCTGGCCGGCCCATGATGTAGCCCTTGACGACGCCCCACGTCTCGCCGTACTTCCCGTGGCCGACTACCTCGTATTCGCAGGCGGTTGTCCTGAGTGTCGACGCCGCAGGTCAGCACGAGCACGCCGTCAGGCAGCTCCACAGGGTGCCGTCCGGGCGAGTGCCGTAGTCCTCACGGCGGGCGAGCATGGTGTCCTCGTCCTCGAGGTCGCCGCGATCTTCCCACAGTTGGCCGAGCAGGGTGTTGTAGACGACCTTGAGGCGCTGCGGGTCATCCTTGGCGTCGAGGAACTTGAGGACGATTTTCTCCCACGGAGTCCACGGGCTCGAGAAGGCATTGAGCCAAAAAGAACGGACGCCCTTCTTGTAGGCGTCCGGGTTGTCGGCGATCCACTTGGCCGGTTGCTTTCGCATGACGTCCTCGGGGATCAGGCAGCCGCAGGCCGGGCAGCTCCACGAGACGCCGCTCTTGAGGCTCCACGACTTTTTCCCGCGGATCCTCTTGACCTCCGGGTCGAAGTGAATATTGTCGAACACGATCTCGCTGTACTCCCCGCACTCGGGGCAGCGGTGGCACCAGCGTTCCTGCGTGCCTTGGTAAAAACTCGTTTCGATGTTGCTGTTGCCCTTGATGGTCGGGGTGGAGACCTCGACCGCCTTGGCGTTGTAGAATGTGGCCTGACGTGCTTCGGCCAGCGCCCACGGGTCGCCCTCGGTGCCGGCGCTGGTCGCCCAGCGGTCGCGCTCGTCGCCGATGATATAGCGGGCAGGCGTGGAGGCCAGAGCCGAGGCACTGTTGGAGCCGGTCAGGGTGAGCATCCCGCCCGGGAACGACTTCTGGAGGATTGTGTTGCCACTGTCCTTAGCCTTGACGTCGTGCACCTTCGCCTTCAGGGGCTTGCTGTCGCGGATCATAGGGGCCACGCGGAGGCGGCTGAACTTCCGGGCGTCGTCGATGGTCGGGTGGACGTAGAGGATGCTGCCGGGGTCTTGGTCGATGATGTAGCCGATGATGTTGAGCTCGAGCTCAGACTTGCCGACCTGAGAAGCGGCCACCATGACTATTTTGTGCACCTTCGGATCCGTAAAGGCCCGCATGGGCTCCTCGAGGTACGGGGTGCGCTTGGTACGCCACGGGCCGGCCTCGGCTGAGCTTTCCGGGGAGAGGCGGCGGTGCTTGTCGGCCCACTCGTCCACGGTCAGGCTCTCAGGTGGGGCGAAGCGTTTGACCGCTCCGGCGATGGCGGTATTGAGCTTCGCGGCGGCTTTTTTAGTCGTCCGCGTCATCGGCGAGCTGCTCGCTCCAGCCTTCCCGATCCCTTACTCGCCGGGCGTACACCTCGGGATCGTATTTATAACCGGCCAGCTCCGTCAGGATCTTGTAGACCTCTGTGCGGATGATCTCAGACGCCTCGGCGGGTGTTGCTGCGCCGGTGACGTCGACGGCCAGACGGCCCGGCAGGGCCACGAGCATCGACCTGATATTGTAGACGAGGTCGGTCATCACAGCCTCGACGTCCTCGCTGCGGTGCATGGTGCCCTCGAGCTCACTGAGCTGGAGGGCGGCGATGTCTGCCTTGCTGCGCTTGAGGTCAGCCTCAGCCTCCAGACGTCGGCCCTCGATCTCGCTGTCCTTCTTCGACGGCTCCCGGCCGTTGGCCTTGGCCGTCAGGTATCGGATGTACCTCTGGATCGTCGGCAGCAGGTCATAGCGGTTGGCGTTGCCTTCCTTGACCGCGGCGATGACGCCATCCTTGGTGAGCTGCTGCACTCGGCGGGGCGTCATGTCGAACAGGGCCGCGATGGTCTTGCTGTCGACGAGCTTATTGTTGGTTGGGTTCGGCATGGCGTTCCCTCCTTTCTGCCGCTCGGGCGAAACGAAACGGCCCGAAAAAATTTTTGCCCGGCTGCGCGTTTTTGGGCTCGCCAGCACCGCAGGCCAGAGGGGGCCCGTCACAGTACCTTGCGGCGTTGTGCGTGGCCGTGGAGGCGTCTGCGCGGCGCTGTGGCGCGCTCTGTGCGCGTCTGGCAGTGTGGGGCCGTGCTCGGTGTCGTGTGCGGCTGTGGACGCGCTGTGCGGCGTTCTGGCGGGCTCTTGCTTAGAGGCCGAGGGCTCGCTTCATGTGGTGCTCGAGGCGCTTGCTGGTCTCGGTGTTGAGCCGGAGCATGATGGCCTCGTTGGTACGGTCGCTGGTTATCATCTGCGGCACCGAGATGGTGGTCAGCTTCTTGATGTCGGTGCGGGTCTTGCTCATTCGCTGGAATGGGATCCAGCTCGTGCCGTCGCTCTTGGTGTTGCCTGTCCCCATGAGAATATTGTGCGATCGCTGCGAGAACGGGCCGCCCGGGGTACGGGTGTTCAGATAGCGTCCGATTACCTTCTTCTGTCCTTTGAGCACCGACGCCTTCAGCGTGTAGCTCTTACCGCGGGGCGGGGCCTTCGGTGTCATGCCGAAGTGCACAGGGGTCAGGAGCCTGCCCTTGTAGGTGATGGCGAGCTCCTCGATGGTCTCGCCGGTGATCTGGATGCTGCCGGCCATCTTCTTCGGCTTTCCGCTGCCCGAGGGCGTGATCTCCGACTTCTTGATGTTGTAGACGGCCGTGACCTCCTGAGCGATCCAGCCCGGGGCTCTGGCCTTGACGTCCTTGATGGTGTTGCTGATGGCCTTCTTGCCGCCGTTCTCGATTGCCTCGAGGTCAGCGACGAGCTGGTGCAGGTTGCTGAGCTGCGCCGAGATGCTGTTCTGCGGCATGGCCGTCGCCTCCTTCCTATACGCAAAAAGAGACCGGCGGGCGTTGGTTCGCCCGTCGGCCTCTTGCCGTCGGTTGTTATTTGGTTTTCCTCTGGTCAGCCGCTCGGAATTGTCACGGCGTTGCCCGTGTGTCCGGCGGTCTTTTGCAGGATATAGAATAGCACGGGTCGCTACTGCTTTTCAATTCCTTTTACTTCCCTTTTGTTCCTTTTACTGCGTTTTACTGCCGCAGCTCAGGCAGGGGCTCCAGCTCGTCCAGCACGGCGGCGAGGTTGAGCAGGGCGCGGCCGTGGATCTTGTATGTCCTGTTCTGGTAGGCGTCCACTCTGTCGACGTAGTCCCGCCGATCACCGAACAGGACGCCGCAGGTGCTCTCCCAGTCAGCCCGGTCGAAGTAGCGCAGCCGGATGACGGCGCGCTCGTCGGGGTCGGAGAGCTGGAGGATCAGGCCCTCGATGGCGTTGCGCTCCTGCTTCTCCTCAGCCTTGAGCCGGTCGATCTGTTCCTCGAGCTCCATTTTCCGCTCCACCATCATGCCGGTGCGGTCGGATGGTGTGCCGGATCCGCGGGGCATACCTGTCAGATCAGGGCCGGGCGGGGCGGCCATTGTCATCTCCATGCGGTCGAGACGCTCGAGCTGGTTGTCGATGTCCCGCAGCATGGCGGTGTAGGCCGCGAGCCTGTCCTTGATCCGTTGTGTGATCGGCTTCTCGCTCATTATGTCAGGGCGTCACTCCTGCTCACCTCCTTCCTCGTCAGGCTCGAAGATCGCGGCGATCTCCTCGCGCGGTAGCTCTCGGCCTTGACGGACGCAGCGCACGGTTGTCTTTCCTGTTATTCTGATGTACCTCTTGACGATCACGTCCGTGAAGGCGGGCGTCAGCTCCATGATGTATGAGGGCTGCCCGTATGCCTCGCAGGCGGCCAGCGTCGTGCCGGAGCCGCCGAATGGATCATAGACGCCCGTGGCGAAGTCCGTGTTGTCGACCAGCTTCTCCAGCAGCTCGACGGGCTTCTGCGTGGGGTGCAGCTCGTTCCCGGAGCGGGAGATACTCAGGACGTTGCCGTAGCCCTTGTGGCCGTCGAAGTGGGTGGCAGCCTTGGCGCCGAACAGAATGAGCTCGTGCTGCGAGCGCCAGCCGACGCCCATGCCCGGTGTGCCCTTGTCCCATACAATCTCAGACTTGACGCCGAAGCCGGCAGCCTCGACGAGGTCGAACAGATATACCCACATACGCCAGTCGGTGAAGATGTAGGCGTAGAGGCAGGGGATGTCGGTGAGCGCGCCGCGGATCAGGTTTTGGTATCCGCGCGTGCTGAGGATGTCGTTGGCGATCTTCGGTGCCTTGCCGTTCTTTCTCTCGGTGCCGATGCTGCCGGTCGACTTCGCGACTCCTTGCTGCCGCCCGAGCAGTAGGGTGGGTCGGTCAGCAGGATCTCGGGCTTGTTGCCGTCGAGCAGCAGGGCGCGATCCTCCGGCCGGGTGCAGTCTCCGCAGAGGACGCGGTGCCGGCCGAGGATCCAGAGGTCGCCGTACTGTGTGACCGGCGCGGCCGGGGCCGGGATCTCGGCGTCGGGGTCGCTGCTCGGCTCCTTGGTGTGCAGCGCCTCAGAGAGAGCCGTCACGATGTTGCCGTAGTCGTCCTCGGTGTAGCCGCTGAGCATGAACGGGATCTCGCCGGTGTCGATGTCGGCGAAAACCTCGGCGAGCATCTTGTTGTCAGTGGTGGCGAGCTCCGCGATGCGGTTGTCAGCCGTCAGATCGGCCAGCTCCTCGGCCTCGCTGGCGTAGTCCTGATAGTCGACCGGGGCGTCGGTCAGGTCGTCGAGCTGCGCGGCCATGAGGCGGCCGTGGCCCTTGGTGACGAGCCCGCTGCGCTTGCTGACGGTGATCGGGGCGCGCCAGCCGGTCGCTCTGATGATAGAGGCGAGGAGCTTGATCTGCTCCGGCGGGTGCTGGTTCGGGTTCTTCGGGTTTGGCCGCAGATCCTTCAGCGGGACGATGGCGTCGTGTGCGCAGAACACGGGGACGCTGCCGGCGTATGCCTTGGGCGTTGCCGTTGTGCTGTACTCCTCGATCTCGGGGCCGGTCTGCGGCTGCGGTTTATCCTTTGCCATGTTTGCCTCCTTTCAGCCTTCCGCTCCCTCCACAGAGGTCGCAGGCGACTCGCGTGTCCTCGACGCGGACGGTCGGCCCGTTGATGTACCTCGCCATCTGCATCGCTTTTACTTTTCCAGATCCGAGGCATTTGGGGCAGACGTCCCCGGCTGTGATGCCGGTGTTTGTGATGATCTTATTCACGGGCTCGGCCTCCTCTCTTGAATTGCCCGGCCTGCGGGCAGGTGGCCCAGTGGGGCCGGTATCCGGCGTCTGTGGCCTCACCTCCGGGCACGATCTCTCAGCTCACGACCTCGCCCCGGGTGGTGACGATCTTGTCCTTCCCGCCGGGCGCTGCCTTATAGTAGACCGGCGCCGGATCGCACGGCATAGCCTTCCCGGCCGGTGTCTTGATCCAGACGATCGGAGCGCCGCAGCCCCGGCAGGTTGCTTTATTCATGGCCGTCACCTCCTGTTGGGAATTGCTTCTCGATCCACTTGTGGAGGCTGGAGTCCTGCCAGTTGTTTCGGCCGTCAAGACGGTTTTTCAGCCGTTCCAGCTTCGCCTCCTCGACCTCCTCGGTAGATCGGTGGAAGATGATGCGGAGCTGGTCGAGCATGATCTGGACGTCTGCCATCTCCTCGACCACGTTGCCGATCGCTGCGGTCACCTCGCAGCCAGCCTGTGCCCGTTTGATTTTGCAGAGGGCCTTGGTCAGCTCAGCCATCTCCTCGACGGCCATGTCCATTTGTGCCGGCGCGCCGTAGGTCGTGATTGCACGATCCAGCAGGGCCCGGCGTGCTTCTGCGTCCATCATTTGCGGGCTCCTTTCAGCAACTCGCAGCAGAGCACGACCACGAGGCAGATCAGCAGGATCCCAATGGCGATGACGGCCGGGATCCAGAGCGGGGCCAGTACCCACAGCCAGCTCCAGCCGATGACGCCGGTGAGTTTCAGGACGATGAAGGCGACGGCGAGAAGGCCGCAGAAGCCGATCCCGCCGGCCGTCGTGTTGTTTCTTTCGTTGTTCATGTATTACCTCCAGTATTATTTTCCGAGCCCCTTGATGGCGCAGGCTGTGCAGACAGTCCTCACTTTCGGTTCCTGCTCGAGGATCCTGCGAACTGTGTCTGTCTGCCAGCACTCAGCGCCGCAGGCAGGGCAGGTAGTAAGCTGCCAGTCGTCCGTCGGTGGCTCCGGGATGTTATCGCGCAGAGGCATGGCGATTGCGTCACCAATGCTCAGCGCCGCAGGTAAGTACGGCGTGACAATCGGCTCGGGCTCTCCGGGGATCAGCTTCTCGAGGAGCTCGTTGTACTTCTTGAATATGGCCTCCGACGCTGTGCTCCAGCTCTCGCCGTGCTCCGTGTCCTCCGGGGTGGCGACGTGGGCCAGCTCGTGCGCCAGCAGCTCAGGGGCGGCGCTGATGGGCGCCTCGGCCGAGATGCAGACGATCGGCGTGCTGCCGTCGTCGGGAAAGATGGTCAGGCCGTAGGCGGTGCCGTTGGTCTCGTCCCGCAGGTCGGGGACGTACTGCGCGACGTACTCGACGCCGGGGTAGAGCTCAGAGAAGGCCCGGGCCACGATGGCCGTCGGGTCGTTGATGAACGGCGAGGCCATCGGGCCGATCTTCTCGTACTGCTTCAGGGCCGTGTAGGTCTCGCGCAGCATGGCCCGCACTTCGTCCTTCTTGATGCCGTTGATGGTGGGCCCGTTCAGGATCAGGTCGAGCATCCTGTCGCTCCAGTCCTGCATCAGGTGGGTCTCCGGCATACCGCAGCCGAAGGGCACGACGTCGACCTTCTCACGGGTGAGGGTTTCGTATTCTTTCACGGTGCTGCTCCTTTCAGAAAAGCCGAGCGGGCCGGAGCCCGCCCGGCGCTCCATTTACTGCATGACGACGACCTTGCCGGCGTCGATCAGATCGCCCATATTCTTCAGGAAGTAGTCGGCGATGTTCTTCTTGGCCTCGAGCTTCCAGATGCCTCCGTCAGCCTCGAAGAAGCCGATCCCCTCGTCGGGATCCACGCGCAGCAGGAACTCGCTCTCGGGCTGCTCCACCTCGAGGAAGGTGCGGAACGGCCGCAGCATGACGCGCGGCTTGATCTCAATGAGTGCGTTGAGGGCGACGCCCTGACGCGCCTCGACGGTCTGCGTGACGCCGTTGTCGTTTGTGCTGACGCTGTTCTCGTTGGTCATGCGGCTCAGCAGGTCGAGCAGGTAGGCCGTGCCCTCGTTAGGGATGCAGAGACTCCGCAGCTCGATCAAGGCTACCTCGCGTCCTCTGAAGCCGGTACGCAGGCCCGGGGCGTCAGCCTTGGCGCGGTAGAGCGTGTTGCGGGAGAAGTCGCTCAGATAGGTGGTCATCACCTCGACGGTGTCGTTGCTCTTGACCTGCACCATGATGGTCGTGCCGACCTTCTCGAGCTCGGTGCGGATCAGCTTGCAGATGCTATCGAGCTCCGCTGACGCTGATGCAGTCAGGGCGGTCGACGTGCGGCGGGATGCGGGTGAGTGATGCGTCGGCGTAGGTCTGGCCGTTAATCTCGAAAGATCTTGGTCTCCTTCAGGCTGACGATTTTGTCGATCATTTTTGCGAGCATTGTATTGTCCTCCTTGTTCTGTGTTGTGGGTGTTTATCCGTGCTGGACGAGCTTCAGGAGTTTCGGGGCCTCCTGCTGCGTGCCGTCCATGTTCATTTGGCCGGGCACCTGCGGCACCATCTCGGCGACGACGAGCTCGCCGTTGCCGTCAGAGGTGACATAGAGGGCCGTGGCGACGGGGTTGGTGGCTGCGAGCGTAGACTTGGCCGTCACGGAGACGCCGATGGTGCGGCGCTCGTCGTCCGGGGTCAGCTCGATGGTGAGGGTGATCTTGCGCTTGGCCGTGGCCTTCGTGTTGGGGTCGAGGATGTTCTGGATCACCTTGTCCATCTCATAGTCGACGCGCTCCTCGAAGGCGCCGCGAGCCATCGACATGATGCTGTCGCGCTGGTTCTGTTCGTTCATGTGGTTGCTCCTTTCTCTTTGTCTCCGGCCGTTCCGTACTTCTCGAGCGTGTCCTTCAGGGCGCCCGCAATACACTCGGCCATGACTGTCGCGGTTTTGGTTTCGCTGCTCTTGGCAGCCTGTTCAATGGCTGCGCGGATCTCGTCGGGCTCATAGCCCGTGTTCTCATAGGCGGCGAGCTTCTGGACGAGCACCTCCTTGGTGGCTGCGCTCCAGTAGCCCGTCTTGATGCCGTTGACTCTCTCGTGGGTCAGACGTTCCATGCTGGCCCTCCTCTCAGGTGGCCGATCCGAGCGTCATCTGCTCGGCCTCGGTCGGGTTGTCTGCGTAGGCTGCGGCCGTCTGGCCCGTGGGGCCTGAAGGCTCCGCTCTGGCCCACACGGCCTCGGTGGCGTCCGAGCGGGTGGCCTTACGGCGGCCGACCGTCGTGAGGATCCCGATCTCCTTCAGCTCTGTGAGCCGTGGGGCGACGTAGTTGCGGTTGAAGTACGGGATCCGGCCGGCTGCGACGAGCTCCTCAGTGATCTCGCTGGCCGTGAGCTCACGGTTGCCGAGGGTCTCGAGGATCAGGCGGCAGCGGGCGGCCCGCTTGGGGAGTACGGCGTCATAGCTGCGGCGCCGGGTCTCTTTGGTTGTCTGGTTCATGTGTTTCCTCCTTTCCGGCCAGCTCGACGCTGTCGGCTGGCGCGTCCTTGACTTCAGGCGTCGGTGCTTCGTTGCCCCACACGTCCCATCCCGGGGCAGCCTCTCGGGCGAAAAGCTCGATACGGGGCAGGTCTCCCATCAGTTCGACGATCCTGTCGCGGATTTCGGCCGGCTTTCTGCTGTGCTGCTGGAGCGGGGAGAGGACGATGCTGCGGACGCTGCCGCTGATGCGCTTCGGCTTGCCCTTGGTCGCCAGCAGGCAGATCTCTGAGTTGCTGCGCGTCCAGTTTCCGAGCCCCATGAAGATGCCGGTGCCGTTTCTGTTCTGCTTACCCAGTTGAAGGCGACGGTCTTGTAGCTGAAGCCCCACGCCTCGATCACGTCGAGAGCCTCGCGGAGCCATGGGGAAGGTCGCCCACATGCAAAAGCACGCAATCCTCGTTAGCAATACCCCCCCCGCAGCTCCGACGCCCATGCGCTTGATGTCCTCGATGGTCATGGTGTCGTAGTGCTTGGAGGCTGCCGCTCTGGTGCCGCGGTTCTGATAGCTCCACGGAGGATCGGCGTAGATGATGCTGTACTTCTTGTCAGGGAGTGGGATCATGGGCGTCCTCCTTTCCGAGCGTTTCCGACTCGATGCCGTGCAGGAACTTGATGAAGCCGGCCGTCGCCGGTACTTCGTAGCGGGAGAGCTCTGCGTGCGTCATGTACTTGCGGCCGTAAATCTCGGCCATATCACGCCAGACGGGCCACGGCACGCGGTAGAAGTCCGTCAGGCTCACGGAGACGAGCACGAAGGCGATGGCGCCGAGCTTGTGATGGGCCTCGAGGTCGTCCTGCTGCTCTTGAGTGAGCCGGCGCTGCTCGATGCGCTCGTCGTCGGTGTGCTTGGCCTCGAAGTAGATGCTCCGGCCGCCCTTCAGGGTGCCGCCATAGTCCGGCTGGGCCTGCTTGGTATAGCAGGCGAGGAACTGGCCCTTGCGGTTCTTGGCGCCGAGGGGCTTCATGGGCTCCGGCGTCTTTTCGATCTTGGCGAGGCCGCGGCTGAGGTAGTAGTCGCATGAGGCCGAGATGATATTCTCGAAGTAGCCGCCGGCGACTCTGGCCTGCTTGCCGCGGATCTGCGCCATCATGTGTTTTTCGGCTGCGTATGGCGTCGGGTCGTTGTAGCCCTCTGCGTTCTTTCTCGGGTCGTACTTCGTCACGGC
>ENA-OQHF01000902-OQHF01000902.1-human-gut-metagenome-genome-assembly--contig:-NODE-902-length-16909-cov-1.779347_pt1 | contig 16909 bp, 22 predicted proteins | sample MGYA00242559_ERZ504709 | MGnify/ENA primary metagenome ERZ504709 (study PRJEB26092, sample SAMD00036203) | human gut metagenome | host: Homo sapiens | study: EMG produced TPA metagenomics assembly of... | reverse complement strand
TTTAAGACAGATCATCCGGGGGGAAAGGAGGCAGCATGTCATGCAGAAAAAAACATATATTGCCATTGATCTGAAATCTTTTATGCATCTGTGGAGTGCGTTGAGCGTGGCAAGGATCCAATGACAACATGCCTGGTGGTGGCAGATCCCAGCCGAACAGAGAAGACAATCTGTCTGGCAGTGTCTCCGGCACTGAAAGCTTACGGTATTTCGGGAAGAGCGCGATTGTTTGAGGTGGTACAGAGAGTCAGAGAAGTGAATGCCGCCCGTCGCAGACAGGCTTCGGGGCATGAACTGACAGGCAGCAGCAGTGATGCCAATGTACTCAAATATTCTTCCAACATGGCACTGGATTATATTATTGCGCCGCCTCAGATGGCCCACTATATGGAAGTCTCCACGCAGATTTATCAGGTGTATCTGAAATATTTTGCGCCGGAGGATATGCATGTCTATTCAATAGATGAGGTGATGATCGATGCCACGCAGTATCTGGCGCTTTATCAGATGACGGCCAGAGAACTGGCCATGAAAGTCATTCTTGATATTCTGGTGACAACAGGAATTACGGCTACCGCGGGAATCGGTACGAATCTTTATCTGTGTAAGGTGGCCATGGATATTGGGGCTAAGCATACAAAGGCGGATGTTAATGGCGTGCGGATTGCGGAACTGAATGAGCGGAGTTATCGGGAGATGCTCTGGAACCACCGTCCTTTGACGGATTTCTGGCGCGTGGGACGGGGCTATGCCAGAAAGCTGGAGAAAGTGGGCATTTATACCATGGGAGATATTGCCAGATGTTCCATGGGCGGACCGGATGATTATTACAATGAAGATTTGCTGTATCGTCTTTTTGGTGTGAATGCGGAACTTTTGATCGATCACGCCTGGGGATGGGAACCTTGTACCATGGCGGCGATCAAGGCCTATAAACCGAGAAGCAGTAGTCTTGGTTCCGGTCAGGTGCTGCAGTGTCCATATGTATTTGACCAGGCACGGTTGGTGGTCCGGGAGATGACAGATATGCTTGTCCTTGATCTGGTAGAGAAGCGACTGATGACGGACCAGCTTGTACTGACCGTGGGATATGATATTGATAATCTGACCAATCCTGAAATTGCAAAAGCATACAGAGGTGCGGTGACAACCGATCGTTATGGCAGAAAAATGCCGAAACATGCCCACGGGACGGTCAACTTAAAAGGAGCCTCTTCTTCTTCAAAAGTGATCTTGGAGGCGGTGATGGATCTTTTTGACCGGATTGTTAATCCGAAGCTGCTTGTCCGGAGGATTTATGTCACAGCGAATCATGTGGCGGATGAAAAGACAGTTTCCATGAAAACGGAATTTGAGCAGATGAATCTGTTCGTGGATTATGCGGCACGTGAAGCTGAACAAAAGGCAGAATCGGAACGGCTGGCCAGAGAACGCAAATTGCAGGAGGCATCATTGGCCATCAAGAAGAAATTTGGCAAAAATGCTATTTTAAAAGGCATGAATCTGGAAGAAGGGGCAACAGCCAGACAGAGAAACAGTCAGATTGGAGGCCATAAGGCGTGATGGATGCAGAAATGAAAGGATATCGAACAGGCATCAATGACGGAAAAGAGCGAAGCAGCGGGCCGGATTGGCTGCGGTATGCAGATATCATTGATAAACAGCATCATGTTTCCAAGAAGCACCGCCCATGTCCATGGAAGACCGGGCGGCGCAGTTTTCACCTTTTGCGGCGTTGACGGGTTATGAAGCAGCGGTGAAGGAAACCGCCAGACTGACGGATGACAGGGAGGAATTGGACGAGGATGAAAAAACACGGCTGAATGCACAGCTGCAGAAGATTTCGGCGCGCCTACAGGAACAGCCTGAGGTGATGGTGACGTATTTTGCTCCGGATGAAAGAAAAACAGGCGGTGCAAGGCAGACTTACAGAGGAAGACTAAGGAAAATTGACAGGAACAGAAAATGTTGATAATGGTCGATCAAACAGAGCTGCCAATAGAAAATCTGCTGAATATAGAGTGCGAATGAGCAGGTGTCGGTGTTTACTATAGGCATGAACGGAGAATGATGGAATCCGGGGCATCGTTTGAACAGCTATACTTCCTGGGTTTGCACAATCTGTCCATCAGGAGAAATGATAACAATCTTTAATGGAATATTTTTGCCGCTGGCTTGGATAGCTTTCTGAACAGCCATAGCCATGCCGCCGCAGCAAGGAACTGTCATGCGGGTCAGGGTAATACGCTTGATATCATTATAGGTGAAATTTGTGTCAGCTTCTCACTGTAGTCTACGGCATCAAGTTTTGGACAGCCTACAAGGGTGATATGGTCTTTGATAAATGCCTGATGGAAATTGCCGTAAGCGTAAGCAGTACAATCTGCGGCAATGAGCAGATCACAGCCGTTGAAATAAGGCGCATTCGGTGCGACAAGTTTAATCTGAACCGGCCACTGGGAAAGCTGACTTTCAGGAACAGCAGGTGCAGAAGTGGAAGATACGGTATCTGCCTGCGGCTTCTCAGTGTGTTCATGACCGAAGAATGCAGCAGCAGAACCCGGACATCCGCCTGCGGCAGCATGTTTCCTGGCAGCAAGATGCTTTTGAACGGCTTCATGGTCATAAGCTGCGGCTTCTCGTTCTTCAAAATGAATAGCATCTGCCGGACAGGCTGGGAGACAATCACCCAGGCCGTCACAGTAGTCTTCGCGGAGAAGCACTGCTTTGCCGTCTCTCAGGCCAATGGCACCTTCGTGACAGGCGTTGACGCAAAAGGGCACAGCCAGGTACATTTTTCTGTATCAATGGTAATAATTCTGCGAATCATAAAAAACCTCCTTATAAAACCTAATTGACTAGGATGGATTTATTATAATTCGCTTTGAAGTAAAAGTCTGTTGGTTTTACAACAAAATAGTTTAATGTTTTGGCACATTTTGGATGAGGTTTTGGGGGATGTCGTGATGGGATTGATGAGGTCTGCATGGAACAGTATGTTTGTTCTTGATGATATTTGTTTTTTGTGGTACACTACAAGGAGTTAGTATGTCCAGGAGGAATGAAGATGAGCAAAGTTATTTTGACCGGTGACAGACCGACAGGACGTCTGCATGTGGGCCATTATGTAGGTTCACTGAAGCGTCGTGTGGAGCTGCAGAATTCCGGAGAATATGATAAAGTTTTTATTATGATCGCAGATGCACAGGCTTTGACGGATAATGCAGATAATCCGGAGAAGGTCCGCCAGAATGTGATCGAGGTGGCACTGGATTATATGGCCTGCGGTCTGGATCCGGCTAAATCCACGCTGTTTATTCAGTCACAGATTGCTGAATTATGTGAGTTATCTTTTTACTATATGAATCTTGTCACTGTTTCGAGACTCCAGAGAAACCCTACGGTGAAGTCAGAGATTCAGATGCGTAATTTTGAGACAAGTATTCCGGTTGGGTTTTTTACGTATCCGATCAGTCAGGCTGCGGATATCACGGCATTTAAGGCCACAACAGTTCCTGTTGGTGAAGACCAGAGCCCGATGATCGAGCAGACCAGAGAGATTGTACACAAGTTCAATTCTGTTTATGGAGAGACACTGGTGGAACCGAAGATTTTATTGCCGGACAATGAAGCTTGCCTTCGACTGCCGGGTATTGACGGTAAGGCGAAGATGAGCAAGTCTCTGGGCAATTGTATTTATCTTGCAGAAGATCCGAAGGATATCAAGAAGAAGGTTATGAGTATGTTCACAGACCCGAACCATATCCGTATTGAGGATCCGGGTTCACTGGAAGGCAATACAGTCTTTACTTATCTGGATGCGTTCTGCAATGACCAGCATTTTGAAGAATATCTGCCGGATTACAAGAATCTGGATGAACTGAAAGAACATTATCAGCGCGGCGGTCTCGGCGATGTGAAGGTGAAGAAGTTCCTGAACAACGTGCTTCAGGAAGAACTGGAACCGATCAGAAAGCGTCGTGAAGAACTTCAGAAGGATATTCCGTATGTCTATGAAGTGCTGAAGAAAGGCAGTGAAGTTGCCAGAGAAACAGCTGCTCAGACGTTGCATGAAGTCAGAGATGCCATGAAGATCAACTACTTTGATGACATGGAGTTGATCCGTTCACAGGCGAAGAAATACGAATAACAGAGAACAACACGCTGATCAGAGAAAGCGTGCGCCCTCGTAAAACAACAAAACGGCTCCCCGGGGCGTTTTTCAGTGCAGGTGCTGAAGAACGCCCCGGGGAGCCTGTTATATACTTACAGGGCCGCACCTACTTAGAGAAAATCGGACACCGGCAGTTATCTGCTGTCGTACCTTCACTGGAAGCTGATGCCGGTGTGCAGGCCGGGATGCGCCCAATAGATGTGTTGTCGCAGCGCCGGTTTCGCAGCTCCGGCAATGGATTTTCTTTGATTTCAAAGCGATATGTCACAGCCTTTTCTGCGTATGCGGGCGTCGATGGTGACATGGCTGGCGACTTCACATAACGGGTCGTTCATGACGTGCTGGTAGAAGAAGAACGGATCATTTTCAGAGAGACGTCCGAGAGGAACAACGTCTTCCTCTTTTTGCGTATTGCCGGTTGTTGTAGCAATGATATGACGAATATAATCGATATTTGGACCGAGAACAAGGATATCCGGGAAGTCACCGCAGCCGCCGATGACCTGCTGCCAGCTCTTGTTTTCATATTTCTCAAGCAATTCTTTGGCTTTGTGCAGATGAGAGATTTCCTGCATGAGGCATTCTTCCCATATCTTTCGGATGTACAGATCGCACTCCGTCATCATACAGGAATAATACAGGTAACATTCGGTATATTCATGCATCAGTAGATCTTCCAGCCATGTGGCGGATGGGTCTTTTAAGCTTTCGTACTGGGAAACATGCTCTTCCTCGATCATGCCGATTTCCTGATACAGTCGTCTTCCAAGGTCGGAACGGGAATAAAACGGTGCAATATTCATATAATAATTCATCGTCTGCTGCTCAGCGGCAGTGATGATATTAATACCGAGTTTTGTTTTCAGGGAAGCTGTCTGGTTGTCAATGGAACGGAAAATGCTGTCTGTCGGATAGCGGTGGTGGGCGATGGTCGGTCGGGCCGGTGTCATCTCGGTATAGCGACCCACCAGTTTTTCAGGGCAGGTACCATATTCATAATCCAACAGGTTGGCATAGCGGTACGAAATGGTCAAAATCTTCCAGCAGGGCAAAATCCAGGGCTGTTTTGACATTGCAGTCATTTTCACGTCTGGCCAGAAAGGCAGTCAGATCAACAGCCAGCTGTTCATAGGTAATGGTATGCTCAAGAACGGTTTCGTTTTTTAGGCTTCAGACAACTGATCCGTTTTTGCTGCATCTGCTCTATGCGGCGGATCATAGCCAGTTCGCGCCGAAGATCATTATCCTGACAGTGACGGCTGAATTGATGGCCGAACCACTGGGCTTCGAATTCGGTGCCGTTCATGAGGACAATGCGGACCTTGGTGTAAGGATGGACGGTGCCGAGATGATAGGGTTTCGGATAAAGTTTATCCCAGTCCATAAAAAAGCTGGTCTAAAGGCATCGGTTTTTCTTCAAAAGGATTAAAACGCATGATAAAAAACTCCGAAAGTCTTTGATTTATTCTATGACTTTTGGAGCAAAGGGTGTCATCATAGAATCAAGCTTTTTCTTGACTTTGCGCACGTTTTGAATTATAATTTCATATAATTCAACTAGGAAATGCTGAATATTATGAGACTGACCAAGCTTGAACTTAAGCAGGATACGGGTCGGTATATGGATTTTAGAGAGATAGGAGATGGCGGGGATGATCAGAGAGACAATTCAGAATGTGGTGGCGAATATTACAGAGACTTGCATAAACGAGGATGTGTATGTGACAGATGAGGAGAGTATTCATCTGCCGAGTCGTGGGGCGATTATTGGTATTATTAAGGATTTAAGACGTGTTGTTTTCCCTGGGTATTTCGGGGATGAGAATATATCCAGCACCATGCCGGGATATTTCCTTGGCAATATGCTGACGCATATTTATGAAGAATTGAAAGCGCAGATTGAGATTGCGTTTTTGTATGATGATAAGGGAAAAAGCAGCAGTGCAGAGGTGACGGAGAAGGCAAGAGAGATCTGCGAACGTTTTATCAGCCGTCTGCCGTATATCCAGAAGATGCTGCTGATGGATGTACAGGCTGGTTTTTGACGGGGATCCTGCTGCAAAGAGCAAAGAGGATATTATTTTCTCTTATCCGGGATTATTTGCTATCTATGTTTACAGAATTGCCCATGAACTGTATGTTCAGAATGTACCTTTTATACCGCGTATTATGACAGAATATGCCCATGGCAAGACTGGGATCGATATCAACTCCGGTGCCACTATCGGGCGCTATTTCTTTATCGACCACGGTACAGGTATTGTTATCGGTGAGACAACAGAAATCGGTGATTATGTCAAGCTGTATCAGGGCGTGACACTGGGAGCATTGTCCACGAGGAAGGGACAGCAGCTGGCCGGAACCAAACGTCATCCGACCATTGGGGATCATGTGACGATCTATGCGAATTCCACGATCCTTGGCGGCGAGACAGTGATTGGATGCGACTCCATTATCGGGGGCAACTCATTTATTACAGAAAGTGTATCGGCGCATACGAGAGTCAGTATTAAGAGTCCGGAACTGACATTAAGTTAAGAAAGACATAAGTGAAGAGAGATGTCAGGTCAGAGAACAAAGAAAATGAAAGAATAAGCCGGTTGTATAGAAAATAGGGGATTAGTTAAGTGAAGAAAATGAAAGGAAGAAAGAATATATGAAGATTTCAACCAGAGGAAGATACGCATTGCGTATGATGCTGGATATAGCGACAAACGATCACGGGGAGCCGGTCCGAATTAAAGATATTGCTGCAAGACAGGATATCTCCGTGAAGTATTTGGAGCAGATCGTGTCGGTGTTGACGAAGGCAGGCTATGTTAAAAGTATTAGGGGCCCGCAGGGCGGCTATCGCCTGGCAAGACTGCCAAAAGATTACACAGTGGGGATGATTCTCCGGTTGACAGAAGGCGATCTTTCCCCTGTGTCATGTACCGATAGCAATTATGACTGTCCGAAAATGCAGGATTGTGTTACAATTCGTATATGGAAGGAATTGGATGAGGCAATCAATTCAGTCATTGACAAGTATACACTTGAGGATCTTTTAGACTGGCAGGATGCCAAGGGCAATGATTACGTTATTTAAGTCCATCCGTATAGAAGCATAACAGAAGCTGGCAAGTCTGCAGGAATTTTATGGGGATAAGGAAATCTGCAGAGAAGGGGGTCTATGTATGAGAGAATGTTTAACTGATCTGAGATCGACGCGTAATCCGAAGGCACGTATTAAGATTCTGGAGGGTCATTTGCAACGGTTAATTCCCATATCAATACGTATATTGATATGTCGACAGTTAAGTGCAGACACAACAACGGAAGAGAAACAGCAAGAGTGTTGGCCAATCATTTCAGAACAATACGATGATCGATACGATTGTATGTCTGGACGGAACAGAGCTGATCGGTGCTTTTATGGCAGAGTTTCTCGCAGATACCGGGATTATGTCCATTAACAGCGGCAAGAATATCTCGATTATTACACCGGATGTGAATGCCTATGGACAGCTTGTTTTCATGGACAGTACATTGCGAATGATCAAGCATATGCAGGTGCTTGTACTGGCAGCATCTGTGACAACCGGACAGACCATTACAAGGGCGGCTGAGGCCGTTTCTTATTACGGCGGAACGGTAAGAGGCGTGGCTGCTATTTTCAGTAACGTGGAACAGACAGCGGAGGGGATGGAGATCTTCTCCATTTTTCAGAAGGAAGATTTGCCGGATTATCAGGCTTATTTACCGTCGGAATGCCCGATGTGCCGTAAGAAGATGCCTATCGATGCCATTGTCAACAGTTTCGGCTACTCAAAACTGTAAGAAAAGGACTGGTCAAATATACAGTTTTATGGTAGATTATAAGGTGAACGGAGGACATCGGTATGATGATGAACGATTTAAAGAGAATTTTATTAAAATTAAGCGGCGAAGCGCTGGCCGGAGACAAGGATTTTGGCTTTGATGAGGCAACTTGTCTGAAGGTTGCCGAACAGGTGAAACAGATTACAGATAAGGGAACGCAGGTTGCGATTGTGATCGGCGGCGGCAATTTCTGGCGCGGACGCAACAGCAGCAAGATTATAGAGCGTACGAAGTCTGACCAGATCGGTATGCTGGGTACAGTTATGAACTGTATTTATGTGTCTGAGATTTTCCGTACATTGGGAATGCAGACAGAAGTGTATACACCATTTATGTGCGGCGCTTTTACAAAGCTTTTTTCCAAGGATGCAGCTGTTGCTGATCTGAATGCAGGCAAGGTCGTTTTCTTTGCCGGCGGCACAGGTCATCCGTATTTTTCAACGGATACAGGTACAACACTTCGTGCCATTGAGATTGAGGCGGATGCGATTCTGCTTGCCAAGGCTGTGGACGGTGTTTATGACAGTGATCCGAAGACGAACCCGAATGCGAAGAAGTATGACAGCGTCAGCATTCAGCAGGTTGTAGATGAGAGACTGCAGGTGGTTGACCTGACAGCAACGATCATGTGCATGGAGAACAAGATGCCGATGGTGGTATTTGGCCTGAATGAAGAGAACAGCATTGTGAAGACATTATACGGAGAGTTTACAGGTACTTACGTGACTGTATAAGGATATTAGGAGGAACTATATTTATGAGTAATGAGAAGTTACAGCCATATGAGACAAAGATGCAGAAGTCATTGGATGCACTGGAACGCGAATATACAACCATTCGTGCTGGCCGTGCCAATCCGCATATTTTGGATAAACTGAAGGTGGATTATTATGGTACACCGACACCACTTCAGCAGGTGGGCAATGTCACAGTGCCTGAAGCACGTGTACTGATGATCCAGCCATGGGAGAGTAAGCTGATCAAGGATATCGAGAAAGCCATTCTTGCTTCTGATATTGGTATCACACCAACGAACGACGGCAAGTCTATCCGTCTTGTATTCCCTGAACTGACAGAGGAACGCCGTAAGGAACTGGCGAAGGATGTGAAGAAGAAGGGGGATGCAGCGAAGACTGCAGTCCGCAATATCCGTCGTGACGGCAATGATGCTTTCAAGAAGAGCAACAAAGCCAAAGAGATTTCTGAAGATGAATATGCAGAATTACAGGAGAAGCTTCAGAAGATCACTGATAAGTATGTGGCTATGGTTGACAAGGCTGTAGAGGCAAAGACAAAAGAGATCATGACAGTCTAACAGGCGTGTCTTGACAAATACTGTTATAAAGTAATTGGGTGGGGCTGCTGCAGAATCTGTATATTTTATGGAGGATGCAACAGCCTCGTACATATCTGTTAACAGATGATTGATGACAGCTGGGCCAGTACGAGACGGTTACAGTTGATGAATAAATGGGAGTATAATATGGAGAGAATCATAGATGGGGAAACCCTTAATGTGCCGGAGCACGTAGCCATTATTCTGGATGGCAACGGCCGCTGGGCGAAGAAACGTTTTATGCCAAGAAATTACGGTCATATGCAGGGCGCGAAGACAGTTGAGGAAATGTGTGAAGTTGCCAGAGATCTCGGAATCAAGTACTTTACAGTGTATGCTTTTTCGACGGAGAACTGGAAGCGGCCTCAGTCTGAAGTGGATGCTCTGATGAAGCTTTTGAGAAAGTATATGGTCGATTCCCTTGAGAGAACAGCGAAGAATAATATGCGCGTTCGGGTAATCGGTGACAAGACCGGGTTAAGCGAAGATATTCAGAAGTCCATTGCGGATGTGGAAACAGCTTCTGCGGGCAATACGGGACTGAACTTTACGATTGCCATTAATTACGGCAGCCGTGATGAAATGATTCGTGCCATGAAGAAGATGCTGGCAGACGGACATACAAATCCGGATGAGATGTCAGAAGCATTGTTTGAGCATTATCTGGATACAGCCGGCATGCCGGATCCGGATCTGGTGATCCGTACAAGCGGCGAGCAGCGTGTTTCCAATTTTCTGCTCTGGCAGATGGCGTATTCTGAGTTTTATTTTACACCGGTTCTTTGGCCGGATTATAACAAAGAGACAATGATTGAAGCCATTCGTGCCTATTCAAAACGTGACAGAAGATTTGGTGGTGTTTAAATTGTTTATTACAAGACTGATCAGTGGTGTGATTGTACTGGCTATTGCTGTGGCGGCGATGCTCCTTGGCGGCAATATTTTATTTGCTTTTGTGGCATTGATCTCTATGATTGGCCTGTTTGAATTATACAGAGCTTCAGGTATTGAGAAGAAGGGACCGGCTATAGCGGGCTATATTGGAGCCCTTTTGTATGAAATGCTTTTGTGGGCGGCTGTACCGGAAGGAGAACTGATGGCAGCAGCAGTGGGAACACTGCTGATCATGGCTGTTTATGTTTTCAGCTTTCCGAAGTACAAGGTCAATGAGATTTTTTGTGCAGTGGCAGGACTTGATTATGTGGTTGTGCTGATGTCATTTATTTACAAGGTGCGTATGCTGAATGACGGATTATATATTATTCCGTTGATTTTCATCTGTGCATGGGGCAATGATACATGCGCCTACTGTGTTGGCATGCTTATTGGCAAGCACAAGATGTTTCCGAGACTCAGTCCGAAGAAAGTGTCGAAGGCTTTATAGGCGGTATTGCAGGTGCTGTGCTCCTGGGACTGATTTACGGACGTATTTTTGGAGCACACCTGATTTCACTGAGTGTGCCGATGCGTGACTGTGCGATTATCGCAGGTGTGGGCGCGCTGATTGCTGTTGTAGGTGATCTGGCAGCATCCGCCATTAAGCGTGATACAGGCATCAAGGACTACGGCCGTCTGATACCGGGACACGGCGGCATTCTGGACCGCTTTGATAGTATCTTATTTACAGCACCGGTTGTGTATATACTGGCGGTATGTCTGGGCGCATAACTGTCCTAAATTGAGAAAGGAAGATCATTGAAATGAAGAATATTGCAATCTTAGGTTCTACAGGTTCGATCGGAACACAGACACTGGATGTTATTTCACAGCATCCGCAGGATTTTGAGCGTTGCTGCTTTGGCAGCAGGGTCGAATATTGTCCTTCTTGAACAGCAGATCAGACAGTACCATCCGCTGATCGCAGCTGTTTGGGATGCGAAGAAGGCAGCAGAATTGAAGATTGCCGTATCGGATCTTGATGTGAAGATTGTTTCTGGTATGGAAGGAATGATAGAGGCTGTGACACTGCCGGAGGCAGATATTGTTGTGACAGCTGTTGTGGGGATGATCGGTATCCGTCCGACTATGGAAGCTATCAAAGCCGGCAAAGATATCGCACTGGCCAACAAAGAGACGTTAGTTACGGCAGGCCATCTGATTATGCAGATGGCAAAGGATTATCATGTGCAGATCCTGCCGGTAGACAGTGAACATTCAGCGATTTTCCAGTCCTTAAAGGGGGAACATGCATCAGGCATCAGAAGAATCCTTCTGACAGCTTCCGGCGGCCCTTTCAGAGGGAAAACCCTGGATGAACTTGCAGATGTCCAGGTGGAGGATGCCCTGAAGCATCCAAACTGGTCTATGGGACACAAGATTACCATTGATTCAGCGACCATGGTGAACAAAGGGCTGGAAGTGATTGAGGCTAAGTGGCTTTTCGGTGTAGACCTTGATCAGATCCAGGTAGTTGTTCATCCGCAGAGCGTGATCCATTCTGCGGTGGAATTCCAGGATCATGCAGTGATTGCCCAGCTCGGCACACCGGATATGCGTCTGCCGATCCAGTATGCACTGTTTTATCCCGAGAGAAAGCCGCTTCAGTCAGAAGCCCTGGATCTGTTCAAACTGCATACAATGACCTTTGAAGAACCGGATCTTGGAACATTCAGAGGACTGGCACTGGCTTATGAAGCAGCACGCAGAGGCGGCAGCATGCCGACAGCATTGAATGCGGCTAATGAGAAGGCTGTGGCCATGTTCCTTGACAGAAAGATTCGCTTTCTTGATATTCCCGAGATTATTTCAGAGTGTATGGCAGCCCATCAGTGGATTGATCATCCGTCTCTTGAAGATATACTTGAGACTGAACAGTGGACCTATCGTTATATAGAAAGCAGGTGGTAGATTGAAGCTGATCGTGGCACTTCTTGTATTTGGCATCATTGTCATATTCCACGAGTTCGGACATTTTATAGTTGCAAAGAAGAACGGTATTGTTGTTGAAGAGTTTGCCGTGGGCATGGGACCGAAGCTTTTTGGTGTCCGTCGCGGTGAGACAGAATATACATTAAGGCTGCTGCCCCTTGGCGGTGCCTGCATGATGCTTGGTGAGGATACAGCAGAGGAAGTGATTCCCGGGTCATTCAATTCGAAGTCTGTGTGGGCCAGAATGGCTGTTGTAGCAGCGGGACCGGTTTTTAACTTTATCATGGCTTTTGTCTGTGCTGTGATCATTATCGGTATGAATGGTTATATATCAGGTGAGATCCTTCAGGTGGAGGATGGATCACCGGCCATGGAAGCTGGCCTTGAAGCGGGAGATATCATTACAAAGGCGGACAGAACATCTGTGCATACATTTTCTGATTTCAGAATGCATATTGCACTGAATCAGGGACGGAAATGTACGATCACCTACATCAGAGACGGTGAGAAGCATCAGACTATGGTGACGCCGGAGATGACCGATGATGGTGTATACCGCATTGGTATTGTGGGCGGTGTTCAGGAGAAGCCGAAGTTCGGCGGACTTCTTATCAGCAGTTTCTATGAAGTGAAGTCCAATATTGATCTGGTGATCAAGAGCCTTGAGATGATGATCCAGGGACAGGTATCAAGAAGCGATGTGGCGGGGCCTGTAGGTATGTTTCAGGTGATTGGTGACAGCTATGAATCTGCGGCAAAGTACGGCCTTCGAAGTGTGATACTAACCATTGCAGATATGATTCTTTTGCTGTCAGCCAATCTTGGCGTGATGAATCTGCTGCCGATTCCTGCACTGGATGGCGGACGTCTTGTCTTTCTTATTGTGGAAGCCCTCAGAGGCAAGCCGGTACCGAGAGACAAAGAGGGGTTTGTGCATATGATCGGCTTTGTGATTCTTATGGGAATCATGGTGCTTGTCATGTTCAATGATTTTGCGAGAATTTTTGGTTTTTAGACATTAAAGGAGCAGTTATGTTTGATAGAACAAAAGCAAAGGTGATTCGCATAGGCGATCGCTGTATCGGAGGCGATTATCCGATTGCGATCCAGTCTATGTGTAATACAAAAACGGAAGATGTAAAGGCAACTGTTGCCCAGATACTGGCCCTTGAAGCGGCCGGATGCGAGATCATCCGTGTGGCAGTGCCGACCATGGAGGCGGCAGAGGCCATCACGGAGATCAAGAAGCAGATTCATATTCCGCTGGTGGCAGACATTCATTTTGACTATCGTCTGGCTATTGCGGCCATTGAACACGGGGTTGACAAAATCCGTATCAATCCGGGCAATATCGGCAGTGTGGATCGCGTGAAGGCGGTTGTAGATAGCAAAGGCTTACCATGTGCCGATCCGCGTGGGTGTCAACAGCGGTTCTCTTGAGAAGGATCTGATCGCCAAATACGGCGGTCATGTAACGGCGGAAAGGCATTGTGGAAAGTGCTCTGGATAAGGTGCATCTGATTGAAGATCTGGGTTATGACCAGATGGTCATCAGTATTAAGTCTTCAGATGTTATGATGTGTGTGAAAGCACATGAACTGATTTCAAAACAGACGGATTATCCGCTGCATGTGGGCATTACAGAGTCCGGAACCCTGATCTCCGGCAATATCAAATCGGCCGTCGGTCTCGGTATTATGCTGAATGAGGGAGTTGGTCACACTATCCGCGTTTCCCTGACCGGGGATCCTCTGGAAGAGATCAAGTCAGCCAAACTCATTTTAAAGACACTGGACTTCGAAAAGGCGGTATTGAAGTTGTATCCTGCCCGACATGTGGCCGTACAAGAATTAATCTGATCGGCCTTGCCAACAAAGTGGAGAACCTTGTTCAGAATTACGATCTGGATATCAAAGTGGCTGTCATGGGGTGCGTTGTCAACGGGCCGGGAGAGGCCAGAGAGGCTGATATCGGCGTCGCAGGCGGCATCGGTGAAGGCCTGCTGATCAAGAAAGGTGAAATTGTGAAGAAGGTGCCGGAAGACCAGCTTCTGGCTGTTTTGAAAGATGAGCTTGATCACTGGAACAAATAGAAGGATTTGATTAAGTGAAAAAATTTCTGAATATATTACCTGATTTAAAGCTCAGTCATGAAATGACTGAGCTGTTTGAAACTGTGGAATGTGAAAAGGTGGCGGCCAGCAGAGATCATTCGCGCATCAAGATCTATATTCACAGTGATCGTTTGATTGCCCATAAGGCCATCCGGGAGACGGAGCGGGCTATTCGCAGCCAGATGTTTAAGGACCAGGTAGATGTATGCCTGGTTGAAAAATACCACCTGTCCCGGCAGTATACGCCGGCGAGATTGCTGGAGGCATATACTGGAAGTCTGATCGATGAACTGGAAGAAGAGGGAGAACTTTCTGCCAATCTTTTCAGAAAGGCAGAGAAAACATTTCTGGAACCTTTTGTTCTGGAGCTGAAGGTGGAAGAAAACTGCATTGCGCAAGTGAAAATGGAGAAGTTGAAGCATAAGCTGGAACATATTTTTTCAGAGCGCTTGATATGCCTCTTGGGATCGTCCTCGGATGGCTGCCGAAGAAAAAGAGTAAGTATGCGGTTTATGCTGATTCTGCCATGAAAGAAGAAATCGCACAGATTGTACAGACCTATGAGCAGGCAAAAGAAGACCAGAAAGAGGTCGAAAAGCAGGAGGTCCAGCAGAAGGAAAAGCCTGCTTTCAAGAAGAATTATGTGAAACAGCGGCTTCCGGAAGATAAAGATATTTTTATGGACGCAATTTTGAAGGTGAAGAAACAGAGATTCATGAGATTATCGATGAGATGGGCGAAGTGGTTGTCCGGGGAAAGATCATTCAGCTGGAGACCCGGGAGATCCGCAACGAGAAGACCATCGTGATGTTTGCCGTAACGGATTTACCGATACCATTAAAGCAAAGGTGTTCACCAAGAATGAACGTTTGCCGGAGCTTCTGGACAAGTTAAAGGAAGGGGCTTTCATCAAAATGAAGGCCGTTGCCATGATGGACCAGTTTGAACATGATATTGCCCTTGGTTCTGTATCCGGTATTAAGACCATTCCGGATTTCACGGAGAAACGCATGGATCACAGCCCGGTTAAGCGTGTGGAGCTGCATTGCCATACCACCATGAGCGATATGGATGGTGTAACGGATGTGAAGAAGCTTCTGAAGACGGCTATGGGATGGGGACATCAGGCCATGGCCATTACAGATCATGGCGTTGTTCAGGCTTTCCCGGATGCCAATCACTGTGTAGAGGGCAAGGACTTTAAGGTCATTTACGGCATGGAAGGGTATTTGGTGGATGATATCAAAAATATTGTCACGGACTCCAGAGGGCAGAGCCTGGATTCTACGTTTGTCGTTTTTGATATTGAGACAACGGGATTCAGTGCAGTGAATGACCGTATCATCGAAATCGGTGCCGTCAAGGTGGAAAATGGCATGATCACGGAGAAGTTCAGTGAATTTGTCAATCCGGAAAGGCCAATTCCTTTTGAAATCGAGAAACTGACGAGCATCAATGACAGAATGGTGGAAGATGCCCCGAATATTTCGGTGATCCTGCCGAAATTCATGGATTTCTGCGGGGGCTCTGTCCTGGTGGCTCACAATGCGGATTTTGATACGGGATTTATCCGTCACAATTGTGAGGTTCTGGGGCTGCCCTATGATTACACCTATGTGGATACACTGGGGATTGCCAGAAGCTTTCTGGAAGGTCTGAAGAATTACAAGCTGGATACCGTAGTTGAAGCCATGGGATGTACCCTGGCCAATCATCATCGTGCTGTGGATGATGCCGGAGCGACAGCGGATGTTTTTGTGCGCTTTCTGGAACGGTTTAAGAAAAAGAATATCAGGGATCTGGATGAGCTGAATACATACAGTGCCATGTCTGTGGATGCCATTAAGAAATTAAAAACTTACCATATTATTCTTCTGGCTAAGAATGAGATCGGCCGTATTAATCTGTATCGTCTTGTGTCATTGTCTCATCTGGATTATTATGCAAGACGTCCGCGAATACCAAAGAGTGTTCTTGCAAAATACCGGGAAGGACTTATTATCGGGTCTGCTTGTGAAGCAGGAGAGCTTTTCAGGGCTGTTGTAGATGAACGTCCGGAAGAAGAAATCGCGAGAATTGTCGAATTTTATGATTACCTGGAGATTCAGCCCACCGGCAACAATGAATTTATGATCCGTGATCCGAAGATGACGAAGGTCAGCACGGTCGCTGATCTGCAGGATCTGAACAGGAAGATTGTGGAGTTGGGAGAGAAATTCAACAAGCCTGTCTGCGCCACCTGCGATGTGCATTTCCTGAATCCGGAAGATGAAGTATACCGAAGGATCATCATGTCAAATAAGGGATTTGGCGATGCGGATCTGCAGCCGCCGTTGTACCTTCGGACCACAGAGGAGATGTTGGATGAGTTTCAGTACCTGGGAGCTGAGAAAGCAGAAGAGGTGGTTGTGACCAATACCAACAGGATTGCGGATATGATTGACAGAATTTCTCCGGTCCGGCCGGATAAATGTCCGCCGGTCATTGAGAATTCGGCAGGCATCCTGCGAGATATCTGTTACAATCGTGCCCATGAGCTTTACGGGGAGGATTTGCC